>WBZR01003179.1_pt1 | contig 15434 bp, 10 predicted proteins | sample 5204231 | NCBI WGS metagenome assembly WBZR01 (sample SAMN12412403, study PRJNA552823) | activated sludge metagenome | isolation source: activated sludge from anammox sidestream of wastewater treatment plant... | place: USA: Virginia | collected 2017-08 | reverse complement strand
TGCCCGCCAGGGTACCCCACATCCAGCCCCTGGCGCAATCCCGCCTGCCTCACCCGGCCGCCCCCTTGATTCCCGCCCGCGTTTCAGCGAAATGAGAGTTGTCGCTCCGTGAGTTCGCCATGGCGGCCATGCGGAACACTTGGGCGGCGCGGTTGGCTGAAGGCTGGGTTTTGGAGCTCAGCCGCTTGCCGCCAGAGACCTTGTTCTGCGGCGCGAGGGTCAACCAAGCGGTAAAGTGCTTGTGAGAGGCCGGATCTGCCGGAGGGCGGCGTCACCATCTTGGAGCGGGCGGACTTCGCGCGGCGCAACGCACGGCGGCGCTGGGCGGCGCTCATCCGCCTGGTCTACGAGGTGGACCCGCTGGTCTGCCCGAAGTGCGGCGGCCAGATGCGGGTGATCGCTCTGATCCAGGAGCCGGCGGTGATCGACCAGATCCTGCGGCACCTGCGCGAGAAGGGGCGCGATGCGCGGGCCGGGCCCTGGGCGACGGGGCCGCCGGGGGGCGGGGCGGGCGCCGAGGCGGTCGGTGTGAGCGTCGAGACCGCGTGAGGGCGGCAGCAGGCCGGGCAAACAGGGCAAGCGCAGGGCAGGCGACCGGCGGTCGGGGGACCGGCGGCGAAGGCCGCTGGGCGCGCAGGGGTGGCGCTGACGGCCGGAGCGGCGGCCGGGAGGGCTGTCGCGGGCGGGACGGGCGACCAGAAGGGCACCGGAAGGGCTCGGGCGGGTGTGAAAGCCGGGCGGGAGCAGGCAGGTGGGCGGCCGGGCGGGTGGCGAGGGCGTGACACCGGCGCGGAGAGTGCTTGACGCGGGGCGCGCGGGGGTGTTATGCTGGGAGGCGTGGGATTGAAATTCCTATCCCCTGGGAGGCGTGGGATTGAAATTCCTATCCCCCGACAACGGAGTACGAACCATGAACCACGACATGCCGCTCGCACCTGTGCGTGCCCGCTTCCTCGGACGCTGGGTCGGACTGCTGTTCCTCATCACCTACGCAACGTCGATACCTGCGCTACTGCTGTTTGGTCCCGTGCTGAACGACGTGCACTACGTGACCGGGGCGGGCTCTGACACGCAGATCCAGTTCGCCGCACTGCTCGAGTTCATCCTGATCGTGGCAAACATCGGAAGCGCGGTCGTGCTCTACCCGCTCATGCGGCGCCGCTTCCCAGCCGGTGCGGTCGGATTCGTCGCCGCCCGCACCACCGAGAGCGCGTTTATTGGCATCGGTATTCTCAGCGTGCTCAGCGTGGTGTCGCTTCGCGCATCGGGAAGCGATGGCGCGGCACTTCCCGTTGTCGCAGAGGCGCTCGTGGCGCTGAAGGACTGGAGCTTCCAGTTCGGGCCCGGCTTCGTCGTACCTATCGGCAACGGCATGCTGCTCGGGTGGATGATGTACCGATCCGGGATGGTGCCGCGCCGTCTTGCGATGCTCGGGCTCGTCGGAGGTCCGGTTCTCTTTGCCGCCAGCACCGGCATCCTCTTCGGCGTGCTCGACAAGGGCGATCCGCTGTACGCCATCGCCGTGGCGCCGGAGTTCATCTGGGAACTGGCTCTGGGTGTGTACCTGACCGCAACTGGCGGCCGAGTTGCCGGACTGGTCGACCATGAGGTGGTTCCAGGGGCTGGTGCGAACACGGGTGTGCGACGTGACGATCTCGTTGCCCCCGGCGGCTAGTCACAACGACGCCAACACCACAGCGCGGGCTTCCTGACGTGCGTTGCAGCAGACGGTGGAGCGGGGAATGCGCGCAGGCACTCGCTCCGCTCGTGTCCAGCGCGCAATCGTACTAGGTCCATCGCAGCTTCTATGAGGCCGGTTTTTTCAAGAATGAGAGATCAGTCATGGCGATGCTACACGGCCGCGAGAGCGGCCGTTGCTGTTCCGGCTCCACGAGTGCGAGCGGTGCGCGGACCTCCCGGCCTCCGGTTCGGACCGAAGGCGAGGCACTAGCTCGTGTTGCCGAGATCCATCGCAACGTGTAACGTCGGGACCGGACCTGACTGCGGATCGGTGTGGGTTGTCGGGGCAGGCTTGGCCCCTCCATCCGAATTCGCCGGGCCGAGGAATGGTGTGGAACGTCCAGCGGATTGCACCGGTCTTCACGTCGAAGGCGCGAATGTCTCCGGGGGCCGAAGGGAGCGCTTCGGGCACCGACGTGCCGATGATGAGCATGTCCTTGTAGATGGCTCCCGGTGTGCTGGCACTCACCGAGAGGCCCTCCACCGGGCGATCGAGTCCGGCGCGCAGGTCCACCCAACTACTGTCGTTGCCCCAGCCACCGGAAGGGCTCGGGCGGGTGTGAAAGCCGGGCGGGAGCAGGCAGGTGGGCGGCCGGGCGGGTGGCGAGGGCGTCACACCGGCGCGGAGAGCGCTTGACGCGGGGCGCGCGGGGGTGTTATGCTGGGAGGCGTGGGATTGGAATTCCTATCCCCCCTATCCCCTCACCCCATCCGCGCCACGGCCGCCGCGGCGTCGTCCATCAACGCCGACGGGCTGATCCCCGCCCCCACCGCGCGCCGCAGCCACAGGTCTGGCGTGATCCGGCCGATGGCGCAGATGCGGCGGGTCTCGGACGCAAGGTCCCGGCCGCGCATGTGCGAGCGGATCTGGTGGGCCATGATCTGGCCCAGCGCGTAGTCGGGCAGGTAAAGCGGGTAGGCGACCATATGCTGGTAGGCGCCGAGGGTGTGGTAGCGGTCGGGCCCGAAGTGCGCGCGGTAGTGGCGGTCCCACACCTCGGCGGCCAGGCGGATGACGGTGTCGCGCAGCGCGGCGGCGTCGGCGTCGGGGTTCTGGTACAGCCAGCGCCAGGCGTAGAGGTCCACCAATGCAGGGCCGGCGATCTGGCACGCGCCGAGCGCGGTCTGCACGGCGTCGACGTCGAACGGGTCGGGCGCGCCCGGCGGGGACGCGAAGCCGACGACTCTGCGGCCGAGGGACTGGAACAGGAACGCGAACGCCTCGGTGCACGCGGTGTTGGGGACGCCGCGCAGGGCGGGCCGGGGGACGTGGTGGGTGCTGACGAGCTGCTCGACGTTGTGGCCGAGCTCGTGCATGGCGGTGTCGAACGCATCCCAGCCGAGCTCGCCGGGCAGGCTGCTGGTGCGCAGCCACGCGCCGTACGCGGGCTGGCCGGGACGCACGGCGTGCCCGGCGCCCTTGGCCACCTCGACGCGGATGCGCGTCCCGATGAACGCCGCCTCGTCCGCGCCGAAGCCGAGCTCGGCGAGGACTTCGGGAAGGCGCCGCTCGAGCTCCGCGGCGTCGGCGAAGCGGCGGCGGACGAGGGCATCCATCTCGGCGGCAGGCAGGGCCGTCTCGATGTCCTCGCAGTACACGTCGAACGGCTCGAGGTCGCGGCCGAGGCGCCGGCGCACGAGGTCGGCCAGGGCGGCGCGGGCGGGGTGCTCGAGCATCGCCACCAGGCAGCGCTCGACCTCGGCCTCGGGGATCTCGCGCTCGAGGTTGAACCGGCGGTCGACGGCGGTGGGGTGTTCGGGACAGTGGGCGTCGAGCAGGCGCGCGGCCCCGAACACGGCCAGCCAGTGGTCGTAGCGCGCCGGGCCGACGGTGGCCGCCGGGTCGACGGGCGCGCCGCCCAGCGTGTTGGCGGCGGGATCCCAGTCGGCGTCGGCGGTGCCGTCCATGACGGCCCGCGGGATGGTGCCGTCGACATGGCGCGCCATGGCGGCCATGAGCGCGCGCTGCAGCGGCAGCCCGGCGGGCTCGGCGTAGGCGGCCTTGATCTGCTCGCGGACGAGCCAGTGGGCGACGAGCTTGCGGCCGGGCTCGAACCAGCGCTTGCCGTCGGCATCGACGAGGCGGTCGACGGGGATGTGGAAGGTGCTGACGAAGGTGCCTGCAGCGTGGCCGACTTCGCGAGCGGCGGCGTCGACGGACGCGGGGATGCGCGGTCCGAAGGCCTGCGCGATGCGGGCCTCGGCCCAGCGGTCGACATCCCAGCCCGGCCCGTCGCGCAGCATGTCGGCCAGGACGGGGCGGTCGAAGTTGAGCAAGCCGACGAACGCGAGCTTCTGGGCGTAGAGCTGGTCGGCGAGGTCGGGGGCGGGGTTGAAGGTGGCCAGCAGGTCGTCGATCCCGGGCAGGTCGTCGCCGCGGAGGTCGGACCAGCGCCGCAGGTTGCGGTGGATCTCGTACAGGTGGCCGCCCGTGAGGTCGACGAGGCGCTCGAAGCGGTCGAGCAGGCGCGCGCGGTCGGCGGGCGCGGCGACGTAGTACCGCTCGCACAGGTCGGCGAATGCCGCGGCGTCGCCGTCGGCGGCGGTCCAACGCGCGGCGGCGCGCCGGGCGCCGGCGGCGATGCGGTCGCGCTCGGCCGCGCCGTGGCGGGCGACGGCGCGCTCGACGGCGGCGTCGACGGCGGCGGGGGGCAGGGCGGGTGTGGTGGGGGCGGGCGTGGGCGACGGCATCGGCAGAGGCTCCTCGGAACGGGTTCGGTCGGCGGGGATGGTAGTCGGGTAGGCGGGGATCGCAAAGTGCGGGTGAAGGGCAGGGTGATGGGCCGTCTCCATCAGGGTCGGGCAAGGGAGACATGGCTTCGTGGGTCGACCGGCACGCCGATGTTACGGTTGCAGAAGCGACTGTTGGGGGCTTGACAATGACGTCGACAATTTGGTAGACTGCGTTTGATTCACGCAAAGTGCTTGCTCTTTACCGCCTTCGCACAGATGATCTGTACAACGCGACGCACATGCAGCCGTGCCCTGGGCTGAAGATCGTCGTGGAGGCATGCCCCCATGCGATGTGCTTCCCCATCTGACCAACGTCACACTGACACTCGATCGGTGGATCATCGACCCCCTGAACCAGGGGACGTATCGTTTCTCTGTGGCTGGACCACTTCAAGGTGGGCGCCCATCCAGACGCCACGACCATACCTGCATCCATACGTCATGGGCGCGAAAGGGTTGAATCGAAGCGGGGCGGGACAAGTCTCCCGCTCCGCTCTTCGTTTTCGGTGCAGTGACCTGAGGGCGTTACACATCGGCTCGACGGAGACGCCGTTCCTAGGAGCGCGGGCTTCCAGGGAGATACGTGTTGTTAATAAGCCCGCGTCTGCGATGTGTCGCGCCCTCAGGTGCAGTGACACGCTCAAGAGCGCTTCGGTGGGGCATGCCTTGAGACGCGTTGCGGGCGTTGGTCACAACTTGAGACGCCCTGGGAGCGCCGGCGCTCCCAGGAAGGCGCTGCTGGCCCCTGTCCAAGGTTGTGACTGTCGCCCGCGTTGCGCTTGAGGTCCAAACCCGACCGCACATGCAAGGAGGGTGGGCATTGAGACCAACCACACGCGCTGCTCTGATCAGCTTCTGGACCGCGATCTACCTGGTTGCCCAGTCAATGGTCGCACAAGTCGTGCTTGGATCGACGTCAGCAGGAGTGCCTCCGATTGACTCGTCCGGTTGGGTTCGCGTGAGCACATCTTTGGATGGTTGCCCAGCCTGCAACTGCTATTCGAATTGCACATGGCACACGGTTGGTGAGCAAACGACTCGTTGCAGGGTATGCTTCATCATCGGTGCTGTCGAGAGATGCGCACGACGAGACGTAAAAGTGCGAGTCGAGAAGAAGAAGTGCACCGACAACGGATGCTCGTGCGGCACTTTCTGGCGAGAGTCTCGACAAAGCCGCCAGTGCCCAGCCGGCGCAACAAGATGCGTTGACTGTGGTTAGGACGCAGTCGCCTCTGTGCCAATGCACTCGGCGACACGCAAGACCTCTGCAAGGGGAGGAGACTTCTGACATGGCACACACGAAGATCAGTCTCGTTCGAGTTGCATTGCTGGCTTTGGCTGCTGGAACAGGCGTAGGATATGCGAACGCCAGCACTGGTGCTGCGAATCACATACCCGATGGGCACGAGCTCCGATCATCGCTGCTCGAGTGCGCAGCGGGGGTAGACGACCCCGATGCCAGCTTCGTCTTTGCCGACGTGGCAACAGTGACTTCTACATACGGTTTGGATCTACCAACGGTCTTACCGGCTGGCTATGTGCTTCACGACGAGGCCATGGTCGAAGTAGATCCATGGGATAGCGGATGGTCCGTGGACTTCTTCTTCACAGATCCGAGCAATGCCGGCGAAGGCATGATCAGCCTTCAATCGGCCAGCTACACCTATCGCTCATCGCCGTTCGCATCCGATACCACACACGACCCGCTCGATGGCCTTGAGTCGAGTGCCATCGGATGGGTCCTCCCCACCGGCGACTACCGCATACTGAGCGCTTCAGACGAAGGTGTGACCCGTTCCGAGTTGCAGGCCATGGCATGCTCTATGTCAAGCTACAACGGAGAGGGATGTTAGGCAGAGTATCGCATTGGCGTCGGTCACGGGCTCGGACGTCTCTTGGAGCACGGGCGTCCCGCCCGCATTGCAGCGGTCGGAGCCGGCGGGATGCCCGCGCTTCTGGAACGCGATGCTCCCGGTGCTCAAGGTTACGCCCGCAGCTTGTGACGTCCTTGTGCGCACACTGGCTCAAGCGACAGCAAAGCACATGTCGGTCAACGTCAGCGCATTTCACGGTGTGAATCCAGAGTGAGTGGGCAACGTCGCATGAGGCAGTCGACCAAGTCACTCCTGGCTGTTGGTGTCTTTTCGCTTGTGATCGTGATCATCGCACGGATGATTCCTGATTGGAGCACGGTCGTATACATCATTGCGATCTTGCTGACGGCTATCGCGTTTACGACATGGTGGGTGCGCTTTCAGTTTGCCGACCTCAAACGTATGTCTGCCCGCAGGAATATCGATGCACACGATCTTATCGGCGCAAGAAATGACACCGTTCGAACTGCGGCCGGTCTATTCGGTGCCATCAGCATCGCTCTCACCTTGTACCTTTCGTTTCAAACATATGCTCAGAATGAACAAGGCCAAGACATCGATCGCTTCACCAGTGCAATCCAGTTGCTCGGGGCGATGCGTGAGAGCCCCAATGGCGCATCAGAGCCAAACTACGAATCGCGAACTGGGGCGATTTACGTCCTGGGCACCTTGGCCATCGAATCAAGGATCTATCGCGCCGAGATACCGCAGATTCTATCGGCGTATGTCCGCTTCAACACGATGGCTGACGGCTGCGTAGACAAGTCAGGTCGTACGACATCTCCACCCTGGCCCGATATTCAGGCTGCGATGACCTCGATCACCAATCGAAGCGTGCGTGTCGATACGCGTGACCCAGATGGTGTGATGACCGCTGTAGCACAGGCTCGAGTTCAAGGCGATGGGGTGAACTATGTTGGAGGAGCAGATACCGGCTTGTCCGAAGACGCTGCGGGTGATCCACAGAAGAAAACCGTCACTCAAGGCGAGATGAGCATCGGCCCAATGTACGATGCCCTCGATCTGCGCCGAACGAATCTGGGGTATCTGGATCTGTCATACGCGCATCTTGAGCTTGCAGACTTGCGGCATGCCAACCTGTCTCACTCGGTGTTACGACACGCCGATCTCAGCGGTGCGGTGTTGACAGGCGCGTGTCTAAATCAAACGGACCTTCACGGAGCAAAGCTCGACGGTGCCGACTTGCGAGGCGTGGATCTTTCGAAGGTCGTCGTGACGCTGACCGGAGCCCAGGTCGGCGCGGCGATGACCGACGCGACGACGACTCTGCCTGCGCACCTGAAGTAGGGTGCTGTCGAGCCCTTCGGCGCACGACGGCATGGGCGAGAGCTCTACAGGTGGGGTCGGTCGACAGGAATGGTCGCCGCTTGACCTGGGTTCGCCAACCGCGAGGACGCGCCACGCCGCCGGCCGCGCGCGGCGTGACGGGCGGCACGGTCAACCCACAGCCCGCCGGTACACCTGGAAGTTGCGAAAGCGCCCCCCGTCCGGCCGCGGCCCCTCCTGCACCACCGCCAGGAGCGACCCGTCCGCCGAGGCCACCCGCCGCGCGTACGCCACCACCACGCCTTCGCGCAGCGCCGCGCTGTCGAGCGTCCGCGCGTCGACCCGCGTCAGGCTGAACGCGTCCGGTCCGGCCCCCGCCGCGCCGCCGCCCGGAAGCGGCACGGGGCTCCCGTCGGCCGGCCCGCCGAAGGCCGTAGACTGCTCCGGGCCGTCGGCCACCATCGTCCAGCGCACCTCCGCGCGGACGCCGCCGTCGGCCGCCGACAAGACGTAGGTGCCGCTTGCCGGCAGCGGGCCGACCTCGTACAGCGAGAGCTCCGGCACCAGGTGCCAGGTGCCGAGATACAAATCCGTTGGATCCATGCACGCCTCCCTGGAGCGTATGGGTACGGGCGGGAGACCGGACGACGACCGGCCCACGGGAATCCCCGTGGGCCGGTCCAGGTCGGTCGATACGACGTCCGACGGCTCCGCGAGCCGCGCCCGTCTACCGCGTCGACGGCACGACCGGGCCGAACGTCGCGCTCTGCCCCGCGACCGGCAGGAACACCCGCGACGGGTGCGTCAGCGGCGGGATCGCCTCGACGTCGAGGTGATCGCGGAAGAAGCGGAGCTGGAGCTGGAACGCGTAGCGCTGGCCTTTCTCGGGGCTGCCCGTGATCGGCTCGCCCTGGTCGTTCATGGCCATCCCCAGCCCGTGGCCGTAGCCCGCCGCCCGGAAGAACGTCACGTCGACGTCGCGGCCGTCGAGCTCGTCGTGGATGTTGTTGATCAGCGGCACCGGCAGGAAGTCCTTGGTGCCGTGGAAGATCAGCGACGGCGTCGTCACGTCCTTGGCGCCGTAGAACGGCGAGTCCTTGAGGTACTCCGCCGGGTCCGCCATCGGCGCGCGGCCCATGAGGTAGGCCACGAACGGCGTGTAGCCGAACGTGAACTCCTCGGTCAGGTCCACCAGCGAGCACTGCGGGTTGGCCGCGGCGTAGAAGCCCGGGAACATCCGTGCGCTCTGCAGGGTGAAGTACCCCCCGTATGAGCACCCCGAGATCCCCACGCGCCGGGGGTCGGCGATGCCGCGCTTGACGAGGTCGTCGACGCCCTCCTTGATCTGCTGGATGTCGAGCTGGCCGAAGTTGCGGCCCTGCGCCATGTCGCTGTAGAACGCCGCCGACTTCGTGCTGCGGCCCGCGGCGTTGGCGACGAGGACGGGGATCCCGAAGTTGGGCAAGAGCGAGTAGAGCGCCTCGACGGAGTTCCCGAAATCGTTGAGCATCTGCCCGCCCGGGCCACCCGCCTGCCACACGATCAACGGCTGCGGCGTGGCCGGCGGGAAGGTGCCGGTCTCGGGGTACACGTAGATGCCGTGGATCGTCTGCCCGTCCGTCGTGGTCCAGCTCACGTCGGCCCACTTGATGCCGCTCGCCAGGCGCGCGCCGAGGTTGGCGGACGTGAGCTGGCGGACGGACGGGCCCGTCGCCGACGCCGACACCGCGTACAGCTCCCATGGCCGGTCGACCGTGCTGTGGCTGAACACCGCCCCCGCGCCGGCCGGCAGCGCCTGGAAGATGCCGCCCGGCGCGTCCCACAGCGTCATGGCCATCCCGCTCGCCGCGTCCACGCCGACGATGCGCGTGTCGAGCTCGTCGGGCACCGCGAACACCAGCGTGTCGTCGCCCATCCACGCGGCCGACGTGCCCAGGCTGTCGGCGCCCGGCGCCTCGATGCGGCGCACGATGTTCAGGCTCGCGTCCAGCAGGTGCCACTCCACGCCCCGGGGGTTGCTGTAGACCGGGTGCTGGCGGTCGCGCAGCTCGCTGCGCTGGTAGATCGACAAGAGCGCGCGCGCGCCGCTGGGCGAGAACTGGATCCCCCCGAGCAGCCCTTGCTGCAGGTCGCCGCCCTCGATGGTCTTGACGGCGTCGCCGCTGGCCGCATCGAACACGTTGAGGCTGGCGCCCGTGACGATGGGGTTCTCGGCGGGCGCGATCTGGCCCAGCGCCTCGCGCACCGCCACGCTGCCGAGGTTGGGCAGGCCGGCGAACGGCGGGTTGTTGTCGCGCCGGCGGTCGCCGTCCCAACCCGGCATGGTGCTCAGGTCGATCACGACCCGGCGGCCGTCGGGGCTCCACGACACGCCGGCCGAGCTCTCCGCCGGCGGCGACAGCAGCGTCTTGGCGCCCGTGCCGTCGAGGTTCTGCAGGACGAGGTCGAACGTGTCGTGCTGCAGCGCCAGGCGCTTGAGCACCCGAGCCCCCACGCGCCCGGGCAGCGCGTCGACGTCGATCCCCTCCGGCGCGTCGGGCGCGGGGCCGCCAAACTTGGGGCCGATGACGACCTCTTCGACCGGCATCGGCTCGTCGGTGTGGTGCTTCATCACCACCAGCCGCTGGAGGTCCGGGCTGACGCCCACGATGTCGCCGTCGACGGTGACGTCGACGGCGGTGGCCGCCATCGCCCCGGTGGCCGCGTTCATCGTCACGCGGTAGTACGTCATGATCGGCGGCTGGCCTTCGCCGCCGTCCTTGACCTCGAGGCTGAGCGTGGCCAGCGTCGTCGCGTCGAGCCACACGTAGTCGCTGACCGGCGCCGCGGCCGGCATGCCCTCGGGCGGCGCCAGGCGGGTCATCGCGCCGGTCGTGAGGTCGACGAAGCCCTCGCCCGAGCCGTCCCAGGCGAAGACGTACCGGCCGCCCGGGCTGGGCGCCGTGATCATGTACCAGAAGCCGGCCCCCACCAGCGCCTCGTAGCGCGCCAGGTCGGCCGGGTCGACCAACACCGGCACGTCGTCGCGGGCCGGGTTGAAGTCGATGATCTCGGCGCGCGCCGGGGCGGCGTGGACCATGAGCCCGGCGGCCATGGCGACCGCGGACCACAGCGTGCGCGCGCGGCGGCCGGCCATCGACGGGCGGTGCAGCTTGGGCCGCCGCATCACTTCACCTCCCACTGGAACGGCGCCCGCGGCAGGAGCGGGCGCACCGATCGGACGAGCCACGCCTGCGCCATCGGCTTGTGGCCGAGGTGGTCGCGGAACCACTTGAGCTGGAGCTGGAACGCGTAGCGCTGGGCGTTCACGCCGCTGTTCGGCACCGTCTGGCCCTCGGCGTTGACGGCGTTGCCGAGGCCGTGGCCGAAGCCGAGCGCCCGGAAGAACACGGTCTCGACGCCGTTGGCGTTCACCTGATCGTGGATGTTGGTGATGTGCTCGAACGGCAGGAAGTCGCTGGTGCCGTGGAACTGCAGGAGCGGCGCCTTGATCTTGTAGGCGTTGTACGTCGGCGCGTCCTTGATGTACTCGGCGGGGTCGTCGGTGGTCGACCGGCCGACCAGGTAGCCGAGGAACGGCGACCAGCCGAAGTTGTACTCGTAGAGCACGTCGTTGAGCGAGCACTGCGAGTTGCCGGCGGCATAGAAGTCGGGATACGTCGTCAGGCTCTGGAGCGTGAAGTACCCGCCGTAGCTGCAGCCGGTGACGCCGACGGCCTTGGGGTCGACGACGTCCATCTCGATCAGGTAGTCGACGGCTTCCTTGACGTCCTGGATGTCGCGCTGCCCGAAGTTGCGGCCGTCGGCCATGTCGTTGTAGAACCGGCCGCCGTTGGACGTGCGCCCCGACCCGTTGACGATCAGCACCGGGATGCCGAAGTTCGGCAACAGCGAGTACGGGCTCTCGACGCTGGACCCCCACGTGTTGAGCATCTGGCCGCCGGGCCCGCCCTCCTGCCACACGACGAGCGGCTTGGGCTCGGGCGGCGGGAAGCTCCAGTCGCGCGGGTACACGTAGACGCCCTTGAGGTCGTAGCCGGCGGATGTCTTGTACGAGAACGTCCGGGTGGCGATGGTGCTGACGGTGTCGAGCACCGGGTTGCTCTCGGTGAGCTTCTCGCGCGTGGCCTCGACCGCGCCGGCGGTCGCCGTGTAGATCTCGCCGGGGTCGGCGGCGTTGCCGAACACGGCGACGAGCTTGTCGGCGGCGGGGGCGTAGGCGAAGCTGTACATCATGTCGTCGCCGCTGTAGACCGACACGGGCGCCACGCTGGCGTCGGCGACGTCGACGACGTACAGGTGCCGCGTGGTGTTCACCGGCACGGTGGCCAGGAACTTCGTCCCGGCCAGCGGGGTCAGGCTGCCGCTGTCCATCGGCGGGTTCAGGTCGCGCAGCGACGGGACGGCGACGGCGCCGTCGGGCGGGACCGAGCCGTCCGGCGCGAACACCTTGAGGTCGATGCCGGCGCTGTACTCGTAGATCGGGTGCGCGCGGCCTTCGAGCACCGACGGCCGGCTGCAGCGGACGACGAGCCACCGGCCGTCGGCGGTCCACATCGGCGCCGCGAACTTGCCGGGCGTGTGGTCGACGTTCTTGATCACGGTCTGCTGGCCGGTCTCGAAGTTGACGAGCGTCAGCGACGTCCCGGTGATGTGGCGGTTGAGGCTCTCGGGGATGCGGCCGAGGTTCTCCTGGACGTTGTAGTAGCTCGTCGGCATGCCGCCGCCGCGGTTGGCGCGGCCTCCGACGACGATGCCGGTCCATGGGATGGCCGTCGTCGTCACGTAGGCGAAGGTGTTGCCGCGCGGCTGCGCGGCCAGCCCGCTGGCCACCGACGCGATGTTGACGCCGGCGGGGACGGTGCCGATGGTCTTGAGCGAGCCGTCGGCCAGCGAGACGGCGACGAGCTCGGCGGGTGTCTGGAGGATCTGTTGGGGCGCCTCGACCGCGTCGCCGACGGCGGCGCGCTCCTCGGGCGTGCGGGCGTCGAACGTCGGCGGCGGCGCCACCTCGACGACGGCATCCTGGAAACCGGCCGGCACGGTGTAGCCGACGGCGTGGTAGGTGCCGTCCGAAGTCTGCAGCAAGGCGCGGCCGAGGGCCATGGTCAGTCGCCGGTCGGGCATCGCCGGCGGGTCGATGGGCGTGAGCGTGAACGTGCCGGTGCCGAAGTCGACGTTTGCGCGGTTGAAGTCGTACATCCGGACGATCTGTCCCTGCGGGTTGCGCTCGATCCGGCACAGGAACGCGATGGCCTCGGTGTCGCTCAGCCACGTGTACGTCGAGGCGACGGTGAAGCCATCGGGCGTCTGCCAGGGGCTGAACTCCTTGGTGACGGTGTCAAGCCGCCGCGTCCCCTGCCCCAGGGCGGGGTTGGTGACCAGCACGTAGCGCCCGTCGGGGCTGATGGTGGTCGACACGCTCGGGCGGGTGATGCTCCGGAGCTGGTTGTACTTGGCGATCTCCTCGTCGGTGAGGATCTGCGGGACTTGGTCCACGGCGGGGTCGTAGTCGATGATCTCGGCGCGCGCGGCCGACGGCAGCACGGCCGCAGCGGCGACGGCAAGGCTCACCGCCAGGCGAGGGCTCATTCGCATGGCATGCACTCTCCTCCGGATGTGGGTTGGGCAGGGTGGTGGGACGGCCGCGGGCGGTGCTGCCCGTCCGGCGACGGGGCGCGACGGCACGCGGCTGGCAGCCGATTATACAGTGATATCGTAACGGCGGCGGCGGGCGAGGCGTGACACGCGCGGGCGACTACTGCCCCGCCCGCGCCGCGGCCGCCGCCAGGTCCGCGGGCGTCACGCGGAACGCACGCCCGAATCCGGCGTTCATCAGGCCCTCGCGCGGGGCGAGCCGCACGAGGTCGAAGTCGCCGAGCCCGAACATCATCTGGTGGGCCGGGAAGCGCGCGAGGTAGCACGCCTTGGCCGCCGCGTGCGCGTCGGTGCCCTTGGCGACGATCGCCGCGCGGCACGCCAGCGCCACGCGCGCGTGTTGCAGGATCTCGGTGCGCCCGTTGTCGGGCTCGCAGACGATGAGGCTGACGCGCGGGTCGGCGCGCAGGTGCTGCTTGTGCGCCGACAGGTCCGACAGGTGCACCAGGAACGCCCCGAAGCCCGGCTCGGGCGCGTAAGCGACCATCGCGGTGTACGGCGCGCCGCCGTCGAGGGTGGCCAGCACCGCCTGCCGGTGGCGGGCGACGAGCTCGCCGAGCTTCGCCCACGACGCGTCGTCGAACGGTTGCAGCATGTCCTTTGGTTGTTCGGCCATGGGATCGACCTCGGCTGCGGTGGCTAAGAGATGGCGCGTTGCGCAGGCGACCGTAGTCTACGGCGACGCGCCGGATCGCGCAACCACGATGGCCTTGTCAGGCGCTCCGGTCGCGTCGGTCGCAGCGCCTGCGTCGGCGGCACCGCGCCCATCGCCCGCTCCAGTCCACGGGCGGCGCATGAACGGCGATGCCACCAAGTCGTCCAGCCGGCCACGCGCGACGATCCGGCCGCCGCAGAGCTAGTGCTGCGCCACGAAGATCCTCGCGGGTGGACCGACGCTGACGGCGCAGCACTGCGCTTTCGCCTGCGGCGCGCTTTGATGGTCGCCCCAGCCCCTGCTCACCCAAGGCCAGGCGCGTCCGAGAGGATCCAGGCAACGTTTTCGTGCCTTGACGTCAGGCTCGCCGCCGGCGGGAGCGAGTGCTCTGCCGGTGGAGGAGCCTCTCTTCCCGCAAGAATCTCCGTGGCAGAGCACTCGCTCTGGAGTTGATTGCAGCGGTGAATTGTGCGCCGATGCTTGACATGTTCGTGCGGGGGGAGGGTATAATGGAAGCCGCCTTCGTGCAGCAATGTGCGGCGATCGTCACGACATCGGACATGTGTCGGGGCAGGTCTTGTGCCTGCCCTTGCGCCAACGGCGCGTGATCGTCCCTGTGCGGTAATGGCAGGCACAAGGCCTGCCCCGGCCTCCGTCGCAACGTTGGACACGGACCCGTCTGGAGAGCGCGGCAGTCCATGCCAGGACGAGGTCGAGATGTCTCACGATATGGCTGTCGCGCGGATACATCAACAACTGTAGGACCACTCATCGACATGCCTGGCTGCAGGAGAGTCGAAATGTCCATGAAACAGTTCACCCTGATCTTGGTTACTCTCAGTGTCGTCGTGGGATTCGTGTTGATGTCTCGACACTTCGCCCCGAGGCGTGAGTTCAACGAGACGATGGTTTCCGGGCAGGGATCAGGCGAGTGGATCGTCTATCTGGATGGTGGCCCCCCCGGTGTCGAGCATCTTTCGGCACCCAACATGCAAGCACGCTTCGCATCGATGGGATACCAATTTGCCGTGGTCGAATCATGGCAAGATGTGCTTGACGAGTCTGTACAACATGCTATTGCTTTCCTTGTGTTTGATAGCGCGAGTCAAACCCAGTTGGATGTCGCCTGGATCAAGCCTCGGTACTCCAGTGGTATGGGCGTGGCGGGAATCGGGGTGTTTTCAGATGATCTCTCTATTCTATTGGATGATCCGAGCGCTGACAGCAAAAACGGTCACGCCTGGACAACATGTCCCGAGGTGTATTCCATTGCGCTTCACCGAATCGCTGGCACGCCACTAGCCCTAACGGAAGTCGCTTCTTGGCCAGACCCGTTCGCCCCGACCGCAGTTGCAATCGATGTACCTGTTCAGCCTGGTCGGCTGACAGCTTGCGCGTCTGGCGGGATGGAGCTACCCTGACGGCATGCTCAAGCGGCTGAGGACGCACGGCACGCAGGTGGACAGTGCTGTGGAGGCAGAGAACGC
>WBZR01003177.1_pt1 | contig 15450 bp, 19 predicted proteins | sample 5204231 | NCBI WGS metagenome assembly WBZR01 (sample SAMN12412403, study PRJNA552823) | activated sludge metagenome | isolation source: activated sludge from anammox sidestream of wastewater treatment plant... | place: USA: Virginia | collected 2017-08 | reverse complement strand
GGTTTAATCCTTTATTATTGGTTTTATTTTGATTACTTGAGTCAGTTTGAGTTATTTTAAACTTAAGGATATTCACAGTAGCCAGTAATAGCACAGGTATTAGAATTAATACTAAAACAATAATTTTTATTTTTTTACTGATCATTTAATCGTCGATAAATTTTATTTCATAAACTCCGATAATTCTATTTCCTGGTTCGTTCTTTTCATAGATGTAAAGTTTGCCTTCATCATCAACTGATATTAACCAACCGGGCAGTTTTAAATCAGAAGCGATGTAATTTCCACTAACATCATAAACTTTTAAATAATATTCATTATCCAATAAGTTCCTAGTTTCATACAGATTTTCAGTCCTATCTACAAACTGATATAATACGTAACCATTGGGAGATGAAAAAATTGCATCACTGACAGAGAATTCCAGGGTTCTTTTTATAATTTCTGGAATTGGAAGATTTGAGGGAATATCTTTATCAATAATCCTAAATTTACCTTTGATTCCAAAGGTCTTTAAATAATTACCCTTAATATCATATTTATATATCCTGTAAGTTGGCGCCTGTGTATGATAAATATAACCGTCTTTACTTATTGTAATCATTGGGTTTATAAAATAATTTTTTACTTCACCAAAAATTCTATCCATAATTCCAAAAACCTTAATAATGTTTAATGAGGAATCTAATATTGCAATAGTCTTTGAATGATGTTGTTGTAAATCTCTATTATACTCTGATTCTATAATACAATTGTAGATTTTATCTTTATAAATATCCATAACATTTCCATTTCCTTCATATGTACCGCTTTGTTTTTCTTTCAAACTTGTTTTAGGAATGTCTGAAAATGGTCTAGATAACATTATAAAGTTACCAACCGTATCAAATACAGACCATCTTAAATTACCCGTATCTGATATATATATTCGATTTCCTAAGATCTCAAAACTCCCAATTTTTACTACTTCACCAGGGCCCTTCCCAATATTAAATTTAATTCTTTTTATTATTTTTCCATTTGATTTATCAATAAAGAACAGTTGAGGTATTAAATAATCTGCTATGACTAGTTTACCATTACGATATTTAACAAATAAGAATGTCCCTATAAATGAGGTAGGAGTTTCTTCAATTTTATAATTATTGATTTTCTTTAATTCTGCATGTTTCGAACTGATAGTATTCTCATAAACTTCGGTATTATATTCTACTTTTTTCTCACAAGAGCTTAGAAAAATGACCATTGGTAAAATTAAGAATAGTTTAATTTTCATAGTCGTATAATTTTAATTAAATGTATAAATTTAATATAAGGGTAGGAATATTCTACCCTCATCAATTATCATATTAAGGATTAACAATGACATCACAAAGACAATTATGGACAGGTGGCCAATAGCAATATACAGGTGGAGGATACCATTTATAACAGTAACTACTACTTGAAGCATACGTACTATTAGTAAACACAGAAACCTTAAGTCCGAACAAATCAATATCCCCACTGGTATCATCGCTAACAGCAAATTTGATATTGAAGAACATAAGAAAAGCGAACAGCGCAATGCCCAAAAACTTACCAGCTTTCTGAGCGCGTGTTTTTGCTTGTGCAGACATAGAACCTCCTATTAAAGTTAGTTGATTATTTTACATCCCTGCTTTTACAGGTGATGTATTTATTTTGTCAATTAGTTCTTTCATTTCAATTATGTCTATGACTTAACAACTAATAAATCCTTTATAATTTTCTTTACCTCTTCTAACTGTATGAGTGTTAACGGAAAACTATTATAATAATTCATATTATTATTCCTATTAAGAATTGCGATAGAAGTATTTAATACTTTTAGTTCAGAGAAAATATTCTTGCTATCAAGTTTAACTTGAAAACTGACTTTATTTTCTTTAACCCAGTTGCCAATAAGAAATTTATAATATTGTTCATTGTTATTTCGTTTTTTAACAAGTAACAAGATAGTGTCATTTTTAATGCTATCCAGATTCTCTTCAATCCATTTGCATATATGTAACACTTGATTCTCACATTGAATACAGGAAAAATCCTCGAAATCAATAAAGAGGATAATACTTTTATCAACAAACATACTATCATTATAAATGTGCTGGTTTAATCCTTTATTATTGGTTTTATTTTGATTACTTGAGTCAGTTTGAGTTATTTTAAACTTAAGGATATTCACAGTAGCCAGTATTAGCACAGGTATTAGAATTAATACTAAAACAATAATTTTTATTTTTTTACTGATCATTTAATCGTCGATAAATTTTATCTCATAAACTCCAATGTTTCTGTTCCCCGGTTCATCATTTTCTAAAATTAACAAATCACCATTACCATTTGTTGCTAATAATACACCTTCTAAAAGTATATCAGAATCGATATATCGCCCATCAAGATCATAAACCTTTAGGTAATTTAAACGATCTGTAGTACTCCTAGAATCGTAAAATGTATCGGTAACTTCGATGTATTGATGTAGTATATAACCTCTACTTGAGAAAAAAAGAGCGTCTGTAAAAGAATATTTCTTAGATATTCTAATAATTTCATTCATTGATAAGTTGCGAGAAAAGTTTTCATCAAGAACTTTGAAATTACCTTTAATCCCAAAACTTTTTACTAGAATTCCACGTTGATCATACTTATAAATCTTATATGTCGGTCTTTGTGAAAAATATATGTAACCATTACTATCGATCGTTAAAGCTGGACTAGGAATGTATATCTTAAACTTCCCATAAATTTCATCCATGTTGCCAAAAATTTGTTTAATGGTAAGATTTGAATCCATTTTAGCAATAGATTTAGAATAGTGCTGATATGAGTCTCTGTTGAATTTATCTTCAATAATCGTTGTAAAAATATTATTCTGAAAATGATCAATTCTGTTTCCGTTTTCAGAATAAAATTCATTTTTATCCTTTCTTGGGTCAGAAAAAGGTCTCCCCCATTTAATAAATACTCCGCCTGTATCAAAGACCGTCCACCTAAAATTGCCGATATCAGATATATATATATATCCATTCATAATCTCAAAGCCCCCAATCTGTAATATTTCTCCAGGGCCTTCTCCCTTATGCCATCTTAATTGCTTTATATTTTTACCTTCATCATTATAAAAAAATAATGCAGGCTGGAGCATGTCCGCAATAACTATATTATTTTCTCTATACTTAACATCCAAAAACTTTCCAATAAAAGATGATGAATCCTCGTTAATTATTACACTATTAATCTTGCGTAACTCTATTTTTTTTCCATTAATTTTCTCACTAAATAATTCCATTTCATTTTTATTATCACACGCGGCAATAATTATTATAAATAAAATTGCAGTAAAATATTTCATATTAATTCCTTGATGGTAGATTAAAAAAAGGGCTATCTTGATAATTAGATTACTTATTATTCAAAATGTCATATAAGATTAGCCCTTTTTACAAAATCACTAATCATTAACGAACTATAACATCACACAAACAATTTACTTTTGGCGGATAGCATCGTGGGATGCTAAAATCCATAATATAGCAATAACTGTTGCCTGATGCATAAGTACTATTAGTAAACACAGAAACCTTAAGTCCAAACAAATCAATATCACCACTGCTATCATCACTAACAGCAAATTTGATATTGAAGAACATAAGAAAAGCGAACAGAGCAATGCCCAAAAACTTACCAGCCTTCTGGGCGCGTGTTTTTGTTTGTGCAGACATAGAACCTCCTATTAAAGTTAGTTAATTATTTTACATCCCTGCTTTTACAGGTGATGTATTTATGTTTTTTATTAGTTCTCTATTTGATAATTAATAAATCTAATTTGTTCAATCGATAACATTTAACTGAATTATGGAATCTATCGACTTAATTACATCAGAACTTGAACCAATGTGATCAAATATTATTATACCTTTCTTATCAATAATCATATTTCGAGGGAAAGAGTTGCCAAACAAAAAATTATTAGTGGTATAATGAGGAAAAAGCAAATCAAATTTTTGATGAATGATATCACTTGACTCATGAGTAATTGCTAAAAACTTTACATCATCATAAAATTTATATCTCTCATATAGATTATTTAAAAAAGGAATTTCTTCAATACAAGGCTTGCACCAAGGAGACCACCAGTTAACTATAATAATATTTCCAAATAGACTATGCAAGTCTATTTCGGATTTATCAAGATTTATTAATTTAACATTTGGTGCAATTGTCCCTGCTTGAAATCCGCTGATCGATTTAATAACATTCACTTTGTAGTATAAATATTCATGACTAATTTCAATATTAAGCAAAAATAAAAATTGAAACCTCACAAATGAATCTTGATAATCAAATTCTGCAGTATAAAAAGAGTCTTTTTTTGTATAATCTACTTGTGTTAAGGAAAATGATGAATCACTATAGGCCACTATTAGAAAAGAATGAGAAGGTTCAAAAATCGAATCAGAGGAAACAAAAATTCGAAGCGGAAAATCTCTCAAACTTATCTCAGCAAGTTTGAAAAATTTATTTTCAAGTTTACTTTTAAAATCTAATTCATTGTAGTCTTTAAACAATGAAATGTTATATGTATTGGTTTTTATTGAATCTCTATCTGGCAGCCAGGTTTGACAGATTATAGAAAAAGTTGAGTTAAAGAAAAAAAAGCAAACAAGCATTAAGTACTTCATTGAGAAATATTTTCTTTGAATGAATTTATTATTATTCTCCATTTTTTATAAAATGCGTCACGTTTTTCAAACCTGTTAGGTTGAGACTCATAAATGTCAGTAAATTTACTTTCATTTGAATAGACTAAAATACAAGGGGTTCTATAAACCTTTGAATTCATAAAGACAGACTGAAAATCTGTTACCTTTTTATAATCAAATAATAAGTTGAATCTCTTAGCAACATCATTAGCACTCTCTTCTGAAATAAAATAGGAAAAGACATCAATATTATCTGTAACTTTAAGATGATTTAAACTCTCAGTTTCCTGTCTGATACAGTTAACACAATCATTTTCATTAAATAAAAAAAGGAAGTAAAAAGGACTTTGATTTACCCTGTTAATGTCCATATTGCGTAATTCAAAGTTATCATCTAAAATATAATTATTTTCATTCTGAAAAGCTCTAAGTAACATATTGCAATTAGATAGGTTTTTAACATTTTCATTATAGCTTTTAATTATCATAATTCTTTGATAGATAAAAAATGCAATAAAAAAAACAAAAAATGATATAACCAAATAAATTATTCTTTTATCAATATTAATTTTATTTGAATCTAAATTCATAAATAATTAACTTTTTATTTTGATTTGGTTTTTCTTTTAAGAATACAATTTTATTTTCAAATGCATATATAACTTCATATGGAACAAATAGTGAACTGATTATCTTTTTCCCAGAAATATCCCACAATTCCAAATATGAGATTACAGTTTCCATTTCCTTGGAGTTTCCCGTATAAGTCTGCTGTAGAATTATCCCCGGCTCAATAAAGAAAAGTCCTGATACTCTAGAAACTTTCCAAGAATAATTGATAATATCCGATTCGCGATATTTTCTAGCTTCATCTTCATTTGCTTCTCGAAAATAGGATGGTTTATTTTCCCACTCTTGAATTCGATCACCATTACTGTCTGTCTTAAAAATCTTATGATCAGACATATAAGAATAATAGATGTTTGACTTTTTATCTATTGTAATTCCCCCTCCATATAGATATTCTTGCATAGTTGCTGTGGTTGGTATCTCTCCCCAGCGTCCTAGAATTTTCCCATTTTTATCATATTTTATTACTGCAGTAGATTTATCACTGAATGAGCCTTCAAGCAAGGTGTAAATGTTTCCTACACTATCAACAGCCATTTTTTTAAATCCACCTGGTCTTAGAACAAATGAATTAAGAAATGACCAAGTAGAATCGTATCTAATTATTTTTAACTTTGCACTATCAAAAACATATAAGTTTGATTTTAAGTCCCTAGCGATTGATCTTACAACGTTAAACTCTCCGGGGCCATCGCCAAAAGAACTTAATTTCTTTAATAATTTTCCTTTCATATCAAATTCATAAATTCCTCCTTTATATTCACTCCAAATAATATTATTTGAATTAATAATTATTCCACTGGGGGTAGAGAGCAAAACGTTTTCAGAAAAAGAGATTTGCGTTTTGTACGTAAAAAGAGAATCAAATGAATGATGACTTTGGATCTGATTTATAATTTCGTCTTTCAGCTCAAACTTTTTATTATTCTCAGAACATCGAAGAAAAAAAAATAACACTAATAAGATTGGTAATATTTTCATTTTTAACCTTTTAAATTACTTACCAGGATTTACCCTGGTAAGTAAAAACTATGTATTATTATGGGCACTCGCAAGATTTATTACTTGTATTTTCACAAATTTTTTCAATGAGAGTACCAGAACTATTATACTTGCAAGTTACTTTCCACTCTTGCCATACGGAAGCATAAGCACTGGGGACAAAAACTGAAAGTTTCAATCCAAATAAATTGAAATCATCATCCCCAGGTGAAATACTTGAGACTTTAACACTAAAGAACATAAGAAAAGCGAACAGAGCAATGCCCAAATACTTACCAGCCTTCTGAGCACGTGTTTTTGTTTGTGCAGACATAGATCCTCCTATTAAAGTTAGTTGATTATTTTACATCCCTGCTTTTACAGGTGATGTTCTTATTTTTTCAATTAGTTCTTTCATTTCAATTTTTATCTCTTCTGATGCAGTAGTTTTAATTTTAGCCTCAAGATTTATTATTTCATTGGCGGTATTCATAGCTTTTTCCTGCATATTATGGTTGTAATAAAGTTTTGCAAGCAGATATTTAGGAAATAATTTATGTGGTATTATATTACTTGCGTGCATAATGTTGCTTTCTGCTTTATTAAAATCATTTAATCTAGCATAATTTTGCCCAAGAGTAATATATAAGTTTGGGTCACTAAATTTCTGTTTAGCCTGTTCTAAAAACTTTAATGCCTCATTATAATTTCCTAGAGCGGATAAACTCGCTCCATAGAAAAATAAAAACTCTCCGTTAGATTTAAGTTCAGGGATTAAATCTTCATACTCTTTTTGTGCAATATCAAAATAACCGCCTTTGGCTGCCAAGTAGCCAAGGTTCCATTTATTGTAAGTTTCATAAAGATGTATATAATTAACTGCAAATAAAGAGGCAATCACTATTACAATTAATGCAGCCGGTTTAAATACCTTTTTACTTAGAGTAAGCTCTCTCACTATATAAGCATCATTACTCCCACTTAGTACTGCAAGTAGAAAGAAAAAGTTTATTAAGTTTGGAAGTATGTGTAGTGGGAAAGAAAATAATGCAAAAACCATTAATGCAATCAACCCTGCTTTTGCTGATATACTTATTATTACTTTTCCGGTTAATTGTTGTCCCGTATTTTGATAGTTGTTTATTAGCGGAAATTTGAGTGCTGAAAATATTATTCCTAGAAAAATCAATAGACCTATCAATCCTGTCTCGGCACCTATTTGCAAATATTCATTATGTGCGTGTCTTACATTGTCGGCAAAATATTTTTCACTATCGCTCCCATATCCTTTGGCAAAATAATCAGCTTGGTAATTGTTATATGCAACACTAAATCTATTGAAGCCAATTCCTATAATTGGATTATTTTCAATTATACGTAACGATACTTTCCATAATAATAGTCTTCCTAAAGCTGATTCAGGTTTTAGTTGATATAAACTGCTAACTATCACAACACTAAGAATCAAACTGATTAACAAAGCTGAAACCAACTTAAATTTTGAGTTAAATATTATTTTTAACTTTTCTGCTAAATGATATTTATACCAAAGTACGAATAAAATACCCGCGCCAATTGCAAGCCAGGATGTTCTGCTTAATGTAGAAGGCAATAAGAAAATGCAGCTACAAAAAGTAATTAGTGCAATCATTTTAATTAATTTATCTAATGTAGTTGCGTTTTGGGAAAGCAAATAAACTCCAAGAGCACAGGGTGCAATTGAAATAAGATATCCGGACAGGTAATCTGGATTTCCAAGTGTCCCAATAACTTTAAACTGGTTACCAACAATTCCCGGACTGATGTTGTAGAGCTGCAGTAATCCATAAATTGCCTGCAATAGCCCTGATATTAGGAATATAGTAAATAAAATAGCGGTTGATTTGTTAAAATTTTCTTTGCGATTAAAAGTTAAAAAATACTTCCATAATAAATAGAGAATAGTTAATAGAATAAAAGAGATAAAATAGTCATCTTGTGATGATGAATATTTAGTTGTCAGAAGCCGCAAATAATTATAGACAAGGTAAAAAATAATTAGTAGATCAAGAGCATTATATGAAACTTTAATTGAATCTTTTTTTATAAACAGGTAAATGGAAACTGAAAATAAAATCAATACAGCAGCTGCATAAAAATAAAATATTTTGGCAGTAATAATTCCATTGTATAGTTCTTTAGATGTTACAAAAACAGTAACGAAGGGCAATGATAATAACACACCGAAAATATATTTATAACTGTTTTTCAATTAGTATTCCGTTCATTAAAATATTTGAGGTTTAAGTATGCTATCAGAACAAGTAAAATATTTCTAACAATCATCCAAATACCAAACTCGTTTTTTAATACTGTTCCAAAACAGCCACAATCAACATCGAAACCCGCAATAAATCCATAACCAGCAAATAAGACAAATCCACTAAAAAGTATTAACGTAGTTATGAGCGTTTCTTTAACTTTAATTTTCATTAATATCATTGTACCCAAAGCAATTTCAATTACAGGTAATAAAGCTGCAATCAGCATTAAAATGTCTTCACCAAGAAAATTAAGGGTTATGTTTAATACATTAAGAATATTTTCAGGATAAATAATTTTACTAACACCGCTAAAGAGTAACACGCCGGCAATTAAGTAATGTGTAAGGAGTATAAATATAGACTTTAGAGAATGTTTTGAAGAAATTATTTTAATACTGTTTTCCAATTGTTTTTTATTTCTCTTTTACAAAAAGCATAACAAACAAAAGCGTATAATTTTTGTTTTTAGTTTAACATTTGGTTTTCATCGAGTCAATAATGGAAACCGCCATTTTTGCAGGTAATTTAAAAATGGTGGTTTCCGCTATTTTAATAATTTGCAGTGTATTGGTGAAAAGCTTGTATCAGTAGATGCGGTAAATGTATGTTAGGCAGTAAATCAACATAGACCAGGCTAAAAAGCGTAAATGTCAATAAGGGTAATTGCAATTTAAAACATTGCAGCTGTTACTAGGTGTTTTAGTGAAATTGATATTGAAGACACTTTATAAACTAAAATAAATAACTAGATTAAAAGAAAAAATTCTCCATATCTAACTATTTATAAAACTTTGATGGCTTTATATTTTTTTCACAATGGTTTGTAAAACAAAGATTATACTGTTATTAAAAAAATAATTAAACAATTTTTTATTATGCTGATAAATTTCTTTAATTCAATCTCTAATAATTCCCAAATTCAAATGACTCTCCCAAGCATAATTTAATTTAGGTATTATTCCTTTATTTTTAACAGCCAGTAGAACCACATGGCCCGCAATCCGTGTTATTAAAATTACCATACCAACAATAATAGTATTGACAACCTATATCGTAAACCAATGAACATTTTGCTTTTTTTTCAGCATAGCTTTCACCACGAATGCCTGGGAAATATAAAAAAGTAAATAATGTAAGAACAAAAAATATACCTAAAAGTAAATTCGATTTTTTATTGTGAAACATAATAATATCCTTCCTTAATTTATTAGTAAATAATATTGATCTAAAAGCCAGGGACAAGAAGGCTGCGAACCACTCGGAGAATAATTGTAATTGTTGAAATGCCTACTACAACTATACATTATGTCACAGCCAATCATATAAATTAATGAACATAAGGCACTGGTTTGGCCCTAATTTCACGTTGTTTTGAAGGTAAATAAATAAACATTGCACTCAAAATAATATTTTATTTTTTTTGAATAACATTTTGTCGTTCCTTTCTTTTTATAAAAATATGTTTTAATAATTATGAATGGGAGAGCATATACATTATAATTTTTAAATAAATTTATTTAATAAATAAAGGTTTATACTTAATTATGTAAGGATTGATATCAGTTTTATTCGATCCTGAATTTTCAAAACTATAGAAATAAAAAGAATTTCTTGAATCGATAAAGAACGGGAAATATATGTTTCTATTAAATTTACTAGATGGTAATTCTATGGAGACTATATTTAACTTAGAACCCGAAAGACTATAAAAATCAAAATAAACTTTATTGTGTATGATGTTTATAAAAGATATAATAATTACATTTTTAAATATTTTTATTCCATTGACTGCTGATTTAAAATACTGCTTTGGATCAACTTTCAACGGATTAAACTGTTTTGTTGAGTCATATGGATAAAAGTACTTTGATTCACACAAAATTGTTCTTTTTAGTACTCCATTTTCATTAAATTCCCTAATCGCATATTGATAAGGGTGTATTAAATAAATATTACCCTCATAACATTCCATACTATTACTATTTACGGACAAACTTAAATTATTTTTTTTGATTAATGATTTTAATAGTCCGCTAGGCTCAGCAAATTCAAATTCTTTTTTATTATTTCTGATATCAAGGCAATAACCACTTGGTCGATCAAGCATACTAATTGTGCTGTATAAAAATAATTTAGTGTTAAACAACGCCATATGCTCAGAATATTTATCAATGTTTAAGGATGATTGATATTTACCGGAAACATTATAACGAATTAGTCTCATTTGGGGTGGATCTAAAATATAAAAATTGAGGCTATCGTCTAAAAGAAAATCGGTAGGGTAAACATATTCTCCCGGTCCATTGCCTGTCCCGCCAATAGTCTTTAAATATTTACCATTACTATCAAAGATATTTAATTTTTTTGTTGATGCATCAATTATTCCAATATTACCATCTGGAAGTGCTTTCAATTTTTTAATGTCTCCGATATAAATTCCTTCTAATAAAATTTTTTGTTCTTGTTCAAATAAATCTTCAAATTTTTCTGACTTACTCAGAATTTCTAAATGAATATCTACTGGTATGGAATAGTTAGAAGTAATCTGCTTTTGTTGAGAATTATCGAAAAATAAAAATATTATTCCTAATAAAGTAAACGCTAAAATTGAAAAGAGAATAATTTTTTTCATTTCTGATCCTCTATGATTACCTGTAAAATATTTTCTTTAAATTTTTTAGTATGTTTAATATTTTGGAACATTGAGACATGAATGCTTTCAATAGTTAAATCTGGTTGTACAATAAATGTAATAATTTCTGCTAAAGGATATTTATTGTTATAATCTAAAAAATTCTCATTGGCATTTACAATCGGAAACTGAAGAGATGTTTCATTGAAATATTTTTTTGCTAAATCAATTTGCTTTGATGTATTAACAACTAACATAAAATAATTATTAGGAGTCACTTTTTGATTAATTTCATTCCAAATAGGAATTTCATTCTCAAAACAGACTCCGCAATTTCCTACAACAAAAAGTATAATTCCTTTTTTATATTTTTTAATGCTTCCTGAGCTATAAATCTTATTAGAAAAATCATTCAAGTAAAATTCTGGTAATTTGGTTCGCAAAAAAGTTCTGTTTACTTCTAATTCAGTAAGCCTAAATTTGCTTAATTTTTCAAGCTCTTGGTACTCATCATTTATATTTAATATTTTTGAATTAAGTTTAATCTGATTGTGAAATGAAAAAACACTGTATCCCAAAAATAAGACTAACCCAAAAGCTAAAGCTATTAGGTTATTTTTTAAGAAAGATAATATTCTGTTTTTCAAATTACTTTATCTTTAATATGGATTAAATAAATTATTAATTTCTAACACTTGAATATTTCTTATATTATCAAAAATTAAAAATCACTTTAAAACTGAAAATTATATTTCTTAATACCATCCGGCTTCCAATTTGACTTTTAAATTCCTCACCGAAACAACCGCAGTTAACAGTTAAACCTTTCATTGTTCCGTAAATGTAAACAATAAAAAAGCTCAAAATAAAATTATTGTTCCTAAAGCGTTTCTTTAACTGTAATTTTCATTAATATCATTGTACCCAAAGCAATTTTAATTACAGGTAATAAAGCTGCAATTAGCATTAAAATGTCTTCACCAAGAAAATTAAGGGTTATGTTTAATACATTAAGAATATTTTCAGGATAAATAATTTTACTAACACCGCTAAAGAGTAAAACGCCGGCAATTAAGTAATGTGTAAGGAGTATAAATATAGACTTTAGAGAATGTTTTGAAGAAATTATTTTAATACTGTTTTCCAATTGTTTTTATTTCTCTTTTACAAAAAGCATAACAAACAAAAGCGTATAATTTTTGTTTTTAGTTTAACATTTGGTTTTCATCAAGTCAATAATGGAAACCGCCATTTTTGCAGGTAATTTAAAAATGGTGGTTTCCGCTATTTTAATAATTTGCAGTGTATTGGTGAAAAGCTTGTATCAGAAGATGCGGTAAATGTATGTTAGGCAGTACCAATCCTGCTAAAAGCATAGATGCCAATAAGTGCAACTGCTACATTTATAATTATTTTTCTTTAAGATAATTGTCTATACCCCGGTAGAATTTTTCAGAAAAGCTATTATTATTGGTTATCGGAATTAATGTAGAGATTATTTTTTGATCCTTAATATAGAAGACCTTTGGAAAAGGTTTGATTAAAAATCTGTCTGAAATTTTATCTCCATTATGACAATAAATCGGTAGATTGAATGTGCTAATTTTTTTTAATCGTATTGCCTCAATTTTTTCACAATAAGAGAAACATACAGAGCCATTATTTTTAGTCTATCATTATACTTATTGTGGATATCTTTAAGATTCTTTAATTCATTAACCTGGCAAGGATTACATCCTGAATTTGAAAGCAAAATCAAAATGCCGTCTTTAAAAAAGGTTGAATCGAAGGAGCCATCGATAATATTTTCGACACCAATAACAGGGAAATACATATAATTAAAATGACTAGCCAAATCAATATATTTTTGTTCTACTTCCCTTTCGATTATTTTATTTTTTTCAACATTATTAAAAGAAGAACTAAAATTAAAATATGTTAATATTAAACCAACAAATATGATCACTACTAAAATGACTAAGTTTTTTTTCATTATTTATTTAATTGTAATTTATAAACCTCAACTACGGGGTTTGGTAAATTTCCCTGCTTATCAGGCGGAGGTTGTAATAACAAATAGATATAACCGTTTTTTGCTGCAAGTATCTTCTTATCAAGAATCAATTCTTTGTTAAGTAAGTATTGACCATCAGTATTATATAATTCAATTCCAAAATATTTTGAATGGAAGAGCTGAACAAGAATTTTGTTAGGCTCGTAAAGAAATAAGCCTGTAGAGGTAGTTTTATTTTCTAACAATTTAGGAACTTCCTTTAAAGCATTTACGGGATCATTGTTAGATAAATCTTTCTCAATAATTCTTAAGTAACTTGGTTTGTTCATAAACTCTTTAATAAAATTACCTTTTTTGTCATATTTGGTAACCAAAGGACTACTTACATTGACCTGATAGATATTATCATTATTGTCTGTGATTAATCCACCGCCCTCAAATCTATATATAAGTCTCTCAAAATCTTTAGGAAATTTTCCAAATCTAAATTTTTCTTTACCGGTGTTATCCATATACTTTAAATGGTTTCCATCGCCATAATTATAATAGCCAACCATTGATCCGTTTTCCAGAAAAGCTAAATGAGCTGGCGCAATAAATGAAATGTCCATATCCCCGAAACAATTTCCATCTGCATTAAATCGGTATCCCCAAGGTGCACTATTTAACACTACGATATTCTCTTTTCTATCAAACATTGCTTTGTAAGGCTGCCAGTTAAAGCCAGGTGTGCATTTTTCAGTTGAAAGCGTCTTTATTAATCCTCCATCTGAATTAAACAGATACACTTTTTTAGAAAGCATATCAGTAACTAAAATGTTGTTATTAATATCTGTATCTAAATAAGTTATATCACCAATTACTAAAGAGTCATCGAATTTTATGGTTTTTAATTTCTTTGCATTATTATAAAAATTGATTTCTCTTTTTTGACTAAAAACAGTTATATAAAAAGTAAGAAAAATTATTAGTATATAATTAATTGTTCTCATAATACATTGTTCCTTTATATTTAATTAAAACTCTGATATAGTTAATAATAAAAACTAATGTAGATCAGGATAATCAAAACAAGTACAAGGCATTATTGAACACTCATTAAGAAATGATGGTAGGTGACAGCTTACCCAATAATCGCCTTCGCCGCTACAAATACATCCCCGCCCCATAGACATTTTATACTTTTGTTCCGGCGCTGCAATGGATTCACTTATTTTTAAGTTAAACTTATAACCAAATAATTCAAAATCACTTAAGCTGGTTTTACTTATAACAATTGTAAAATTTAAAACAAAAAATAAAGTTATCAAAAACATACTCGCTCTTTTTATTTTTATCATAATACTATCCTCCTTTAAAAGATTTTATGCCTGAGTTTTTAGTCTTAATGAATTTAATCACTCCGGTATTAAGAGTTAATAATGGAAACCTCATTTTTTTCAGGTTATCTAAATAATGGTGGTTTCCGCTGTCGCCCCCCTCCGTTTAAATTTTTACTCTCAATTGTTTTAATTTTAAGGTAATCTAATCGATTAATAATTATATCTTTATTAACAAAAGCAAAAGCAGTTAATTCAGCAGAGCCTCCAAGACCAAGTTTTATTTTTAAGTTTTGCTTATGTGTTTCAACTGTATGTGTACTTATTGAACAATGAAATGAAATTTCACTATTCTTCTTTAGCATTGCAATAAAATAAAGAATTTCCAGTTCTCGCTTACTTAGATTTATTAAATTATTAATCATCATTCCTCCAATGTTAAAATTGGTTCTATTATTTAATGACAAATATTTTTGTGACCTATTACCCTGATTAATATTATCCCTTGAAAACCACCAGCGACTTAAAAATAAATTTATTGGATAAATGAGCGTTGTAATATTAAACTATAATGAAGTAAAAGACATTAGTACATGTACTAATGATTTTAGGGGTAAAAGTGCGATTATGATAAATTTAGTTTCTGATTTTGAAGTAAAAATTTATGAATTTAATTATTTAGTGTGTCATAAAAGAAAAACAATTAAACATATTTTTTCTGATTTAGATATTATCAATCACTTAAGACATACTTGCTTTTGCATTATAAATAATTTTTTAAGGTAGGTTCAGTTCAAATAATTGTAACCTAAAAGATACTATTACCGAAATCAAACGATTTTAATAT
>WBZR01003176.1_pt1 | contig 15451 bp, 14 predicted proteins | sample 5204231 | NCBI WGS metagenome assembly WBZR01 (sample SAMN12412403, study PRJNA552823) | activated sludge metagenome | isolation source: activated sludge from anammox sidestream of wastewater treatment plant... | place: USA: Virginia | collected 2017-08 | reverse complement strand
CGGCATCTCGGGCCTGGCGGCCATCGCCGGCGGCGCGATCTACATCTACGTCACCGTCGGCTCGCTGCTGTGGGGCAAGCGGCTCGACCGCGGCGCGGAGAGCCCGCGCTTCACGCCGGTGCCGCGTGCGGCACCGACCGTGGTCGCACAGACCTACGGGTCGGCGGGCTTCGCCGCGCCCGGGACCTTCATGCTTGCGATGGTCTTCCTCGTGGCGTTCGTCCTCTACTACTTCATCAACTGGAAGTATCTGTCGACCGTATGGGGGCTGAGCTGAGCGGCGGCCCCGCCGCCCGGTTGCGAAGGGAAGGAGTGAGCCGATGAGCAGCACATTGGTTCGAACCGGCGCCGCGACCGCCGCTCCGGACTGGCGCACCGTGCTCGGGGTGTTCAAGCTCCGGATCGGCGTGCTGATCATGGTCACCGCGCTCGGGGGGCTGGCGATCGCGCCGGCCCCGGCGCCCGCGCTCTGGCAGATGCTGGTGATGGCGATCTCGGTGCTGGTCGCATCGGCCAGCGCCGGGGCCTTCAACCAGTTCGTCGAGGCCGACAGCGATCGGCTGATGAAGCGCACCCGCAGCCGCGCCTTCGCCAGCGGCGCCCTGTATCCGGGCGCCGGCTGGATGGCGCTGATCCTCGGGCTCCTCGCGGTGTCGGTGGCGGCGGCGTGGTACACGCTCAACGGCGCCGCGGCGCTGTACCTGTTCCTCGGCGCGTTCACCTACGCGGTGCTCTACACGGTCGTGCTGAAGCGCCGCACCTGGCTCAACATCGTCATCGGCGGGCTCGCAGGCAGCTTCGCCGTGCTCACTGGCGCTGCCGCCGCGGATCCGTCGCTCGGACCGCTGCCGCTGCTGCTCGCATTGGTCCTGTTCCTCTGGACGCCATCGCACTTCTGGAGCCTGGCCATCGCCAACCGCGAGGACTACGCGGCCGCGGGCATCCCGATGCTGCCGGTGGTGGTCGGCACGCAACGCGCCGCGCGCATCGTGCACCTGAACACGATCGCCCTGGTCGCCGCCTCGCTGCTGCCCGGCGCGTTCGGCGCGGGGCCGGCATACCTGGTGGGCGCGCTCGCCGGCGGTGCCTACTTCCTGCGCCGCACGCACGCCCTGGCGCGCGATCCGCAGCGCCGCACCGCGATGTCGGCCTTCTTCGCCTCGATGGCGCAGCTCTCGGTGCTCATCGTGGCGGTGGCGATCGATGCGGCGCTGCGCTGAGGCTCTGACCGCGGCGATCCTCGGTCTCGGCCTCTCATTCGCGCCGCCGACACACGCCGACGGCGTTCCCCGTCTCGACCAGGCCGCGGCACTGCGTGCCAGCCAGGCGGCGATCGGCACGACCCCTGCGGACTTCACGTTTCTGGATCGCCAGGGGCGGCCGGTTCGCCTGGCGGACTACCGCGGCAAGCCGCTGCTGGTGAGCTTCATCTACACCGGGTGCTTCACGATCTGTCCGACGCAGACACGCACCCTGCACGCGGCGGTCAGGGGTCTGGATCGCATGCTCGGCCCGGACCATTTCAACGTACTGAGCATCGGCTTCAACCAGCCATTCGACACGCCCCAGGCGCTGCGCGCGTTCGCCGCGCAAAACGGCATCGATTATCCGAACTGGGAGTTCGTGAGCCCGCAGGCCGGCGACGTGGAGGCGCTGACGCGCGCGTTCGGGTTCAGTTGGGTGGAAACGCCCGCCGGGTTCGATCACATCGTCGGCGTGACCGCGCTCGATGGCGAGGGCCGCATCTACAGTCAGGTCTACAACGATCGCCTGACCACCGAGGCGCTGGGCGTCCTGCTGCGCCAGCTGGTGCTCGGCGCGCCGCCGTCCGGCACGACCTTCTCGCTCGGCGAAATCGTGGAACGCGTGCGCATCCTGTGTACGGTCTACGACCCCGAGACCGGCGAGTACCGCTACAAATGGGGATTGATCTTCGAGCTGCTGGGCGGGCTCGCGTTCTTCACCCCGGTCGCTGTGTACCTTTGGCGCGAGCGCCAGGAGCAACGGCGGGCACGGCACGGCACGGCTGCGGCGCCGGTGGCGAACCCGGTGCACTCAGCCTGAGCCGGAGCACGGGCGCGGCGGCCGAAACCGGCACTCCCACGCGCCGGCGGGGTTGCGTGTCATGAAAGTTCCGGAGTCTCCGAGTGCCGGCGCGTTGTCCGCGTGGCGCCGCGTGGAGCGGGCCTTCGACCGTGCAATCGGCGTCGAATCCAATCCCCTGCGCCAGCTCGGCGCCCTGGGCTTTTTCTCGATCTGGCTGCTCGCGCTCTCCGGAATCTGGCTGTACGCGGTGTTCGACACCTCGGTGAGCGGTGCCTACGACTCGATCGTGCGCGTGTCGCTCGCGCCGTGGTCGCCGGGAGGGTTGATGCGCAGCCTGCACCGCTATGCCGCCGATGCCTTCGTGGTGTTCACCGCCCTGCACCTGCTGCGCGAAACCCTGTACGGCCGCTGGCGCCACTTCCGCCGCTACTCCTGGCTGACAGGCGTCGCCCTCCTGCCGCTGGTCGCGGTGAGCGCGATCGGTGGCTTCTGGCTGAACTGGGATCGCCTCGGACAGTTCTCGGCGATCGCCACCGCGGAGTGGCTCGATGCGCTGCCATTGCTCGCCAACCCGCTGGCCCGCAACTTCCTGGGAAGCGAATCGGTCAGCGACCGCTTGTTCTCGCTCCTCGTCTTCGTGCACCTCGGGGTGCCGCTATTGCTGCTGTTCGGCCTGTGGTTCCACATACAGCGGATCACGCGGGCCGGCGTGTTCCCGCCGCGTGCGCTGGCGGTCGGCACGTTCGCCGCGCTGCTCGCGCTGGCGATCGCGGCGCCGGTGGCGAGCCAGGGCCCGGCGGACCTGACGCGGGTGCCGACCCCGCTGGCACTCGACTGGATCGTGCTGTTCGTGCACCCGCTGATGTACGCGACCTCCGCCGGCTTCACCTGGGCGGTGACGCTGGGGACGTTCGGCGCCCTGCTCGCCCTGCCCTTCCTGCCGCCAGCGGTACCGCGCCTCGGCGGCAGCGCGACGCGCGCGCCGGCGGCGGTGGTCGACCCGGCCAACTGCAACGGCTGCAGGCGCTGCTTCGCGGACTGCCCGTTCGCGGCGATCACGATGGTGCCGCACCCGGACCGTCGGGTCGGCCGCGAGCTGGCGCAGGTGGATCCCGACCTGTGCGCGAGCTGCGGGATCTGCGCCGGCGCCTGTCCGTCATCGACGCCATTTCGCCGCACGGCGGCCCTGGTGACCGGGATCGACATGCCGCAGCTCGCGGTCGGAACCCTGCGGCGGCAGCTGCGGAGCGGGCTCGAGACGATGCAGGCGCCGCGGCCGATCGTGGTCTTCGGTTGTGCGCAGGGCGCCGATGCGCGCTGCCTCACCGCCCCCGACGTCCTCGTGCTGCCGCTCATCTGCACCGGTCAGCTGGCGCCGTCCTTCGTCGAGTACGCGCTGCGTGACGGCGCCGCGGGGGTGCTGGTCGCGAGCTGCCGCGACGGCGGCTGCACGTTCCGCCTCGGCGCACGCTGGACTGCCGAGCGGCTGGCGGGCACGCGCGCGCCGCAACTGCGCGCCAGCGTGCCGCGCGCGCGGGTGGAGCTGGTGCAGGCCGACCCCGAGGAGGAGGCCGTACTCGAGGCCGCGCTCGCCTCGATGCGCGCGCGCTTGTCCAAGATCAATGAATTTTCCGGCCCAACGCCGAAGATGCATCATGGCTGAATCTTTTAAGTCTCCGGCCGTGGGGGGGGCGCGCCGCCTGCGCGCCTGGATCGGGCAGACCGTGCTTTACGGACTCTTCGCCCTTGCGGTCGGTGTCTTCTCGCACTGGCCGCCGTACCGGCATCTGGCCGCCGATCTCGCGCTCATCAAGCTGAGCCTCGTGCACACCGGCAAGCCCGTCGGCGACTGCCGGCCGCTGACGCCCGAGGAGCTGGCGAAGCTGCCGCCGAACATGCGCGCGCCGGTGCAGTGCCCGCGCGAGCGTTCGCCGGTGACGGTGGAGCTCGACATCGACGGGGCGCCGGTGGTGCGCGCCGAGGCCGCGCCTTCCGGACTGGCGCGCGACGGCGCATCGGCGATCTACCGGCGAATCCCGGTCCGCGCCGGCGAGCGGTTGATCAGCGTGCGCCTGCGCGACGACGTGCGCAGCAAGGGCTTCGCCTACAACCTCGAGCGCCGCGTGCACCTGGCACCGGCGCAGGTTCTCGTCATCGATTTCGACACCGAGAAGGGCGGCATAACACTGCAATGAACGCCACCGCATCCCCGATCCTGGCCCCCGGCCGCACCCTTCTTCCTTCGAAGCCGGCCGAGTACGAACTGCACTTCGAAGCCACTCGGCAGGCGCTCGCGCGCGGCTGGCTGTGGCTGGGCATGCTGGCTCTGCTCGGTTCGGGTCTGTTCTCGGTGCTGCTGGTGCTGGCGCGTACGCCCGGGGTCAACGCGTGGCTGCCGGGAGTGGATTTCTTCCGCACCGCCCTGGTGGTGCACGTGGACCTGTCGGTGCTGGTGTGGTTCGTCGCCATTGCCGGGATGCTCTGGAGCCTGCATGCCCGAGCCCGCCACGAGGCCTGGGGCTGGATTGCACTCGGCGGCGCCGGTGCGGGCACAGCGATGATGGCGCTCGCGCCCTTCCTCGACCCGGGCGTGCCGGTGATGGCCAACTACATCCCGGTCCTGGAATCGCGCCTGTTCCTCGGCGGGCTCACGGTCTTCGGCCTGGCATCGGTCCTGCTCGTGGCCCGCTCGCTGACCTCGCCGCCACGCCTGGGCGGCGTGCTCGACGGCGCGGCGGCATTGCGCTTCGGTCTGTACGCGGCCGCGGTGTCCGCGGCGGTCGCGCTTGCAGCCTTCGCCTGGTCGCTCTCGGTGGTGCCCATCGCGCTGGACGGCAAGGCCTACTGGGAGGTCCTGTTCTGGGGCGGCGGCCACGCGCTGCAGTTCACCTGGACGCTGCTGATGCTGGTGGCCTGGCTGTCGCTGGCGCAGGCCTGCGGGGGGCGCGTGCCGCTGAGCCCGCGCGTGGCCCTGCTGCTGTTCGCGATCGCGCTGGCGGCGGTGTTCGTCACGCCGTATGCGTACCTCGCGCACGACGTGGCGACAGTGGAGCATCGCGTGCTGCACACCTGGGGCATGCGCATCGGCGGCGGACTGGCGATCTTCCCGGTGGTGCTGGCGGTGGCGATCGCGCTCGCCACGCGGCAGGGTGTCGCCGAGGCGGCCCGGCCGTTGCGCGCGGCGCTGCTCTCCTCGATGCTGCTGTTTGCGGCCGGTGGCGTAATCGGCATGACCATCACCGGCAGCAACGTGAAGATCCCCGCGCATTACCACGGCTGCATCGTCGGCGTCACGCTGGCGCTGATGGGGATGGTCTATCACCTGCTGCCGCGGCTCGGATGGGGCCGGCCGCGCGGGCGGCTCGCGGTGAGCCAGCCTTATGTGTACGGCCTGGGACAGTTGATGCACATCGTCGGTCTGGTGTGGTCGGGCGGCTACGGCGTGCAGCGCAAGGTCGCCGGCGCCGAGCAGGTCCTGCGCAGCCCCGGGGAGGTCTTCGGCATGGGACTGATGGGCATGGGCGGCGCAGTGGCGATCCTGGGCGGGCTGCTGTTCCTGGTCGTGGTCTGGCGCGCGCTGCGCGCGGGGAGAGCATGATGAGATTCGGGCCGCAGCGTCTGCTGCGCGCGGGATTCATGCATGCCGAGGCGGTGTTCAACCGCGCCTTCGGCGACAAGCTCAATCCCCTTTATCACCTGGGCGCGCTGACCTTCTTCCTGTTCTGGATCGTCGCCGGCACGGGCCTGTACCTCTACGCCTTTTTCGACACCAGCGTCGAAGGCGCATTTCGTTCGGTCGAGGCGCTGACCCATGGCCAGCGCTACGCCGGCGGCATCATCCGCAGCCTCCATCGCTACGCATCCGACGCAATGGTCGTCACGATGCTGATCCACCTTCTGCGTTACTGGGCGTTCGATCGCATGCGCGGATTCCGCTGGTTTTCGTGGATGACGGGCGTCGTACTCGTGTGGCTGGTATTCGCGGCCGGGGTCAACGGCTTCATGCTCCCCTGGGACCGGCTGGCGCAGTTCGTCACCCAGGCGAGCTTCGAGTGGCTCGACTGGCTGCCCGGCTTCGGCGGCAAGCTGGTGCGCAATTTTATCTACGACCACAGTGTCAGCGACCGGCTGTTCTCGCTGCTCGTGTTCATCCACATCGGCGTGCCGCTGCTCACGCTGCTGCTGATGTGGGTGCACGTACAGCGCGTGCCCAAGGCGACCACCCAGCCGCCGCGGCCAATCGCGATCAGCGTGGCGGTGATGCTGGTGATGCTGGCATTGGTGCAGCCGGTCGTGAGCCAGGGCGGTCCGGCGCATCTGGCACAGGCACCGACGGTGCTCGACTTCGACTGGTACCTGCTCGCGCTCTACCCGCTGGTGTACGTCTGGCCGGTGATCGGCGTGTGGGCGCTGGTGCTCGGCGCCACTGCGGTACTGGCGGCCGCGCCCTGGCTACCGCCCCGACGCGGCGGCCAGGCCGCGCCCCATCGCCTGACGATGCACCCCGGGGCGCTGGCGGTGGCGGCGCGCCCCGGGGAGACGCTGCTCGAGGCCGGCCTGCGCGGCGGCCTCACGCTGCCTTACGACTGCCGTGCCGGCGGCTGTGGCGTGTGCGTGTGCACGGTGCTCAATGGCCGCGTGGATCACGGCAACTACCAGCCGGCCGCGCTCACCGAGGCGATGCGCGCGCGGGGCCAGACGCTGATGTGCTGCGCCACCGCGCTCGAGGACGTCGAACTGGAGGTCGACGTCGAGTCGCTGTCCGCCGTCGATACGACGCAGCGCATGCGCGGCGTCGTGGAGAGCATGGAGCGGCTCGCGCCGGACGTGATCCGGCTCTGGGTGACGCTGCCCGAGGGACGGCGCCTGGATTTCACGGCCGGTCAATACATCAACATCCTGCTCGAGGACGGGGCCAAGCGCGCCTTCTCCTTCGCCAACGCGCCGCAGGAAAACGCCCGCATCGAGCTGCACGTGCGCCTGGTGCCCGGCGGACGGTTCACCTCGCATGTCTTCGAGCGCATGCGTCCGGGCGACCCGATCGAGTTCGAGGGGCCGATCGGCCGCTTCACGCTGAGCGAGAGCGAGCGGCCCATCCTGTTCATCGCCGGCGCCACCGGCTTCGCGCCCATCAAGAGCATCGTCGAGGACGCAATCCGGCGCGGTATCCGCCGACCGATGTGGCTGTATTGGGGCGTGCGCGAGCGCAAGGACCTGTACATGGCCGACCTGGCCGAGCGTTGGCAGCACGAGCACCCGAACTTCCGCTTCGTGCCGGTGCTGTCGGATGCCGATGACGACACCGGCTGGCAGGGCCGCCGCGGTCTCGTGCATCAGGCGCTGCTGGCCGACCACCCGGATCTGAGCGGCTTCCAGGTCTACGCCTGCGGCTCCACCCGGATGGTGGAGGCCGCCGTGCCCGACTTTCTCACGCACGGGCTGGCCGAGCAGTTCTGCTTCTCCGACGCCTTCACGCCGACGCCGGCGCCGCAGCCGGCGGAACCGCCGGCATGACCGCCGGGCCGTACGGAAGAAATGGTCGGACAGCGTGGCGCGGATTGCGGTCGCGCGTCAGAGCTCCGGCCGGCGCCACAGCCACACCGCGACGCAGGCCATGAACACGGGCACGGCGATCTGCACGGCCACCGGCAGCCCCGAGACGGCGATCACGCTTGCGCTGACGACCATCATTGCCGTGGCCGTCCATTTCGCGCGCCGCGGAACCGCGCCGTGATCGCGCCATCGGCGGATGGCTTGTCCGTGCCGGCGATGGTTGAGCAACCAGAACTCCAGCGCCGGCCAGCCGCGGCCACCCGCCCACGCGGCCACCAGCAGGAAGGGAACGGTGGGCAGACCCGGCAGCGCGACTCCGAGCATGCCGAGCGCAACGCAGGCCAGCGCCAGCGCCCGCCAGAGGAGCAGGCGCAGGCCGTACGGCAATGCTCGCGGCTTCACCGCAGCCCGCGCCGGGACGACGGAGGACCGCGTCACGCCGCCTTCACGAAATCAATGACGATCGCGCCGGGCTCGCGCTGGCGGTAAGCGATCGTCACCGCGGCGCCGTAACGCGCCGCCAACTGCTCCAGCAGCGGCAGCGGGTCGTGGTCGTTGACAAAACGCATGGTCTCGCCCGGGCGCAGGGCGTCCAGCGCCCCGAAGATGGCGGCGTGGCGGAAACGCTTGGCGATGCCGCGCGCGTCGAACGGATAGATCGCGTCGGCAGACAGATGCTGGTGAATGTTGCTCATGGCCCGCGCCCTCAGCCACAGTGGCCGCAGCAGTCGCGGCCGGTCCGGGCGATACGCACCCGCCAGGTCTGCGGGCCGTGCTCGAGATAATCCCAGATGAACTGGCCATGGCGCTCGGCCAGCAACTGCTGATACAGCGGCCTGGGATCGTGATCGTTGACCAGCTCCATCGTCTCGCCGGCCTTCAGGCCGTCGAAGGTGGAGAAGATCAACGGATGCCGTGCGGGTGGCGCGACGGTGCGGACGTCTATGGTGATGCTCATCGGGCAGGCTCCTGGGACGAGGATAAAGATGTATCGGGGATGGACCTAACATAGACGCGGTGCGGCGCCGGCGGCCTTGTCCTGGATCAAGGCAGCCGGGCCCGGCCGCCGCCGGCCGGGCGGGCGACGTCTGCCGCGGGGGGTTCGGGCTGGACCATGACTTGAAGATGCTGAACGAACACGAGACCCATTGGAATCCCGGAGTCGGCCGCCTGCCGGCGACGGACAGCGGCTCCTTCGTCACCGAAGCGTGCCCGGGGGGCAGCAGCCGGCGACCGCCGGGTGCCTGTCCCGCCGCCCGCCAGCGGCGGCACCGCGATCGGCCGGCGGCGCCGGCCCGGATGCTTCGGCTGCCGCGCGGCGGCAGCCCGATCCGTCCACCACGCGCAACCGAGGAGCCCCCGGCATGCGGCTGACGGTGATGACCGACTATGCGCTGCGCCTGCTGATGTATGTCGGCCAGCACCCCGGAAGGCTTTGCACCATCGCCGAGGTGGCGCGCGCCTATGACATCTCCGAGGCGCACCTGATGAAGGTCACGCACCAGCTCGGCCGCGCCGGCTTCCTCGAGACCGTGCGCGGCAAGGGCGGCGGCATGCGGCTGGCAGCCCGACCGGCGCAGATCAGCCTCGGCGCGGTGGTGCGAGCGATCGAGCCGGACTTCGGGCTCGTGGAGTGCTTCAATCCCTGCAATCGCTGCACACTGACCGGGCACTGCCGGCTCGCAGGCGTGGTCTCCGGCGCACTGACGGCGTTTCTCGCTCATCTGGACAACTGCAGCCTTGCCGATCTGCTGCAACCGCTGGGCCCGGCGCGCACCGCGGTATCGTAGCGTCGCACCGGCACGCGGCTGCGCAACGGCCCGCGACCCGCTGCGCACCCAGGCGCTGCCGGGCGCTGCGCCTGCGCCGGCCGGCGGAAAAATCCGGGGGCCATTTCGAGTAACATGGCCTCACCTATGGCGCTTCCGCTCGCGCACATTCGTGTGCTGGATCTCTCCCGTGTCCTCGCTGGACCGTATTGCGCCATGGTGCTGGGCGATCTCGGCGCCGAGGTAATCAAGGTAGAGCGCCCCGGCAACGGCGACGACACCCGGCATTGGGGGCCGCCGTTCGTGGGCGGCGAAAGCGCCTACTACCTGTGCTGCAACCGCAACAAGAAGAGCGTCACGATCAACCTGAAGTCGGATCGCGGCCGCGATTACATCCGCGGGCTGGCCGCGAACAGCGACGTCCTGATCGAGAACTTCCTGCCCGGCACGCTCGAGGAGGCCGGGCTAGGCTACGAGTCGCTGCATGCGATCAACCCGCGGCTGGTCTTCTGCAGCATCACCGGCTTCGGGCAGGACGGGCCGTACCGCGACGTGCCCGGCTATGACGTGCTGATCCAGGCAATGTCCGGGGTGATGAGCATCACCGGCGATCCGGACGGCACGCCGATGAAGGTCGGCGTGGCGATCTCCGACATCACCTCGGGCCTGTTCGCCGCCAACGCGATCATGGCCGCGCTGCTCGCGCGCGAACCCGGCGGCGCCGGCGAGCGCATCGACATCTCGCTGTTCGACTCCACGCTCGCGTGGCTCGCGAACGTCGGTTCGGCCTACCTGGTCACCGGCCAGGTGCCGCAACGCTACGGCAACGCGCACGCGACCATCGTGCCCTACCAGGCGTTCGCGACCCGCGACGGTCACATCATCGTCGCGGTCGGCAACGACGGGCAATGGCAGCGCTTCTGCGCCGCCGTCGGGCGCCCCGACCTGGGCGCGGACGACCGCTTCCGCACCAACCCCCTGCGCGTGCGCCACCGCGCGGTCTTGATACCGTTGCTGGAGGGAGTGCTGGTGGCCCGACCGGCCTCCGAATGGCTGCCACGGCTGGCCGACGCGGAGGTACCGTCCGGCCCGGTCAACACCGTGGATCGCGCCTTTGCCGATCCGCAGGTGCGGGCGCGCCGCATGGTGATCGACGTTCCGCATCCGACGATCGGGCCGCTGCGCATGGTGGGCTCGCCCATCAGGCTCGGCACGAACGACGGCGCCGGTGCGAGCCCGCCGCCGCTGCTCGGCCAGCACACCGCGGAGGTCCTGCACGGCGTGCTGGGGCTGAGCGCGGCGGACATCGCCGCGGCGCACGCGGCGGGCGCCATCTAGACGCGGAGGAGCACGGGCATGCCGGGTTTCGAAGCAGCGGATTTCTACGATCTGAACGATCTGTGTTCGGCCGAGGAGCGCCGCGTGCGCGACGGCGTGCGGGCCTGGGTCGCGGAGCGCTTCCTGCCGATTATCCAGCGGCACTATCGCAACGGCACCTTCCCGCTGGAGCTCACGCCCGAGCTCGCGCGGCTGGGCGTCTTCGGGCCCGGCATCAGGGGGTACGGTTGCGCGGGCCTCGGTGCGGTTGCCTGCGGCCTGATGATGCAGGAGCTGGAGCGCGGCGACAGCGGGCTGCGCACCCACGCCTCGGTGCAGGGCTCGCTCGCGATGACGGCCATCAACCTCTTCGGCTCCGAGGATCAGAAGCAGCACTGGCTGCCGGCGATGGCGAAGGGCGAGAAGATCGGTTGCTTCGGTCTGACGGAGCCCGACTTCGGCTCCAATCCGGGCGGCATGCGCACGCGCGCGCGCAGGACCGCCGGCGGTTACGCGCTCGATGGCAGGAAGATGTGGATCGGCAACGGCACCATCGCGGATGTCGCCATCGTCTGGGCCAAGGTGGAAGGCGAGGACGGCGTCGATCCCCACAGCCCGAAGGCCGTGCGCGGATTCCTGGTGGAGAAGGACACCGTGGGATTCGGGAAATCCCTCATCGAGGGCAAGCTGTCGCTGCGCGCCGCGCTGACCGCGAGGCTGGAGTTCGAGAACTGCGAACTGCCCGCCAGTGCCCTGCTGCCCCGGACCGACGGACTGAAGTCGGCCTTCCAGTGCCTGAACCAGGCGCGCTACGGGATCGCCTGGGGCGCGCTCGGCGCCGCGATGGCCTGTTTCGAGGAGGCGCGGCAGTACGCGCTGCGGCGCATCGCCTTCGGCCGCCCGATCGGGGGCTTTCAACTGGTGCAGGCAAAGCTCGCGCACATGGCCACCGAGATCACCAAGGCACAGTTGCTCGCGTGGCGGCTGGCGCAGCTCAAGGACGCGGGCGCGCTGATGCCGCCGCAGATCTCGATGGCCAAGATGAACAACGTGCAGATGGCGCTTGAGGTTGCGCGCAGCGCGCGCGACATCCTGGGCGGCGTGGGCATCCTCGACGAGCACCAGTGCTTCCGCCACATGTGCAACCTAGAGAGCGTGAGCACCTACGAGGGCACGCGCGACATCCACCTGCTGGTGCTCGGAGAAGCGATCACCGGTCTGCCCGCCTACTCCTGAGCGATCCCCGGCTCTTTTCGGCGAGCGGCCCGGCCGTACCTCCTGCCGCAGTCACGCCGGAGGCTGCGCACCGGCGCCCGGCGAAAAAAACGGCCCCGAGGGGCCGTCTTGCAGCGGTTGAACCCTCGTCGAAATCTACGACTTCTTCATCCTCCGGGCTGTCACCAGCATGCCGGCCGCCGCGCTGCCCAGCAGCCAGATCGCGGCTGGGGCTGGCACCGGCGTCGACCCGCCGAACCACGCGCTCGTGACATTGTTCGGAGAACCGGGAGCGGTAAACCCCGCGATATGAGCGGCGAAGAACACACTGCCCTGCGCAGCGGTTCCCGTCGAAAGTTCAGTGAAAGCGTTGATGGTCAAACCGGTGCCGTTCAGACTGAACACGAGCGGGCTCTGGCGACTGCTTCCGGTACCGGCGACGGCCACCTCGAACGCTCCAAATCCGTCCTCATTGTTGGTGGGCGGTGGAATGTTTCCGCTCCAGCCGGTCGGCAGCGTCCACTGCCCTGAAACAGTGCCAGAGTCGGAAATCGAATTTGCGACGGTGACGTTGAAGGCGAACTCCTGGATGCCGAAATTCGACAAGGGGGCAAGGCCGGTCAGCGCCGGAAGCGCCGTTACCGTGAAGGTGATCGATCCGGCCGTGTTGTCATCGACCGTAACGAGCGCGTAGTTGTTGCCATCCGGGAGGGCGACATTCTCGTTGGATTGGTTCAGGTAATACGACACTGATGCCGCGTGCCCTGCCGTCGTAATGCCGCTCGCCAGTACACCAAGTGCAAGGAGAGAACGAAGCTTGTGCATATCAACCCCCTTTAATCCCTGCAAGAAAATATAGGGCGTTGCGGTCCGCTGCACCTGATGGCCTCGAGGGGCTCTCGATGCCGAATCCGCCCGTGCCGCTTTAATTACGTTGCAGCGAAGTTAGCGAGCGGCGACTCTGCACGCAAGTCGGCAGGATCGAAAGCCAGAAAATTGACACGCGATGGCGGCGGCCGGGCCTCCCGTCTGCAGGTTGACGCGATGCAAACTCCGCTTAACGAACGACCATTGTTCCGCATCCGGATCTCTGCAAGGCCGCAACAAGCTCCGTGGCCCCGCATCGCCACACGCCGTCGGCGACCTGATTCCCGGACTCGTTGCAGATCTCGCCGTTCCACCGCGACCTGGATGCGTCTGAAAGAGTTTCGGTCCGACGCGAACCTCGAGACCCGGCATTCGTCAACCGGGCAGGCAGAGCAAAGGGTTGGCCTACGGCGGGGCGCATCGTTGCGCGATGGTGCGCCCCCCTTTATCCCGGACGCGGACGGGTTCGCCAGCGCACGAAGGCCGGGCGAGCCTGCTGCAACAGCAGGCGCTCAGCCGACGGCGCTGCGCGCCGCAGGCGCGGCGGGTGACGGCGCGAGGGCGTCGTTCATCGACGTGTAGGCCTTGTTCAGGATTGCCGCGGTATCGCCCATGGCGTCGGTGACGACCCTGCGATTCGACGCACCGCCGGGCCAGCGGTCGATGATGGCGCCGAGGACGATCTCGCACAGGCGCTCGGCGCGCAGGAGATTGTTGTCCTCGTTGACGGCCTTCTGCAGCAGTTGCGAGAGGCGCCTCTCCAGCGTGAGGACCTGCGAATGCGTGGTGCGATCGACCGCCTGCACCACGTCGACGAAGCTCATCATTTCCTCGAGTCCGGCGGTGTTCATGAGTCCCATGGTCCGGTCCACGGTGCGCTCCCTCGCCGCGACGTCGCGTGTGGGATTGAACATGTCCTCCACCGATCCCGCAAACTGCGCCGCCACCTCCTCCTGGATCGCCGCCTGCGCCAGCGCGAGCGTGGCACGATCCTCCTCCAGCCTGCGCCGGAATGCCGGGTGCCTCTCGGTACTGCCCTGTTCGATCAGCGTCGCATCGATCCGCGCGATGAGCGCGTGCACCCATTGCGCGCCATGCTCCGCGGCGATCGCCCGGCAGGCCTGGACCGGAGTCCTTGCCGCCGCCGGGAAAGGCGCTCCGTCCGGCTGCGCGCCGGTTGCCGGCGGTGTCGTGGGACGGGAGGTTTGTGATGCGCCGCCGCCGGACAGGCGCGCGACCAGTTGCGCCTGGAGCTCCGCGGCGATCGGCGTCGTCAGGCGGACCCTGAAGGCGCGGCCGGCCACACCGGCCACCGTGCCGCGCAGGTTCAGCAGATGCCATTTGCGCTCGAGGAAGCAGGAGAGATTGACGAGCAGGGTCCGCGCGCCTGCATCCCGTTCACCGAGCGTGGCATCGTGGGCGACGACCAACGACAGTTCGTCTCCTGTCACGCCCGTGAGCCAGCAGGCCATTCCGTGTCTACCGATGCCCGTCACGAGTGCCCCGATCCGGGGGCTGGTCCTCCTTGCCTCCTCGCGCTGGCTGCTCATCGCGGTCCTTTCCTGATCACTCCTAATCACATTCATTGCAGATCCTTTAGTGCCTCGAAACGGGGCCTCGACAGGTGATCGGCGCGAACGGAGGCAAACTTTAGTAGGCCGTTCGCGTGTAGGAGCACGGGCAACCGGACAGATCGGGCGGCCCCGCCCTGGCAATACACAACTCACGGATTCATAACGTAAATTCGATGTCCTACGCGTCAGGATATTGACGGCCTTCCGTGTGATTCCAATCACATCTTGCCGACCACCCTATCCCGTAGCCTTGTCAACCATAACAACAGCCGGTCGTTATAGGTCTTACGCATTCACCCAAGGACCGCTGAGCGCGCATCGCACCGCCGCGTCCCGGCCGCTGCATGCGGGCTCGAATACATCCAACGACATCTTGAAGAAGGACAGGTCCCACATGACGAGAAAACATCAACGCCCCGCCATGGCGCGGGCAGCAGTCGTTGCGGCGCTGTTGGCGCCGCTGGGCGCTCACGCGGCAACCTATTGGCTGAATGTCGCCAAACCCACGACGGGGCTCGTGACTTCGACGCCAAAGGCGATCTACTGCGGCGCCATGGACGGACGCTCCTGGCTGGCCGGCGAGTGCAGCAAGAGTTTCACGGGCGGTACCATTGTCACGCTAAAGGCCACGCCCAAGGCCGGCTACGCCTTCTCGGCGTGGTCCGGCGCCTGCACCGGCAAGGCGGCGACCTGCTCCGTGACCGTGAACAGAACCACGAAGGTCACCGCGACCTTCGTCGCCGCATCGACGCCCACGCCCACACCGACCCCCACTCCGACACCGACGCCCACTCCGACACCGACGCCCACGCCGGTACCCACACCGACGCCGACACCGGCTCCGACGCCCACGCCGGCACCCACACCCACGCCGGCACCCACACCCACGCCTGAACCGCCGCCGCCGACCGGCGCGGAGATCGCGGTGCCGGGCGGCACCTCGACGGTGACGCTGAACCAGGCCGGCAAGGTCTACAAGCTGACGGGCAATCTCACGACCGCGGGGCAGGCCGTCCGGATCACGGCGAGCAACATCACCTTCGATCTCAACGGCTACACCATCACCTACAACAACGCGGCGAGCAGCTCGCGCGTGCGGGGCATCGAGAC
>WBZR01003175.1_pt1 | contig 15455 bp, 10 predicted proteins | sample 5204231 | NCBI WGS metagenome assembly WBZR01 (sample SAMN12412403, study PRJNA552823) | activated sludge metagenome | isolation source: activated sludge from anammox sidestream of wastewater treatment plant... | place: USA: Virginia | collected 2017-08 | reverse complement strand
GTCCGGCTGTTCAAGTCGCATCGCAAGGGCATCGCCGACGGCGACCAGCGGCGAGACTTCATTTATGTCGACGATGCGGTCGGCGTGGCCCGCTGGCTCATCGACTCGCCGAATATTTCCGGGCTATTCAATGTCGGAACCGGGCAGGCGCGCAGCTTCCGCGAGATGATCACGGCCTTGTTCCACGCGCTTGGGCAGACGCCCAATATCGACTACATCGACATGCCTTTATCGATCCGCGACAATTATCAGTATTTCACGCAAGCGGAGATCGGTAACTTGCGCGCGCACGGGTATAATGCAGGATTCACCCCGCTCGAGGACGCCGTCCGCACCTATGCGACGCAGTTCCTCGGCGCCGCCGATCCGTACCGCTAGTCCATGTTCAATTTCGAAAAGAGACTTGCGGAAATCGGCGCGCAGACCGTGCTCTGCCTCGGCGATCTGATGCTCGACAATTTCGTCTATGGCGAGGTCTCGCGGATTTCGCCGGAGGCGCCGGCCCCGGTGCTGCAGGTGAGCCGCGAGGAACTCGTGATCGGCGGAGCGGGTAATGTCGCGCGCAATATCGCGGCCCTCGGCGCGCGCTGCATTTTCATCGGCGTCGTTGGCGAGGACGAGGCGGGACTGACACTCGCGCACGGTTTCGATCAATTCAAGGGCGGGATCGAACCGCATCTCGTGATTGACCGGACCAGGCCGACCACACGCAAGATTCGCTTCGTCTCCGAGCACCATTCCACACATCTGCTGCGCGCGGATTGGGAACTCGCGCGCGCCGTCGGCCCCGATGTGGAATCCGCGCTCATCGCCTATGCGACGGCCGCGGTGCCACGCGTGCGCGCCGTTGTGTTGTCCGATTACGGCAAAGGCGCGTTGACCCCGCGGGTCGTTCGCGGCGTGATCGAGGCGGCCAATCGCGCGGGCAAACCGGTGATCGTCGACCCGAAGGGCGTCGACTATCGCCTCTACCGCGGATGCACGCTGATCACGCCCAATCGCAAGGAATTGGCCGAGGCGACGCATAAGCAGGCCAATAGCGAGGGCGAAATCGCCGCGGCGGCCGAAGAGCTTTGCCGCATGGTGGAGAGCAAAGCGGCGCTGGTGACGCGCAGCGAAGAGGGCATGACGCTGGTCGTACCGGGCGAGCCTGCGGTCCATGTGCCCTCCTATTCGGTGAAGGTGCGCGACGTGTCCGGCGCAGGCGACACCGTGGTCGCCGTACTGTCGCTTCTCTTGGCCATGGAAGCCGGGTTCGAACCGGCGATGCGTGCGGCCAATGCGGCGGCCGCGATCGTCGTCGGCAAACGCGGCACCGCGACGGTTTCGCCGCACGAATTGCGCGGACGCATCCTGCCGGCTTCAAGCCTTGCGCCGGAGGAAAAGATTATCTTTGATTGGAACGAGCTCGATGACCGCGTCGCGGTGTGGCGGCGGCAAGGCCTGCGCGTCGGATTCACCAATGGCTGCTTCGATCTCCTGCATCCCGGCCACGTCAAAGTGCTGACAGAGGCGAGAGGCGCGTGTGACCGCCTCATCGTCGGCCTCAACGGGGACGACTCGGTCCGGCGGCTGAAAGGCGAGGGTCGGCCGATCCAGCCGATCAGCGCGCGCGCGGAGGTGCTGGCGGCGCTCGAGGCCGTCGATCTCGTCGTCGTGTTCGAACAGGACACGCCGATCGAATTGATCAAACGCATCGCGCCGAGCGTGCTCGTCAAAGGCGGCGACTATAAGCGCGAACAAGTGGTCGGGCATGAGATCGTCGAGGCAAGCGGGGGAGAAGTCCTGCTCATCGATTTGATGCCGGGGCACAGCACGACAGGAATTGTTAAGCGCTCGGGCGAGAAGCGGGTCATTGGCGGATGACCGATGGCGAATTGCGCGACTCCCGCAACGCGCAGCGGAGAGAAGCGTTGCCGCACGATTGAATTCAGATTACACGTGTTTAGGGGTGCTCGATGCTCAAAGGGCCGCGAAACGCATCTGACAAGGGGCCCGGCGCGAAAATGCCGGGCAATCTTAAGCTGGTCCGCCGGCTCCTGGCCGAGCAGGGCAAGAAATACTGGAAGCGATACGCGCTGGCCTTCGTCATGATGGGAGGCGTGGCCTCGTGCACGGCGGCGCTGGCGTATTTGATCGGCAATGTCATCAACGAGGCCTACGTTTACAAGGACCTCGCCGCGCTGACGATGCTTTGCCTGATCACGATGGGCCTGTTCGCAATCAAAGGTCTGTCCAGCTACGGGCAGTCGATCGTGCTGTCGCGGATCGGCAATCAGATCGTCGCCGAGAACCAGCGCCGCATGTTCAACAAGATGCTGCAGGAGAGCGCGTCTTTCTTCGCCGACCGGCATTCAAGCGAATTCATGGCCCGCGTGGCGTACGGAACGAACGCGATCGCCGGCTGCTTGAATCTCGTCATCACGGCGCTCGGCCGCGATGCGCTGACTTTGACCGGGCTGGCCGTGGTCATGGTGGTGCAGGATCCGCTGCTGTCGCTTGCCGGCATCGTGATCGCGCCGCCAGCCATTCTGGTATTGCGCAAGCTGGTCAAGCGCGTCAGTTGGGTCGCGAGAACCCAATTCAACGATTCCGTTCGCATTCTACGAATTTTGCAGGAGACCGTGCAAGGGTTCCGCACGATCAAAGCGTTTGGCCTCGAGCGCGAAATGCGCGACCGCATTTACGGCGCGGTGGCGAATGTCGAGCGCGCAGCCAATACGCTCGCCCGCGTGTCCAACCGGACCAGTCCGCTGATGGAGACGCTTGGCGGGTTCGCGATTGCGCTCGTGTTCATGTATGGCGGCTATCGGGTGCTGGTGGCGAACGCCTCGCCGGGCGAATTCGTGTCGTTCATTACCGCATTTCTCTTGGCTTACGAGCCGGCCAAGCGGATCGCCCGCCTGAACGTCGATCTGAGCACTCAGGCGGTCGGCGTGCGGATTTTCTACGAGTTCATCGATCTGCCATGCACGGAGCCGGACGACAGCGATAAGCCAGCGCTGGAGGTTGCGGGCGGCGAGATCAAGTTCGACAGGGTGGATTTCGCCTACAGGCCGGGCGAACCCGTCCTGCGGTCGTTGAGCCTCGTCGCGGAAGCGGGGCGCGTCACGGCGCTCGTCGGCCCTTCGGGAGGGGGAAAGACAACAATCTTGAATCTCCTGCTGCGGCTCTATGACCGTCAAGGCGGGCTGATCGCGGTCGACGGCCAGGACACGCTGGCATGCTCCCGCGATTCGGTTCGCCAGCACATCGCCTATGTCGGGCAGGACATTTTCTTGTTCGACGGCACGATCAGCGAAAATATCGCTTTGGGCCGGCGGGACGCCACGGAAGAGCAGATCGAGGCTGCGGCGCGGGCGGCTTTCGCGCACGATTTCATCATGAGCTTTCCGAAAGGGTACAAGACTCCCGTGGGAGAAAATGGGGTTCAGCTGTCCGGAGGGCAGCGCCAACGCATCGCCCTCGCCCGCGCTCTCGTTCGCGACGCGCCGATCATCCTGCTCGATGAACCGACCGCTTCGCTGGACAGCGAGTCGGAGCAGTTCGTGCAAACGGCGATTTCCCGGCTTTGCCGGGGCCGGACAACCGTCGTCATCGCCCATCGGCTCAACACGATCATGCACGCCGACAAGATTCATGTGCTCGAAGGGGGGCGCGTCATCGAGTCCGGCCACCACGAGCAGCTTCTGCGCGCCAACCGGCGGTATGCCGATTTCTTCCGATTGCAGCTCATCAATTCTCCGAGCTCCGCCGACGATCGAACGGTCACGCCGGCGGCGTGACCATGTCCTTCGGACGACAGCCCGCCATGTCAACCGAACCCATCCTCGTCACCGGCGCAGCCGGGTTTATCGGTTTTCATGTCGCGCGCCGGCTGTTGCAGAGCGGGCGAGCCGTCATCGGCGTTGACAATCTCGATCCCTATTACGATCCTCGCCTCAAACGCGCGCGACTGGGCGAGCTCCGGCGGTTCGGCGCGTTTCAATTCGAGCATCTCGATCTCGCCGATCGAAACCGCGTCGCCCATCTTTTCGCCTCGCATCGGTTTGCGCAGGTCGTGCACCTTGCCGCGCAAGCCGGCGTGCGCCATTCGTTAAGGGAGCCGCACGCCTATGCCGAGGCAAACCTTGTGGGCTTTCTCAACGTCCTGGAGGGATGCAGGCATGGCGGCTGCCGTCATCTCCTCTATGCTTCGTCGTCCTCGGTCTACGGCGCCAACACGCGCGCACCGTTTCGGACCGCGGATAATGTCGACCATCCGCTGAATCTGTACGGCGCGACCAAGAAAGCCAACGAGCTGATGGCGCATGCCTATAGCCACCTTTTCCGATTGCCCTGCACCGGTTTGCGCTTCTTCACGGTGTATGGGCCATGGGGCAGGCCCGACATGGCCATGTGGCTCTTCACCGAAGCGATCATTCAGGGAAAGCCGGTGAAACTCTTCAATGAAGGGCGCATGCGGCGCGATTTCACGTATATCGACGACACGGTCGAGGCGGTCGTGCGTCTCGTGGACCGCCCGCCGGCTCCGAATCCGGATTGGTCAGGCGCACATCCTGATCCCGGTTCCAGCAGCGCGCCATGGCGCATCTACAATATCGGCAATCACCGTCCGACGGAGCTGCTCGATTTTCTGCGCGCCGTCGAGGAGGCCGTTGGCCGTCCGGCCAAGGTCGAACTCCTGCCGATGCAACCGGGCGACGCGCCAGAGACCTTTGCCGACGTGGATGACTTGATCGCCGCGGTCGGCTTCAGTCCCAACACCCCGATCGAGGCCGGAGTGAAGCGTTTCGTCGAATGGTATGTCGAATATACGGCCAAATCCTCGCAATCGGCGTGTTGACTCTGCCGAACCGGGCTGCGCGGTGCGAGTCGCCGATTTTGATTATTGCGCCATAACCCGCTATAGGGCTGGCGCAAGGAGCGAGACAGTCAGGATGCCGCGTCTTTCCGAATTAAGCGTAAAACTGTTCACCGACGGCGCCGAGCTGGCGCAAATCGTCGAGATGGCGAAGCTGCCTTGGATCAAGGGCTTCACGACGAATCCGTCGCTGCTCAAGAAGGCGGGCGTCTCGGATTACGAGGGTTATGCGCGCGAACTCGTCCGTGCCGTGCCCGACCGGCATATCTCCTTTGAGGTGTTTTCCGACGACGTTCCGGAAATGGCGTCGCAGGCGCGCGTGATCGCCGGCTGGGGCGACCATGTGCACGTCAAATTGCCGGTCACGACCACGCGAGGGGAGGAGCTCTACGAAGCCGTGCGTCAGCTTTCGCGCGAGGGCGTCAAGATCAACATGACGGCGATCTTCACCCGAGAGCAGGTTGCGAACGCAATTGAAGCGCTCGCCGGAGGCGCGCCCGCCTGCGTATCGGTGTTCGCCGGGCGGCTTGCGGATTTCGGCCACGATTACCGGCCGATCATGACGGAAGCAGTCTCGCGCGCGCGAAGGACACACAACGTCGAGATCATTTGGGCCTCGACGCGGGAAGTCTATAACGTCGTCGAGGCGAACAGCATCGGCTGTCACATCATCACCGCGCCGGCCGACATCTTGAAAAAATTGGGAGCGCTGGGCGCCAAATCGGCGAGCGAGCTCTCGCTTGAGGCGGTTCGCTCCTTCCATCAGGATGCCCTTGCGGCCGGGTTGTCCTTGCGCATCCCCGATCGCGAGCGCGCCGCCGAATGAGCGAGTCAAGTCCGGAACAATGACGTGTAATGGATTGATTCAAAACGTGTTCGTGAATGACTGAATGAGGGCGTCGCCAGCCGCCCTGAAGCATGCTAGGGGAGTATTCAGGGAGCCACGGCGAGTTTGCGGGGCGTCGCGTTCGACGCCGAGAGGGGGAGTGCGAGCGAGAATGCTGCGCATCGGGGTGGTCGGCGTCGGCGTGATGGGGAGCAATCACGCCCGTGTTCTCTCGGAGCTGCCAGGCGTTGAACTCGTCGGAGTCGCCGATCCCGACCGTGAGCAGACCGAATTCGTCGCGCGAGCGCTGGGCTGTCCGACCTATGCCAGTCCGCGGGCGCTGTTCGATGCCGGGGTGGATGCGGTGTCCATCGCGGCGCCCACTCATCTTCATCATGAAATCGCCCTCGACGCCATCGGTCGCGCCATCCATGTGCTGGTCGAGAAACCCATCGCCTCGAATGTCGAAGAGGGCCACGAAATCGTAGCCGCGGCGCGAGAGCGCGGCGTGACGTTGATGGTCGGTCATGTGGAGCGTTTCAACCCGGCGGTTGAGGCGATCAAACAGGCCATCACCGAAGAAGATATCCTGTCGATCGCCATTACGCGGGTTGGACCGTTCCCGCCGCGCATGTCCAATGTCGGCGTGGTGATCGACCTCGCCGTGCACGATATCGACCTTATCCGCTGGTTCACGGATTCGGAAATCATCGATGTGCAGCCGCAGCTTTCGAGCGCAATCGCCGAACGCGAAGACATTGCGCTCCTGCAATTTCGGACCGCATCCGGCGTGCTCGCGCATATCAACACGAACTGGCTCACGCCCTTCAAGGCGCGCACCATCCATGTGGCGACGCGGAGGAAATACGTCATCGGCGACCTGCTGACGCGGCAGGTGAGCGAATGCTTCGGCTTCAAACCGGATGGCAGCTACTCGATGCGGCATCTTTCCGTCGGGCATGCCGAGCCTTTGCGGGCCGAACTGCAGGCCTTCGTCGCGGCGGTGAGCGCCGGAAAGGCTCCCTCCGTGACGGGCGAAGAGGGCGTCGCGAGCCTCGAGATCGCCATGCAATGTCTGGGAGGATCTCAGCAATCCGCCAAACCGCAAACGGTCCCCGCCAATCGGCGCTTCGCGGTTTTGGCAAGAACGTCCTGAGCTGCTAATTCAACCGGCCAATGAACCAGCACGCGCGCATCGAACAAAAGCCGATCCCGTTCATCGACGTCGCCGCGCAGCGCAGGCGGCTTAGCGGCCGAATCGATCGAGCGATCGCGCGTGTTCTCGACCATTGCCAGTTCATCATGGGACCGGAAGTGCTCCGGCTCGAAACGGAGCTCGCGGACTTTTGCGGGGCCAAGCACGCGATCTCTTGCGCGAGCGGAACCGATGCGCTGGTTCTGATCCTGATGGCGCGCGGGATCGGCGGCGGCGATGCGGTGCTGTGCCCAGCCTTCACGTTTTGCGCGACGGCGGAAGCGGTGGCGCTGGTCGGGGCCACGCCTGTTTTCGTCGATGTCGACGAAGCCACGTTCAATATCGACGCTGCGAGTCTTGTGGAGGGCATTGCCGCGGCGGAACAACATGGACTGGCGCCCAAGGCCGTGATTGCGGTCGACCTTTTCGGCCAGCCCGCCGATTATGACGTCATAGCGGCGATCGCCGAGGCGCACGGCTTGTTCGTCATCGGCGATGGCGCGCAATCGTTCGGGGCGGCCTATAAAGGCCGGCGCGTCGGTTCGCTTGCGGATGCGAGCGCGACCAGTTTCTTTCCCGCCAAACCGCTCGGCTGCTACGGCGACGGCGGAGCGATCTTCACGAATGACGCGGAGCTTGCGGATGTGATCGCGAGCCTGCGCGCGCACGGGCAGGGGGCAGACCGGTACGACAATGTGCGCATCGGGATGACGGGCCGCCTCGATACGCTTCAAGCCGCCGTTCTGATTGAAAAGCTCGCCATCTTTGCCGACGAAATCCTCGCGCGCGAGCGCATTGCGCGGCGCTATTCCTCTGCGCTGCAAGACATCGTGAAGACGCCCTATGTCGCCGAGGATCGGACGTCGGTCTGGGCCCAATACACCATCCGTCTGCCTCCCGGCGCGCGGGAGGACTTCGCCGCTCGGCTCAAGTCCGCCGGGATTCCGACGGCGATCTATTATTCGAAGCCGCTGCACAGGCAGGAGGCCTACCTGCGATTTCCGGCCGTCACGGGGGGCTTGCCGGTGGCGGAACGATTGGCCCAGGACGTGATCAGCATTCCGATGCATGCCTATCTCGACGAAACGGCGCAGGATCGTATCATCGGCGCCGTTCGAACGGCGGTCGGGGGTTGAGGCCAAAGGGCTCGCGCGGCAAGGACGGCGAATGCTCAACCGCATTCTCACAGTGGGCGGTCTGACGCTGCTTTCACGGCTGACCGGATTTGCGCGCGACATCGTGATGGCCGCGGTGCTCGGCGCAGGACCGATCGCTGACGCCTTCCTGATCGCATTCCGGCTGCCCAATCATTTCCGCGCCATTTTCGCCGAGGGCGCCTTCAGCGCGGCCTTCGTTCCCGCCTATGCGCGCGTGCGCCAACAGCGGGGGATAGCGGCGGCGCTCGCGTTCGGAGACCGCATCTTCGCGCTCCTGCTCGCGACGCAGCTCGCTCTCTTGGCGCTTGCGCTTGCGTTCACGCCAGGCGTCATCCGCATTCTCGCCCCAGGCTTTGCCGACGATCCGCAGCGCTTCGCATTGGCCGTCGATCTTACCCGGATCACGTTCCCCTACCTTCTCCTGATGACGCTGGTGACGCTCTACAGCGGCATTCTCAATTCGCTTGAGCGATTCGCCGCCGCCGCGGCGGCCCCGATCATGCTTAATCTTTCGATGATCGTCGCGCTTGCGCTTGCAATGTTCTTTCCCACCGCGGGGCATGCAGCCGCATGGGGCGTGCTCATCGCCGGCGCGCTCGAGGCGCTGCTCGTCGGCGCCGATCTCAAGCGCATGCATGCGCTGCCCCGTTTCAACGGGTTTTCCTGGGACGACGACGTGCGCCGGTTCTTCAAGGCGTTGGGGCCGGCGACGCTGGGCTCGGCCGGCGTGCAACTCGCGCTGTTCGCCGACACGATCATTGCGAGCTTCCTCGCCGCCGGCGCGCTGTCGGCGCTGTATTACGCCGACCGCCTCAACCAATTGCCGATCGGCGTGATCGGGATCGCCGTGGGCACCGTCCTGCTTCCGGATATGTCCCGGCGGATCGCCGCGGGCGACGCGGATGGTGCGCGCGATGCGCAAAACAGGGCGATCGAGCTCACGCTCTTGTTGGCGATTCCCTGCATGGCCGCCTTCCTTCTCATTCCGGACCTGATTATGCGCGCCTTGTTCGCCCGCGGCGCGTTCACTTTGGCCGACGCGCGCGCGGCAGGCCTGACGCTCGCCGCCTATGCGCTCGGGCTCCTGCCGTTCGTGCTGATTCGCAGCGCAACGGCGACATTCCTCGCGCGCGGCGACACGGCGACGCCGGTGAAAGCGTCGCTGTTGGCCGTCGCCGTGAACATCGCATTCAAGATCGTGCTCATGGGACCGCTGGCGCAAGTCGGGCTTGCGCTGGCGACCACGATCGGCGCCTGGGTCAACTTCGCCGTCGTCGTCTGGCTTGCGCACAGAGCCGGGCTGATGACGTTTGATGCGCGTCTTAAGACTTCGGTCATGAGGCTGGGCGTTGCGGGGCTCGCGCTCGCGCTCATCATTTGGCTGTCGGCGGGGCCGGTCAGAGAGGCGGCAAGTCGCCTACCGGCGCTGCGCGACGAAGCAGCGTTGGCCGCGCTCGCCGTTCTTGGCGCGGCTGTCTACGTGTCGACGGTCGCGGCGCTGCTCGGGTTGGCATGGTTGAGAATTTTTCGCCGGCCTGCCGCGCCGCTGCCGGCATGCGAGTAAGCGTCTTTGAGGGGTGCGGCGAAGTGTCGTTTAAGCGTAGAGCTCCTATTACGACCCTGGCGGCGGGCCGATCAGGCAGCGCGTGCTATTGTCCTTAAGATTGCGGCATCGCCACCACAATCCATCCTCGCTCTTCCAGATGACGCGGGCATAGGGGATGTCCTCGCCGGTTTCGGCGATGAGATAGCCGGCGCCGTTCTCTCTCACGCCGGTTTTCAACGGCTCGCAGTCGTGCTCGTCACAACACCATTGCCGGGATTGCGGATCGACAAGGTGTTTCTTGTTTATCCAGCTGTCGTGGCCGAAGGCGCCGGTGGCGATCAGCATGACCAAGGCGAGGCCGGGTCCAAAGGTCCAAAGGAGGCGCTTTCCTGGCTCGATCCGTATGATCTCAACGGGCGTCATTACGCACCATATAACCGTGGCAATGGACTGAGAACGCTCGTTGCCAATCCTGGTTCCTGTCCTGCATGGGGCGCGCGCATCCGAACCTGAGTTTCGGCAGCCCGCTTAGAACGATAGATTTGATCACTATCTCGTGGACGGACGAGAGTGGCGCAATTCGCTATCCTGCTGTATCGGTTCTGCTGTAGCCGGCGAGCAGGCGAAAATGGAGCTGAAATGGCCGCCAATGCCCCCAGCCTGTGCGTGTTTGCGCTTCTCTCCGCGCTCGCCCTCGCCGGATGTGGGGAAGCGCCGAAACCCGCCGCCGCGCCTCCTCCGCCGACGGTGACGGTCGCCGCGCCCGAGAAACGCGCCGTCGTCGATTATGACGAGTATGTCGGGCGGTTTGTCGCAGTGAATTCCGTCGAGATCCGCGCGCGCGTTTCCGGGTATCTCGACAAGGTGCATTTCGAGGATGGCCAGACCGTCAAGGAAGGGGATCTTCTGTTCACGATCGATCGGCGGCCGTTCCAGAACGCGCTCGATCAGGCGCGCGCCAACCTGGCGCAATCGCGTGCGAATCTTGCTTATACCCAGGGCGATCTGCAAAGAGCGCAGACGCTGGTCAAGGAGAAGACGATCTCCGAGCAGGTGTTTGAACAGCGCGTGCAGGCGAAGCGGATCGCGGAATCGTCCGTTTTGGCCAATGAGGCCGCCGTGAGGCAGGCAGAGCTTGACTTGAGCTTCACCGAATTGCGCGCGCCTGTGACGGGGCGGATCGGAGACCGGCGCGTGTCTCCTGGCAATCTCGTCACCGGAGGGACTGGAGGCAGCACCACGCTGCTCGCAACCATCGTATCGCTCGATCCAATCCGGTTCGAATTCACGTTCGATGAGGCGGCGTACCTGCGTTATAAGCGCAACTCGGATCTCGCCGCTCCCGAAAGCAGCACGCCGGTGCTCCTGAAGATCATCGATGAATCCGATTTCCGCCACAAGGGCAGCCTCAACTTCGTGGACAATGTCATCGATCGGTCGACCGGCACGATTCGCGGGCGGGCGCAGTTTGAGAACCCGAAGGCGATTTTCACTCCCGGCATGTTCGGCCGCGTCCGCGTGCCCACCTCGCCGCCCTACGAGAGCCTTCTGGTTCCGGATGTGGCGATCGGCACCGAGCAGATTCGCAAGTTCGTCCTGGTCGTCGATAAGGACAATATCGCGATTCAACGCTATGTGACGATTGGACAAGTGCTGAACGGCATGCGGGTCATCAAGGAAGGGCTTGCGCCCGATGATCGCGTTATTGTGGAGGGCGTTGCGCGCGTGCGGCCGGGCGCCAAGGTCAATCCGCAGGAAAAGAGCCCGGGCGCATCGCCGTCAGCCAGCAGCGAGCCCACGGCGAAAGCCCATTGAAGGCGGGGCCCGGCAATGCGCATTTCGCACTTCTTCATCGACCGGCCGATTTTCGCTTCCGTCCTGTCCATCATCTTCGTGATCTTGGGCGGGGTATCGTTCTTCCGCCTGCCTGTCGCGCAATATCCCGAAATCGCGCCTCCGATCATTAATGTGAGCGGACAATATCCGGGCGCCAATTCTGAAACGGTCGCGTCAACGGTCGTGGCTCCGATCGAAGAGCAGATCAACGGCGTCGAGAACATGCTGTATCTGTCCTCGAACTCGACCGCGGATGGCCGGTTCACCATCTCCGTCACATTCGATCTCGGCACCAATCTCGACATCGCTCAAGTGCAGGTGCAAAACCGGGTAGCGATCGCGCAGCCGCGGCTTCCGCAGGAGGTCCGGCAGATCGGCGTGACGGTTGCGAAGAGCTCGCCCGACCTGATGATGGTCGTGCATCTCGTATCGCCGGACCGCTCGCGCGACACGCTATTCCTCTCGAATTACGCCACCCTGGAAATCAAGGACGCGCTCGCCCGCGTCGATGGGGTCGGCTCGATCACGATCTTCGGCGCGCGCGATTATGCGATGCGTATTTGGCTCGATCCGGACCGGCTGCAATCCGTAGGGTTGACCCCGACCGACGTGGTTCAGGCCCTGCAAGGGCAAAACGTGCAGGTGGCTTCCGGAATTCTCGATCAGCCTCCGATCGCGAACCAGGGAGCCTTTCAGGTCGCGGTGCAGACGCTCGGGCGGCTCGCGGACCCGAATGAGTTCGCAAACATCGTCGTCAAGCAGACGACGAACGCGATCGTCCGGTTGAAAGACGTCACCCGCATCGAATTGGCCGCGCAAGACTATTCGTCCAATTCCTACCTCGACCGCGATCCCGCCGTCGCAATCGCGCTGTTCCAGCGGCCGGGCTCGAACGCGCTCTCCACGGCGAACGGCGTCGTAAGCACCATGGACGAGTTGGCGAAACGATTTCCCGCCGGGGTCAAACACACCATCGTCTACAATCCCACCCAATTCATCCGCCAGTCCGTCGACGCCGTCGTCACGACCATCCTGGAAGCGACCGTTCTGGTCGTGCTGGTCGTCATTCTGTTTCTGCAAACCTGGCGCGTCGCCGTCATCCCGATCCTCGCCATTCCCATTTCCTTGATCGGCACCTTCTTTTTCATGTCGATGTTCGGATTCACGCTGAACAATCTTTCGTTGTTCGGCCTCGTGCTGGCGATCGGCATCGTGGTCGATGACGCGATCGTCGTGGTGGAGAACGTCGAGCGCAATATCGCGAACGGACTGGCTCCACGCGAGGCGGCGAGACGCAGCATGGACGAAGTCGGATCGGCTTTGATCGCGATCGCGCTCGTCTTGTCGGCGGTGTTCATTCCCTCGGCCTTCATCACCGGCATTTCGGGCCAGTTCTATCGCCAATTCGCGCTGACGATCGCCGGCGCCACCTTCATTTCGCTGATCACATCACTCACTCTCTCGCCCGCCATGTGCGCATTGCTGCTGAAGCCGCACGATCCCGCGCATCGGGACCGGTGGTGGGAAAAGCCGGCGCACGGATTTTTCCGCATCTTCAATCGCGGTTTCGGGGCTCTCGCCAATGGCTATGGCTGGCTGACGGCGCGCGTTATTCGGCGGCCGGTTATGATGCTGATCGTGTACGCGGTCATCCTCGCGTTCGGGCTCAACGAGTTCCGGCGAACGCCGAGCGGGTTCATCCCTCAGCTCGACCGCGGCTTTCTGATCCTTGCGGCTCAGCTGCCGCCGGGCGCCTCGTTGTCGCGCACGGATCAGGTGATGAAGCGCGCGGTCGATATCGCGATGCAAGTGCCTGGGATCGCTCACGCGGTTAACATCGTCGGCTTTTCAGGGGCGACGTTCACGACCGCTCCGAATTCCGGCGCGGCGTTCCTGGTGCTCGAACCATTCGAGGCGAGGGCCGGGGATTCGGCCAAATCGGCGCAGGCGTTGCAGCGCGAATTGTCAAATCGTCTCGCCGGCGTCCAAGAGGCCTTCATCATCGTCATTGCCCCGCCGCCGGTGCAAGGGATCGGCAATGCCGGCGGTTTCCGGATGATGATCGAGGACCGCGTAGGGCGGGGCCCGCAAGCGCTGCAAAATGCCGTTTTCGCCATGATGGGGCGGGCTGCGCAAACGCCCGGCGTATCGCAAGTCTTCTCCCTGTTCGAGACATCCACGCCGCAACTTTATCTCGATATCGACCGCACCAAGGCGCAACTCCTCGGCGTCAGCCTCGCCGATGTGTTCAATGCTTTGCAGGTCTATATCGGGTCATCCTACGTCAATGACTTCAACCTGTTCGGGCGCACCTATCGCGTGATCGCGCAGGCAGAGGGCGAGGATCGGCGCGAGGCGCCGGACGTGCTGAAAATCAGGGTGCGTAATTCGAGCGGCGAGACCGTGCCGCTCGGGTCCTTTACGACCATGAATACCACGTCGGGCCCCTATCGCGTGCCGCGTTACAATCTTTATCCGGCGGCCGAACTCGACGGCGCTGCGGCGCCCGGCTATTCGCAGGGCCAAGCGATCGAGATCATGGAGCGGGTCGCCTCGGAGGTGTTGCCCGCGGGATTCTCGTTCGAATGGACGACGCTCGCATTCCAGCAATTGCGGGCCGGCAATACGGCTGCGTTTGCGTTCGGCCTTGCGGTGGTTTTCGTCTTTCTCGTGCTGGCGGCGCAGTTCGAAAGCCTCGCTTTGCCGTTCGCCGTCATTCTCATTGTGCCGATGTGTCTCGTCGCCGCGATCAGCGGCGTGATTCTGCGCGGACAGGACAACAATATTCTCACGCAGGTCGGATTTGTGGTGTTGATCGGTTTGGCGGCCAAGAACGCGATCCTGATCGTCGAATTTGCAAAACAGCTCGAGGACCAGGGCCGCGATCGGTTATCGGCTGCAGTCGAGGCGGCAAGGCTGCGGTTCCGGCCGATTCTGATGACGTCGCTCGCCTTTATCTTTGGCGTCGTTCCGCTGGTCTGGGCGACGGGGGCGGGCGCCGAACTGCGGCAGACGCTCGGCACGGCGGTGTTCGCCGGCATGATCGGCGTCACCGCTTTCGGTCTGATTTTCACGCCCGTATTCTATGTCGTTTCGCGCTGGCTCGCCGGCCGGCGCGTCGTTAGAACCGGTCAACAACCAAGGGTCGCCGAATGACCGCGCCGGCAACGAAATTCGGGGCCGGACAGCCGGTCCGGCGCACCGAAGACGAAGCATTCCTGCGCGGCGCCGGGCGCTACGTGGCCGATCTCATGCCGGAAGGCGCGCTTGCCGCTTTCGTCGTGCGTTCGCCGCACGCGCATGCGCGATTTCAAATCATCAATACGAACGAGACGCGAGCGCGTCCGGGCGTCCGTCTCGTTCTCACCGCCGCCGAGACGAGCGGTTTGGGGCCGCTGCCGTGCGCGGTCAGCCTGCCGGGAGCTGAGATCGCCAAGCCCCCATATCCTATCCTTGCCTCCGGCATCGCGCGCCATGTCGGCGATGCGATCGCGTTCATCGTCGCCGACAATCTCAATGTTGCGAAAGATGCGGCCGAGGCTCTCATCATCAACTGGGAAGCGCTGCCGGCCGTGATTGGCGGAGGGGCGGCGCTTGCCGCCGGCGGCGCGCAGGTCTGGCCCGAGATTCCCGGCAATGTCGCATTCGAAGCGCATGTCGGCGATCGCGCTAAAACGGCCGCGGCATTCGCCGAGGCGGCGCATCGCATTTCGCTGACGCTCATCAACCAGCGGATCGTCTCGAATTACCTGGATACGCGCGGGGTCGTGGCCGAATACGACGCAGCCGCCGATCGCATCACGCTGACCTTGTCGAGCCAGGGAAGCCATGCGGTACGGGATGTGCTGTGCAAGTGCGTCTTGAAGATTCCAGGCGAGAAGATGCGCGTGATCACCCCGGACGTTGGCGGCGGCTTCGGCGTCAAACAGGCGATCTTCCCTTACGTCGTGCTGATGTGCATCGCATCGCGGCGCGTCGGCCGGCCGGTGAAATGGGTCGAGGACCGCTTCGAGCATCTGACCGCGGCGATC
>WBZR01003174.1_pt1 | contig 15460 bp, 13 predicted proteins | sample 5204231 | NCBI WGS metagenome assembly WBZR01 (sample SAMN12412403, study PRJNA552823) | activated sludge metagenome | isolation source: activated sludge from anammox sidestream of wastewater treatment plant... | place: USA: Virginia | collected 2017-08 | reverse complement strand
CAAGCTCAAGAGCGCCCAGCGCCGCCCTTCGATCATCGCCGCCTGCTGGATGCAGGCTGAGCTCTGGTAGTGTCGTCCTTTACGGAAAACTCAATAGCTTGGCCGCCGGGCCGCCTGCTCGCAGACTCCCGATCGAATAGATGAACACCACGTCAGATCGGAGATTTCGATGAGCTTCAAGACCACCGCAATCGCTGCCGCGGCCGCACTCGCCAGCCTCGGCGCTTACGCTCAGCAGTCGTCGCAGGTTTCGTTCGGCGGCTTCATGGACGCGTCGGTGCGTTCGGTCAAGAACTCGGCGGGCTCGATGACCTCGCTGTCCAGCGGCAACAACACGACGTCGCGCCTGGTCGTCCGCGGCACCGAAGACCTCGGCGGCGGCTGGAAGGCCGGCTTCTGGCTCGAAGGCACCATGTTCGCCGACACCGGCACGACGCTGTCCCAGTTCTGGGACCGGCAATCGAACGTGCGTCTCAGCGGGCCCTGGGGCGAAGTGCGCTTGGGCCGCGACTGGGTGCCCTCGTTCCTTTCGTATGCGGCAGCGGACGTGATGGGCTACGTCGGAGTGGGCGGTGTCGGCTCACTGATGACCCCGGCGTCGACGACGGCGATGAGCCGCGCCTTCGGGGCCGTCCCATCCACCCTATCGCGTTCGAACAACGCGGTTGAATACTGGCTGCCGCCGAACCTCGGCGGTTTTTACGGGCAGGTGATGGCTGCCCCCGGGGAAGGCGCCAACGCCACGGGCAACTTCAAGCTTTACGGCGCGCGCTTGGGCTATCGCACCGGCGGCCTAGACATCTCCGGGCATATGACGTCGACACGCATCGACGCCAGCGGCTCGAACTGGAGCCAGTCGGGCGTCACCGGTCTGTACGCCACGGCCGGCGGGATCGACCTGCGTGCCGCATGGGTCGACACCAAGTACATGAGCTCGAAGCAGACGACCCTGTTCCTTGGCGTGCGCGTGCCGATGGGGCCGCATGAGTTCAAGGCAAGCTACGGGCGCGCCGACCAGAAGGGCACCAATGCGGCCGGCGTCAGCATCGGCGACAACGACGCGCAGCTCTACGCCCTGAGCTACGTCTACAACCTTTCCAAGCGCTCGGCGCTCTACGCGAACGCGGCAACGTTGCGCAACAAGGGTGCCGCGAACTTCTCGATCGCCGGTGGCCCGGCTGGCGCCCGTCCTGGCACCAACCACGACGGCTACGAAGTCGGCATGCGGCACGCCTTCTGAGCGTCTGCGCCCTCGTGGCGCGCTGCGTTCGGCTTCGGCCCGGCCGCGTCACCCGGCCTGGGTTCGCGTGCCGGGCCTTCCGCCGGCCGGGCTGATGATTTCGAGCCGACTCGTCATCGGCCCTGGGCGTCGCCGGGGCGGTGACGGCTCGATCGCAGCTAGGAGCGTGGGCGGCAGGTGTTCCCCCGGTGGCGCCCGCGGATCAGGCGCCTGCAAACCCTAAAGGCCCTTGCCGAACGGCAAAGGCATCGACTCCGTCGGCGCACCCTGGGTCTCGGTCTCGCCGAGCGGCGCCGGCTGCGAGGGGCCGGGGTCCTCGCCGTCGGCCACCTCGGTGAGCAGCGCCGCGGCACTGCGCAGCATCGGCCAGGCGAGCGTGGCGCCGGTGCCGTCGGTGGCCTGCATGCCGAGCTCGAGCAGCGCCGACGCGCGAAACAGGTTCAGCGCCTGATCGAGCCCGCGGTGGCCGTGGCTGCGGCAGAACACGCAGTAGTCGGTGACCGGCTGCGCGATGCGCGCGGCCACCATCAGCGCGGCGCACGCCGGCAGGCCGTCGATGACGAGCAAGTGGCGCTTGCTCGCCGCCATCAGCATCACGCCCACCATCGCAGCGAGCTCGAAGCCGCCGAACGCGGCCAGCACCTCGATCGGCCCGGTGACATCACGGTGGCGCAGCTGGGTCGCCTGCAGCACCGCGAGCAGATGTGCGAGATGCTGGGCGTCCATCGCCGGGCCCGAGACGACGAGGTCGCGTACCGGGCTGTCGGTGAGCCGTGCCAGCACCAGCGCCGCGCTCTCGTGCGCGCCGACGCCGATGCCGGCCAGCACGACGGCGTTGCCGCGCAACTGCTCGCCGATCTCCATGCCGGCGCGCATCGCCGCGTGCGCCTGCTCCAGACTCATCGCCGCCGTGACGCGCGCGTTGCGCGTGCCGTGCGCGATCTTGCGCATCAGCAGCCGGTCGTGCGCGCTCATCTCGTCGGCGATGCCGCAGTCGACGACGGTGACTTCGAGCTGCTGCGCGCGCGCGAACACCGTGAGCGGCAACTGGTTGGCGAGCAGCGCGCGCGCCGTGTCGCGCGTGGGCCGGGCCAGGTGGCTGCCGGGTCCGGCGCCGGAGACGATGCCGTCGACGGCCAGGCCGTGATCGGCTGCGAAGACGAGCAGCTGCGGATCGCGAAAGCGCGGCTTGAGCGTGTTCTGCATCAGGCCCAGGCGCACCGCCAGCGGCTCGAGCTCGCCCAGGCTGCCGCCGATCTCGCTGCGGCGCTGCAGCTTGTCGGCCAGCGCGCGCTCGAGCAGCGGGTTGGATGTCGGGGCGACGAGCGAGCGGGCGGTGATCATCGGCGGCGGATTATCGACGCGGCCAGGCTTGCCGAGCTAGCGCAGGAAGAGCGCATACACGGGATTGCCGGTCTCCTCCACGCAGGGGTAGGCAAGCGTGCGCAGGAAGTGCGCGAACTCCGGCTCGTCGCTCCGGGGTACCTGCAGACCGACCAGGATGCGGCCGTAGTCGGCGCCCTGGTTGCGATAGTGGAACAGGCTGATGTTCCAGCTCGGCGCCATGGCGCCCAGGAAGCGCATCAGCGCTCCGGGCCGCTCGGGGAACTGGAAGCGGAACAGGCGCTCGTCGAGCGCCAGCTCGCTGCGCCCGCCCACCAGGTGACGCACATGTTCCTTGGCCAGCTCGTCGTCGGTCAGGTCGACGGTGGCGAAGCCGTGTCGCACGAAGTGGCGTGCGATGCGCTCGGCCTCGTCGCGCCGGCCGATCGCCAGCCCGACGAAGACATGCGCGATGCGCTCGTCGCTGATGCGGTAGTTGAACTCGGTCACGGCGCGCGCGCCGATGAGTTCGCACAGGCGGCGGAACGAGCCGCGCTCCTCGGGGATGGTGACGGCGAACAGCGCCTCGCGCTGCTCGCCGAACTCGGCCCGCTCGGCAACGAAGCGCAGGCGGTCGAAGTTCATGTTCGCGCCGCTGGTGACGGCGACGAAGGTGCGCCCCTTGCAGCGGTGGCGTTCGACGTATTGCTTGAGCGCCGCCACCGCCAGCGCGCCCGCCGGCTCGACGACGCTGCGCGTGTCCTGGAACATGTCCTTGACGGCCGCACACACGGCGTCGGTGTCGACAAGCACGAATTCGTCGACCAGTTCGCGCGCGATGCGGAAGGTCTCCTTGCCCACTTGCTTGACGGCGGTGCCGTCGGAGAACAGGCCGACGTCGGCAAGCGTGAGGCGCCGGCCGCTCTCGACCGAGCGGCGCATCGCGTCGGAGTCGATTGTCTGCACGCCGACGACGCTGATCTCGGGCCGCACCGCCTTGACGTAGGCGGCGACGCCGCAGACCAGACCGCCGCCGCCGATCGGCACGAACACCGCGTCGAGCGGGCCCTGGTGCTGGCGCAGGATCTCCATCGCGACCGTGCCCTGGCCGGCGATCACGTCGGGATCGTCGAACGGGTGCACAAAGGCGAGGCCGCGCTCGCTTTGCAGCTCGAGCGCGTGCGCGTAGGCGTCGGAGTAGCTGTCGCCGTGCAGCACGACCTCGCCGCCGAGCGCGTGCACGGCGTCGACCTTGAGCTTGGGCGTGGTCACCGGCATCACGACGACCGACCGGCAGCCCAGGCGCCGTGCCGCCAGCGCGACGCCCTGCGCGTGGTTGCCGGCCGATGCGCAGATGACGCCGCGCGCCAGCGTCGGGGCGTCGAGTCGCGCCATCTTGTTGTAGGCGCCGCGCAGCTTGAAGCTGAACACCGGCTGCTGGTCCTCGCGCTTGAGGAGCACCTGGTTGCCCAGGCGCCGCGAAAGCAGGCGCGCCGGCTCGAGCGCGGTCTCGCGCGCCACGTCGTACACGCGCGCTGTGAGGATGCGCTTGAGGTAGTCGGCGGCGATGCGCTGCCCGCGCTTGCGGGGGTGGGCGGCGGGCGGGGGGACGGGCGCCGTGTGATCGGGCGTGTCGGGTGCGGAGGGCATCTCGGAGTCGACGTCGGGCGGGCGCTGCCGCCGGGCTGGCGGGTCCGCGCCGCGCGCGGCCCTCGGCGGGGCGCCGGATGATATGCGAGCGAGCCGACGCGTCGTCGCCGAGGCCAGGGCCAGCGCCCGTGCCGCGCGGCTTGCGCTGCTGCAACGCGCGCGCCAGGACGAAAGAAGGGCCGATGCCTTGCGGCATCGGCCCCAATCCACCAGGGTTGGAGGTGGAGGAGACAATCGGCGAAGCGGCGCACACGCCGACTTCATGCAAGCCAGTGTAGCAGTTCGATGCTGCGCTGCAATATCGAATCCGGCGTGTCTTTGGAGTGCCGACTCCAGAATGCCGCTGCGCAAGAGGAGCGACGCGCGATGAAATGCACCGTTCACTGGATGCCGGGCACCGGGATGGGCTTCGTCGCCGAGACCGGCAGCGGCCACCTGCTCACGATGGACGGCGCGCCCGACGGCGGGGGCCGCGACCTGGCGCCGCGCCCGATGGAGACCGTTCTCGCCGGCACCGGCGGCTGCACCGCCTACGACGTCGTCCTGATCCTGCAGCGCGGCCGCCACGACGTGCGCGGCTGCGAGGTGCGGCTCGACGCCGAGCGTGCCGGCGAAGACCCCAAGGTGTTCACGCGCATTCGCATGCACTTCGTCGTTGCCGGCCGTGCGCTCGCCGCCGCCGCGGTCGAGCGCGCCATCGCGCTGTCGCACGAGAAGTACTGCTCGGCCAGCATCATGCTCGGCAAGACCGCGACGATCGAGACGAGCTTCGAGATCGTCGAGGTCTGAATCGGCGGAGCCCGAGGGCAATGCGAAGCGAGCGGACGCTTCAGATCCGATGTGCGGTCGTCGTCATCAGCTTGGCCGCGGCGCGCATCAAGGCGCGAACCGGCAGCGGCAACTCGATGCCGCCGGCGGCTCGCGCCGCGTCGGCGTGGCGGCGCTCGTCGTCCTTCATCTGGTCGACGATGGCGCGCGAGCGCCGGTCGGCAGCCGGCAGTCGGTCGAGGTGGCTGGCGAGGTGCTCCTCGACCTGACGCTCGGTCTCGACGACGAAACCCAGGCTGGCGCGGTCGCCGAGCCGGCCGGCGAGCATGCCGAGGCCGAATGCGCCGGCGTACCAGAGCGGGTTGAGCAGGCTCGGGCGATCGTTCAGTTCGGCCAGCCGCTGCTGGGTCCAGGCCAGGTGGTCGACTTCGTCGCGCGCGGCCGCGGCCATCTGCGTGCGCAGCGCGGCGTCGCGCGTGCCCAGCGCCTGCGCCTGGTAGAGCGCCTGCGCGCAGACCTCGCCGACATGGTTCACGCGCATCAGCGCGCCGGCCTGGCGCCGCTCGGTTTCGCTGAGGTCGGCTTCGGGCGTGTCGACACCCGGCCGCACCCTCGCCGCGTGCGAAGCGCCGGCCAGGGTGCGCAGCGCGTTGTCGGCCGCAACCAGCCATCGATCCGACAATTTCATAGCGTAGAAGGATAGTCGAGCCGCAAGGACCCGCGCGTCTTGTTGCGCGTTGTTGCCAGACAACATATCCTGGCCAATTGGAGGCGAGTCCTTGGCAATCCCTGCGGCGGTCTGGTGCAATACGTCCAACTTCCGCTGAGGAGGTTGGCCTGATCAGCCCACTGCCAGTGACCAGCGGGTGACCTCCCCCGATCGGGACCTCTCGTTTCAACCTAGGAGATCGTTGCAATGAAAAAATCACTGCTCGCCCTGGCTGCGCTGACTGCGTTTGCCGGTGTGGCGTCGGCCCAATCGTCGGTGACCCTGTTCGGTATCGTCGACGTGTCGGTCGTGTCGGCCAAGAACGGCCCGAACTCGATGAAGGGTACCGGTAACGACCAGCTGAACAGCAACCGCCTCGGCTTCCGTGGCGTCGAGGATCTGGGCGGCGGTCTGAAGGCCGGCTTCTGGATCGAAGGCGCAATGTCTCCTGACAACGGCACGGCCGCCGGCCAGACCTGGCAGCGCCGTTCGACAGTCAGCCTGATGGGCGGTTTCGGTGAAGTGCGCCTGGGCCGCGACTACACGCCGTCGTTCTGGAACTACACCATCTTCGATCCGTTCGGCACCAACGGCCCGGGCTCGATGCTGAACCTGGTTTCGACGCTCGGCTCGGGCGCCGGCACCCTGGTGCGCGCGAACAATACCGTCGCGTACTTCCTGCCGGCGATGGGCGGCCTGTACGGCCAGTTGCAGATGGCTGCCGGTGAGGGCGCGACGGGCAACAAGTACCAGGGCGTGCGCTTCGGCTATGCCGCCGGCCCGGTCAACGTCGCCGGCGCCTGGGGCCGCACCCCGAAGACTGGCGCGATGCTCGACGACTACTCCGACAAGAACATCGGCGCGTCGTTTGCCATCGGCACCGGGACAATCATTGCGCAGTACAGCAAGCGCGACTACCGCAACCTCGACCAGAAGACGATGCTGATCGGCGGCACCTACGGCATCGGCGCCAGCACGCTGAAGGCCTCGTACACCAAGTCCAACGGCAGCAACTCGACGCTCGAGGGCTCGCAGTGGGCGCTGGGCTACCAGTACGACCTGTCCAAGCGCACCGCGCTGTATGCCACCTACTCGAACCTGAAGAACGAGAAGGGCGCGGCGTTCAACGCTGCCGGCGGCTTGCCGCTGGCCGCGGTGGCCGGCGAGAAGTCTCAGGCCCTTGCGGTCGGCGTGCGTCACGCGTTCTGATCGAACCGGTCTTCCTCTTCGAGGGGCCGCCGGTAGGCGGCCCCTTTTTTTTCGACGCAGGCGCAGCGTCTCGCCCGCTGCGCCCCCAGGTCCTGATGATCCGCCGCCTGTCGCTCGCCGCGGCCTTGGCCGCCACGCTCGTCGCCTGCACCACGCCTTCGCCTCCGGACGGCACCGAATGGCAGGTCGTGACGCTGCCCGGCAAGGTGCCCACGCGCTACGAATGGTCCGCCAAGGACGGCCGGCCGGCGCTGCAGGCCGATTCCGAGCGCTCGGCTGCCATCCTGCGCAAGCGCCTTTCGGTCGACGCGCGCCGGCTCGGGGCGGTGAGCTTCTCCTGGTGGGTGCAGGACCTGGTGCCCGGTGCGAGCGTGGACGACCCCGAGCGCGAGGATGCGCCGGCACGCGTGCTGTTCGGCTTCGGCGGCGAGTGGCGCCGCCTGCCGCTGCGCACGCGCATGCAGTTCGAACTGGTGCAGGCGCTCACCGGCGAAATGCCGCCGTACGCGACCTTGATGTACGTCTGGGACTCGCAGTTGCCGATAGGCACCGTCGTCGTCAGCCGGCGCAGCGACCGCATCCGCAAGATCGTCGTCGACTCCGGCCCCGGCGAGTTGCGGCGCTGGCGCGAGCACCGGCGCGATCTGGCGGCCGACTTCCGTCTTGCCTTCGGCGAAGAGCCCGGGCCGCTCGTCTCGCTCGCGTACATGACCGACAGCGACAACACGCGCTCGCGCGCACGCGCCTGGTACGGACAGGTGCAACTGCAGCCGCAGTGAACCCGCGGCCGTGCGGCCGCCGCGCTCAACCGTCGATCAGGCGCTCGTGCGCGTACAGGTCGCTCAGGGCTTCGCGCGCGCGGATCAGGTGCACGCTGTCGCCCTCGACCATCAGTTCGGCGGCGCGCGCACGCGAGTTGTAGTTGCTCGCCATCGCCATGCCGTAGGCGCCGGCCGACAGCACGGCGAGAACGTCACCGGGAGCAAGCGCGAGCGGCCGGTCGCGGCCGAGCCAGTCGCCCGACTCGCACACCGGACCGACGACGTCCCAGCGCTCGGCTCGGGCGTCGCGCCGTACGCAGGGTTCGATGCGCATCCAGGCTTCGTACAGCGCCGGGCGCAGCAAGTCGTTCATCGCAGCGTCGACGATGCAGAAATTCTTCGCATCGCCCGCTGCGACTTCGGCCGGATCGCCGTGCTTGAGGTACTGGACTTCGGTGAGCAGCACGCCTGCGTTGCCGACCAGCGAGCGGCCGGGCTCGAGCAGCAGTTCGCGCGCTCCGTGGCCGCGTGCATCGAGCCGCTCGAGGATGCGGCCGACGAGTTCGCCTGCCGCGGGCGGCGTCTCGTCGGTGTAGGTGATGCCCAGGCCGCCGCCGAGATCGACATGGCGGATGGGCACGCCGGCGTCTTCCACGGCCTCGACGAGGTCGAGCAGACGATCGAGCGCGTCGAGATAGGGTTCGGCCCGGGTGATCTGCGAGCCGATATGGCAGTCGATGCCGACGACTTCGAGTCCGGCCAGCGACGCCGCGTGCCGGTACGCGGCCAGCGCCTCGGCGTGCGCGATGCCGAACTTGTTGGACTTCAGCCCGGTGGAGATGTACGGATGCGTGCGCGCGTCGATGTCCGGGTTGATGCGCAGGCTCACCGGAGCGCGCCGCCCGAGCGCGCGCGCCACCTCGTCCAGGCGGTCGATCTCGCCGCGGCTCTCGACGTTGAAGCAGCGCACGCCGGCTGCGAGCGCGCGCTGCATCTCGGCGCGCGTCTTGCCGACGCCCGAGAACACCACCTTGGCCGCCGTGCCGCCGGCGGCCAGCACGCGCTCGAGCTCGCCGCCGGAGACGATGTCGAAGCCGCAACCGGCCTGGGCGAAGGTCTGCAGCACGGCCAGGCTCGAATTGGCCTTCATCGCGTAGCACAGCAGGTGGCGCCGGCCGGCGAGCGCATGCTGGTAGCCGGCGAGCGCCGCGCGCATCGCGCCGCGCGAGTACACGTACAGCGGCGTGCCGAAGGCGCGTGCGAGCGATGCCAGCGCATGGCCTTCGAGCCGCAACTCGCCCGCGCGGCGCTCGAGGAAAGGCGCCCCGGGCAGCGTCATGGGCGGGGCACGGACGCCGGCGCGGTTGTCAACGCCGGCCTCGAAGCCGGCGCCGATGCGGCCTTGGCGGCCGGCAGCACCAGCGGCCCCTTCTGGCCGCAAGCGGCCAGCGCCGCCAACAGCGGCAGCGTCGCGGACGCGCATCGAAACGCCCGCGCCGCGGAAATCGCACGACGACTGCGCATGGCGGGCATTCTATGGTTCGACCTGCGGGTACGACCGGGCCGATGCCCGGTATCGGCGCCGCCGCGGCGTGCCGCCGGGATCCGAGTCCGCAGCGCGGACGAGCGCCCGATCAGCGCCCGATCAGCGCCGGAACAGATCGAGGATGCTGCTGCGTTCTTCCCTGCTCGGCACCGGCGGCACCGATTCGTCCAGGCCCACGCTGCGGATGCCGGCGGCGCCGGCGTATTCGTCGAAGACCCAGCCGATGCCCTGCTGGACAACGCCCGCGGGCGGCTCGAGCGGCGCCACCGGCACGCCGCGCAGCTCGTGCGCCATGAACTCGATCCACACCGGCAGCGCGAGACCGCCGCCGGTCTCGCGGTCGCCGAGTTTGCGGGGCGTGTCGTAGCCGATCCAGACGACGGCGGTGAGCGTGGGCTGGAAGCCCGCGAACCAGGCGTCCATCGAGTCGTTCGTCGTGCCCGTCTTGCCGTAGAGGTCGGTGCGCTTGAGCGTGGCCTGCGCACGCGCCGCCGTGCCCGAGCGCGTGACTTCGTTGAGCATCGTCGACATCACGAAGGCGTTGCGCTCGGGCAGGGTGTGCATCGACGCGTCGAGCGGTCGGCGCGGCACGTCGAGCAGCAGCTTGCCGCGCTGGTCGGTGATGCGCGTGACCAGGCGCGGCTCGACGCGATAGCCGCCGTTGGCGAACACGCTGTAGGCGACGGCCATCTGCAGCGGCGTCACCGAGCCGGCACCGAGCGCCATCGTCAGGTACGGCGGGTGCTTGTCGGCCTCGAAGCCGAAGTTGGCGAGCCATTCCTGCGCGAAGCCGACGCCGGTGCCCTGCAGCACGCGGATCGACACCATGTTCTTGGACTTGGCCAGCGCCGTCTGCAGCGGCATCGGGCCTTCGAACTTGCCGTCGTAGTTCTTCGGCTCCCAGGGCTGGCTGCCGGTGGCGCCGGCGTCGAAGAACAGCGGCGCGTCGTTGACCACCGTGTTGGGCGTGAAGCCGCGCTCGAGCGCGGCCGAGTAGATGAACGGCTTGAAACTCGAACCCGGCTGGCGCCAGGCCTGCGTCGCGTGGTTGAACTTGCTCTTGCCAAAGTCGAAGCCGCCCACGAGCGCGCGGACGTCGCCGCTGCGCGGGTCGATCGCGACGAGCGCACCTTCGACTTCGGGCAGCTGCGTGAGCGTCCAATCGCCCTTGGCGGCCCTCATCGCCCGCACCACGGCGCCGCGGCGGATCTGCACCTTCGGTGCCGCCTTGTCGGCCAGGCCCGACGTGACGGGTTTGAGGCCCTCGCCGGTGACGGTGATGCTGTCGCCCGACTGCAGCATCGCCACCACCTTGCGCGGCGAGGCCTCGAGCACGACGGCCGCGCGCAGGTCGTCGTTGTCGGGGTGCTCGCTCAGCGCCTCGGCGACGCGGGCGTCGAGCAGCGCGGCGTCGGCGGGGAGGTCGACATAGGCCTCGGGGCCGCGATAGTGCTGGCGCAGCTCGTAGTCCATCAGCCCCTTGCGCAGCGCACGGTAGGCGGCGGCCTGGTCGGCGGCGTCGAGCGCCAGGTAGACGTTGAGCCCGCGCGTGTAGGCTTCCTCGCCGTACTGCGCGAAGACGAGCTGGCGTGCCGTCTCGGCGACGTACTCTGCGTGCACCGGGTTCTCCGGCGGCACGCGATAGCGCAAGGCCTGCGCCAGCGCCTCCTCGTGCTGGGCCTCGGTGATGAAGCCGGTCTCGTACATGCGGTCGATGATGTAGCGCTGGCGCGCCGTCGCCCGGCGCGGATTGGCGATCGGGTTGTAGGCCGAAGGCGCCTTGGGCAGGCCGGCCAGCATCGCCGCCTCGGCGACCGTGATGTCCTTGAGCTTCTTGCCGAAGTAGACCTCGGACGCCGCGGCGAAGCCGTGGGCGCGCTGCCCGAGGAAGATCTGGTTCATGTACAGCTCGAGGATCTGGTCCTTCGCGAGCAGGCGCTCGACCTTGAGCGCGAGCAAGATTTCGTAGATCTTGCGCGTGAACGTCTTTTCGGTACTGAGATAGAAGTTGCGCGCCACCTGCATCGTGATCGTGCTCGCGCCCTGGCTGCGCGCGTCGCGCAGGTTCTCCAGCGCGGCGCGCGCCACGCCCTTGTAGTCGACTCCGCCGTGCTGGTAGAAGCGCGCGTCCTCGGCGGCCAGCACGGCGTCCTTCATCACCTGCGGGATCTCGCCGATCGGCGTGTAGTTGCGCCGCTCCTCGCCGTATTCGCCCAGCTGCACGCCGTCGGCCGAGAACACGCGCAGCGGCAGCTTGGGCCGGTAGTCGGTGAGCGCGTCGATCGCCGGCAGGTTGGGGTAGGCCACGGCCAGCGCCACGGCCACCACGAGCAGCAATGCGGCCAACGCGCCGGCGGCCAGCCCGATCGTCCAGCCCAGCATGCGCGCGAGCGTGCGAGCCCAGCGCGGGCGCGCCGCGGGCGGGCGGCCGGCGGCCGCGGCGCCGGGGCGCGGGGCTTCGTCGTCTTGGGCCATGGACGGGCGCATTATCCGGGCGCGCCGGCTGCGCTTGCGCGGCGCTGCGGTCGCGCGCCGATTGGTGACCTGTTGTTCGCGCGCCGCGGCACGCGGCCCGGCCGGTGCGGCGGCGCGGCGCGGCCCGGGCACGGCCCGCGCACGTGAATTCCTGCACGTCGGCGGCCCGCAGCGGTGCACCTTGCCACGCCGGGCGTCCGCCCGGGCCTCGGGCGGGCGCCCGCAATGGCCGACAAGACGTCGGGCTGCGGCAACGTCCCCTTACCGGTCAGGACCCGTTTTTCTTTGGACCACAAGGGTTTTATTGCTAGCATTGAAGTAACTTCTTAACAAGCCCGGGGTTGGGCGGCTGCCGCGCCGTCGCGGGTCGAAGGAGTGGCGACTTGAGCTTTCTGGACACCCTGCTGGGCCGCAAGCATCCCGCAATGATCGGGTTGGACATCAGTTCGTCCAGCGCCAAGCTGGTCGAGCTCGGCCGCTCGGGCAGCGGCGAATACGTCCTCGAGCGCCTGGCCTCGGAGCCGTTCGAGAAGGGCTGGATCACCGACGGTCAGATCGAGAAGTTCGACGAGGTGGCCGCAGCGGTCAAGCGTGCGGTGGCCAAGAGCGGCACCAAGACCAAGCAGGTCGTGATGGCGATGCCGCAGTCGGCCGTCATCACCAAGAAGATCATGCTGCCGGCCGGCCTGCGCGAAGAGGAGATGGAACTGCAGGTCGAAAGCGAGGCCAACCAGTACATCCCGTTCTCGCTCGACGAGGTGAGCCTCGATTTCTGCGTCATCGGCCCGAGCCCCACCTCCGCCGGCGACGTCGAGGTACTGATCGCCGCCAGCCGCAAGGACCGCGTGCAGGATCGGCAGGGGCTGGCCGAGGCGGCCGGGCTCAAGCCGGTGGTGCTCGACATCGAGTCGCACGCCGCACGCCTGGCGATGAGCCGCGTCGTCGCGCAACTGCCCAACGAAGGGCGCGATGCGCTCGTCGCGCTGTTCGAGATCGGCGCCGACAGCACCAGCCTGAAGGTGCTGCGCGACGACGAACTGCTGTACGACCGCGACCAGGCCTTCGGCGGCGCGCAGCTCACCCAGCTCATCAGCCGCCAGTACGGCTTCTCGTTCGAGGAGGCCGAAGGCAAGAAGCTCTCGGGCGATCTGCCCGAGGACTACGAGACGGCGATCCTCGGCCCCTTCGTCGACGGCCTGTCGCAGGAGATCGGCCGTGCGCTGCAGTACTTCTTCACCAGCACGCCGCACCACAAGGTGCACTACGTGATGCTGGCCGGCGGCACCGCCACGCTGCCGGGACTGAAGGAGCGCGTTACCGACCTCACCGGCTTCGCGTCGAGCGTGGTCAACCCCTTCGACCACATGCAGCTCGGCGCGGGCGTGCGCGAGAACCGCCTGCGGCGCGAGGCGCCGTCGTACCTCACGGCCTGCGGCCTGGCGATGCGGAGGTTCGTGCAGTGATCCTGATCAACCTGCTGCCCCATCGCGAGGAGAAGCGGCGCCAGCGCAAGCGCGCCTTCTTCGCCGGTGTGGGCGCCGCGGCGCTGGCTGGCGCGGCGATCGTCGGGCTGTGGTACACGATCGTCCAGCAGATGACCGCGGCCCAGCAGTCGCGCAACGACTTCCTCAAGGCCGAGATCGTGCGCCTGGACGCGCAGATCAAGGACATCGCCAACCTGCGCGCCGAAATCGACGCGCTCAAGGCACGCCAGAAGGCGGTCGAGGACCTGCAGACCGACCGCAACCTGCCGGTGCACCTGCTGTCCGACCTGGCCGCGCAGACGCCCGAGGGCATGTACCTGAACGCGATCCGCCAGAACGGCCAGGTGGTCGCGGTGAGCGGCGTGGCGCAGAGCAACGAGCGGGTTTCCGAGTTCCTGCGCAACACCGCGTACAACGCGAACTGGCTCGACAAGCCCGAGCTCGTCGAGATCAAGGCCACGACGCAGCAGCTGCCCAATCGCGAGCAGCGGCGCCTGTACGAGTTCTCGCTGCGCGTGCAGCTCAAGCGTCCGGCGGCGGCTGCCGCCGCCAGCGCGCCGGCGGCAGGCGCCAAGTCTTCGTGAGGGCGCCATGGCCAGCAAGTCCTCGACCTTCGGATTCGAACTCAGCAGCCTGTTCGAGCAGGCCGCCGGCCAGTTCCGCAACCTCAACACGCGCGAGCCCGGCCAGTGGCCGACGCTGCCCAAGTTCGCCGCCTGGCTGGGCGTCGCGGCGGCGGTGGTGGTGGGCGGCTGGTTCGGGCTGCTCTCGGGTGCGCACGACGAGTTCGATGCCGCGCGTGAACGCGAGCCGCAGCTCAAGGCCGACTACCGCAGCCGCCTGGCGCAGGCGGTCAACCTCGCCGAGCTGCGCAAGCAGAAGCTCCAGGTGCAGGAGTTCGTGACGCAGCTCGAGAAGCAGCTGCCGGGCAAGGCCGAGATGGATGCACTGCTGTCCGACATCAACCAGGCGGGCCTGGGCCGCGGCCTGCAGTTCGAGCTGTTCCGCCCCGGTCAGGTCCAGGTGAAGGACTACTACGCCGAGCTGCCGATCGCGATCCGCGTCAGCGGCCGCTACCACGACATCGGCGCCTTCGCCGCCGACGTGGCCAACCTCTCGCGCATCGTGACGCTCAACAACCTGACGATCACGCCGGCGGCCAAGGACGGCGCCGGCCTGCTGGCGATGGACGCCACCGCGCGCACCTATCGCTACCTCGACGCGGCCGAGGTCGAGGCGCAGAAGCAGGCCAAGAGCGGCGCCAAGGCGGGGGCTCGCAAGTGAGCGCGCGCCTGCTGGCCTGCCGGCGCGCGACCGCGCTGCTCGCCGCCGCGCTCGCGCTCGCGGCCTGCAGCGCCGACCACGACGATCTCGCGCAGTGGATGGACCAGCAGCGGCGCGAGCTCAAGCCGGCGGTCACGCCGCTCGTGCCGCCCAAGAAGTTCGATCCGCAGCCCTACGCGCAGGCGCAGAGCGTCGATCCGTTCAGCCCGCAGAAGCTCGCCGTGGCGCTCAAGCAGGAGGCGCGGCAGCCCAACTCCCTGCTGGCCGGCGAGCTCAACCGGCGCAAGGAGCCGCTCGAGGCGTATCCGCTGGACAGCATGACGATGGTGGGCAGCATCACCAAGCAGGGCGCGCGCTACGCATTGCTGCGCGTGGACAACCTGCTGTACCAGGTCAAGGCAGGCGACTACCTGGGCCAGAACTTCGGGCGCGTCACCGGCGTCGACGAGACCGAGATCAAGCTGCGCGAGATCGTGCAGGACGCGGCCGGCGAATGGATCGAGCGCCCGGCGACGCTGCAGCTGCAGGAGAAGGCGCGATGAGCATCACGCGAGAGGAGTCCCGCAACATGACGTTCCCGAGCCGCAGCGTCCGCGCCGCGCGTGCCGCCTTTGCCGCGCTGCTCGCCGCGCTGCTCGCCGGCCCGCTGGCAGCCTGGGCGCAGAACGCGATCCAGTCGATCACGAGCACGCAGCAGGCGGGCACCGAGGTCGTGCGCGTCGAGCTCGCCGAGCCGCTGGCGGCGTTGCCGAGCGGCTTTTCGATCCAGCAGCCGCCGCGCATCGCGATCGACCTGCCGGGCGTGGGCAACGCGCTGGGGCGCAACAGCATCGAGATCAACCAGGGCAGCCTGCGCTCGGTCAGCATCGCGCAGACGAGCGAGCGCACCCGGCTCGTGCTCAACCTCAAGCAGCCTTCGGGTTACCGCGCGCAACTCCAGGGCAAGGCGCTGCTGCTGGTGCTCGACGGCGGCGCCGGCGTCGCCGCCGCCGGGCCCGCCGCGGCCGAGCC
>WBZR01002306.1_pt2 | contig 15463 bp, 14 predicted proteins | sample 5204231 | NCBI WGS metagenome assembly WBZR01 (sample SAMN12412403, study PRJNA552823) | activated sludge metagenome | isolation source: activated sludge from anammox sidestream of wastewater treatment plant... | place: USA: Virginia | collected 2017-08 | reverse complement strand
TATCAGATCATATAACTATGCCCTGGTCGGAGATCAGATACAGCCATACGTTCCGGCACAACCGGTCAATAGAATCGTGAAGGCTGCATCTCAAGTCAAAGGGTATATAATTGAAGCCCAGGAAAGTTCAGTTCTCAACGCCCAGTATAGTGTCGTTTATTTAGATAAGGGAGCGGCAGACGGGATCATACCTGGAACGATTCTTTACGTAATACGGGAGAATAAGGACGAGATTATCGGAGAACTGAGGGTATTGTCTGTGCAGGATAGCACCTCAACTGCATTTGTAGTAAGAAGTATGGAACCATTTGGCACCGGAAGCAGGGTTACAACAGCCGTAAAATAAGAATCCTTTAATGTAATCACTGTCAGACCGCTTTCAAAATCATATATTTTCATGATTGCCCTGCTGAACGTGCTTCAGCATCTCCTGAAATCATATTTGTAACTTATGCACGAACACTATCAATGGTTAGCGCTTGCACACATACTGCCGAACAATGCTGCCCTGTGCAAAAACCTGTTAGGGATATTCCGGTCACCCGAAAATATATTTTCATCCACTTTTGAAGAGCTGTGCAGTGCAGAAGGCATCACGCCTGATGTGGCATGGGAAATAGTGTCCTTCCGGCATCCATCGCCGTTAATTGAAGATGAGATAAAAAAGATAAATGATACCGGCATTAAGTTAATACATCTTAATCACCAGGATTATCCTGAAAGATTGAAAACCATTTATGACCCTCCGCTATATTTCTACTTGAACGGCTCCCTGGCTCCTGGAGATCTAAATGCGCTGGCCATAGTTGGAACAAGGAATCCAACACCTTACGGCACAAAGGTCTGCGAAATGCTGTCCGCAGAATTGTCAGCCGCCGGTTTTACCATAATAAGCGGTATGGCGAGGGGCATAGACAGCACAGCACACAGGGCAGCACTGAAAGGAGGAGGACGCAGCATCGCAGTTCTTGGCTGCGGGGCAGACATTGCCTATCCCCGGGAAAACAGGAATCTTATGGGCGAGATTACCGGAAACGGGGCAATCATTTCGGAGTTCCCCATCGGCACATGGCCTGACAGGAAAAACTTCCCTCAGAGAAACAGGATCATAAGCGGTCTGTCCATGGGGGTAATAATTGTAGAGGCAGCAGAAAAGAGCGGTTCACTTATAACTGCACGGTTCGCAATGGAGTATGGCCGGGAGGTGTTTGCGGTTCCCGGGAACATCAACTCTCCTTTAAGCAAAGGAACAAATAGTCTAATACAGCAGGGGGCAAAGGCAGTCACAAATGTCAACGATATATTGGAGGAATTTCAACAGTTATTGACGCTCAGCCCAAAACATGGTATCAACAGTATGCTTGTGAAGTCTGTTTCGATGTCAGATGAAGAAAAGAATATTTACAAGACTTTAACACTTGAACCAAAACATATAAATCAGGTAATAACAGAATGCGGAATTGAGACACGCAGGGTGGCACAGCTACTGCTTAGCCTTGAGCTGAATGGCGTTATAGAGCAGTTGCCGGGCAGCCGTTACGTCAGGTCGGCCCTTAATCCCTGAAATTTATCCACGCGTAAATTAGAGTACATGCATGTCAGAAATGTCTTTCATATTCCATCAAAGGAGAGAACAGAATGGCAAAACCGCTAATCATCGTAGAATCCCCGGCTAAGGCAAAGACTATTACTAAGTATCTTGGCAGGTCATACAATGTAATGGCCTCTGTCGGTCACGTAAGGGACCTTCCGACCAGCAAACTGGGTGTTGACATTGAAAATGATTTCACACCTCATTATATAACGATAAAAGGCAAGGGTAAGATACTGACAGAGATTAAAAAGGCGGCCGTGTCAGCTTCAAAAATTTTCCTCGGCCCTGACCCTGACAGAGAAGGTGAGGCAATTGCATGGCATATCGCCGAAGAGCTCAGAGATAAGGATGAGAACGTCTACCGTGTGCTCTTTCACGAGATTACAGAAAAGGCTATTAAAGAAGCGCTGCGCAATCCAGGCAGGATTGACACAAACAAGGTAAACGCCCAGCAGGCACGCCGTATCCTGGATCGAATCGTCGGTTATAAGCTGAGCCCCCTCCTCTGGGAAAAGGTACGCCGGGGACTCAGCGCAGGGAGGGTCCAGTCAGTGGCCGTGCGGCTGATATGCGACCTTGAAAAAGAGATTAGTCAGTTTGTATCTGAAGAATACTGGTCCCTCACAGCAACAGTAGAGGGTAAAGTCCCGCCGCCGTTTAAAACAAGACTGATAAAGTTCCGCGGGGAAGACATCAGGATACCTGATCAGCAGGAGGCCGAACGTATAAAGGGTGTACTTTCAGGCAGTGAATATAAAGTCAAGACTATTGATAAGAAGGAAAGGAAAAAGAATCCTCAGCCGCCGTTTACAACGAGCAAACTCCAGCAGGAAGCTGCAAGGAAGCTGCGATTTACCGCCAGGAAGACAATGATGATCGCCCAGAAATTATATGAGGGTATAGAAATAGGCTCAGAAGGTCCTGTCGGCCTCATTACATACATGAGAACCGACTCTGTTCGCATATCGGACGATGCCCGGAGTGAGGCACGCAAATATATAAAAGCCAACATTGGCAGTGAGTACATCCCGTCGAAGGGGGTTGAATATAAAAACAAGAAAGGGATTCAGGACGCACACGAGGCGATAAGACCTACATCCGTATTTCGCTCGCCTGAAGAGGTCAAGGGACATATTGATAAAGATACCTATAACCTCTACAGGCTGATCTGGAACAGATTTGTTGCATGTCAGATGAGCCCTGCGCTTCTTGACACAACTACCATAGACATTCAGGCAGGTGAATACCTCCTTCGTGCAACAGGATCAGTCATCAAATTCCCCGGTTTTATGAAACTATACGAAGAAGGGCTTGACGACTCACCTCAGGCCATTGACGGAGACGAGGGAGATGTCCTCCCCATTGTAGCAGAGGGGGAACGGCTGAATCTTCTGTCCATAGAACCAAAACAGCACTTCACCCAGCCACCTGCCCGCTACACGGAGGCTACCCTTATAAAAGAGCTTGAAGAAAAGGGGATCGGGCGGCCGAGCACATATGCCGCAATACTCTCTACAATACAGGACCGTAAATACGTGGAGAAAAAAGAAGGGAGGTTTCACCCGACTGAACTGGGGGTCCTCGTCAATGACATGCTCGTAGCACATTTTCCAGAGCTGATAGATGTCATGTTCACGGCAAAGATGGAAGACGAACTCGATGAGATTGAAGAAGGACAGTATGAGTGGCGTCAGGCTGTCGGCGACTTTTATCGCCCCTTTGACCAGCATCTTGAAAAGGCGAGGAAAGAGATGCGCAATGTCAAGGGTGAAGAGACGCCCACTGACATCAAGTGCGAAAAATGCGGTAATGTCATGGTTATAAAGTGGGGTAAACTTGGTTACTTCCTTGCCTGCTCCGGATACCCGGAATGCAAGAATACGATGAATTTCAGGAAGGGTGAAGACGGCACGATAGAAGCCATGAAAGAGGAAACGACAGGCGAACGCTGTCCTCAGTGCGGCTCCCCTATGGTTATAAAGAGTGGCAGATTCGGGAGATTTTTTGCCTGCTCAAATTATCCTGACTGCAAAACCACCAAACCTGTAACAACCGGTATAGCATGTCCTCAGCAGGGTTGCGGAGGTGAGTTGACGGAAAAGCGGAGCAAGCGAGGCAAGGTATTCTACTCGTGTACAAAATATCCATCATGCACCTTCGCCATGTGGGACAAGCCGGTACCCAAGCAATGTCCTCAGTGCGGTGCGCCGTTTATGGCAGAGAAGTTTTCCCGTGGCAGCAGCAAGATACTCTGTATCAGAAAAGAGTGCGGATATAAGGAAGAATGAAACCGGAACTCGTGATAATAGGGGGAGGACTCGCAGGCTCTGAGGCTGCCTGGCAGGCTGCAGAAAGAGGGATAAAGGTGCTCCTTTATGAGATGCGGCCTGGGAAAATGACCGAGGCCCACAAGACCGGAGACCTGGCGGAGCTTGTCTGCAGTAACTCGCTCAAGTCGGGTGATGTAACCAACTCACACGGTTTACTCAAGGAAGAGCTCCGTATGCTGAACTCCATTATCATGACTTTGGCAGACAAAAACAGGGTGCCTGCCGGCTCTGCACTCGCAGTAGACCGTACAGCGTTCTCAAAGATGGTTACCGAACATCTCTCATCTCATCCCAACATAAGGATCATCAGGGAAGAGGTCTCCATGCCTTCATTTGAAATCCCTGCAATAATTGCGACAGGGCCCCTGACATCTGAGAAGATGACAATGGCGCTGTCTGAGATTATAGAAGAGGACTTTATCTATTTTTATGATGCAATCTCACCCATCGTAAGCAGTGACAGCATAAACAGAGAGATAGCATTCAGGGCTTCAAGGTATAACAGGAGCGGCGGCGATTACTTTAATTGTCCGTTAGATCAGGAGGAATATGAACAGTTTTATCAGGCCCTGATTTCAGCAGATAAGACTGCAGCAAGGACCTTTGAGAAGGTTCCCTATTTTGAGGCATGCATGCCCGTAGAGGCCATAGCTGAACGGGGAAGGGATACCCTGCTGTTCGGCCCCATGAAGCCTGTCGGTCTCAAAGACCCGGGAAGCGAAAAAGAACCATATGCAGTGGTGCAGCTTCGCCAGGAGGATAAATACGGGCAGTCATATAACATGGTCGGTTTTCAGACGAGGCTCAGGTGGCCTGAGCAGAAAAAGGTATTCAGAATGATACCGGGCCTTGAAAATGCCGAGTTCCTTCGCTATGGCAGTCTTCACAGGAATACCTACATAAATTCTCCGCGTCTGCTGGATGCATCACTCAGGCTTAAGAAGAGAGAGAACATATACCTTGCAGGACAATTGACAGGTGTCGAGGGTTATACCGAGTCAACGGCCATGGGCCTTGTCGCCGGATTATCGTCCATGATGCACATCATGGGAGAGGAGTTTGTCCCGCCTCCCGCAACAACCGGCATCGGCGCCCTGCTGAACTATATCACATCAGACAGGTCGTCCATATTCCAACCTATGAATGTCAACTGGGGACTCCTTCCTCCATTGCAGAAAAAGATCAAAGACAGGGAGCAGAACAGGGTAAAAATGGGCGAGAGGTCATTCAAGGATATCGAGAAGTGGAAAAAGCAGATGAAGATTTCATAAAACTCCAGCCGGAAAACCGAATGCCTTTATTCGGGCAATTTATCAGGCGCCTGTCACTGGAGAGGAACTTCTCAGAACACACTCTTAGAAATTACCTCTCGGATATCTCACAATTTCATGACTATTTACTCAGAGTATTTAAAAAGGATGCGCTGACGTCTGAAGATTTAAGGAAGGTTGACCATATAATTATTAGGGCATTTCTCTCCTCCCTTTACGAAAAGGGACTATCAAAATCGTCTGTGGCAAGAAAGATCTCAACCATCAGGACATTGTTTAAATTCCTGTGCAGGGAAGGCAGTCTGGTCAATAACCCCGGCAAGATGGTATCAACTCCAAAGAGAGGCGCAACGCTTCCGAAGTTCCTGTCTGTAGACGAGGCAGACAGATTGATGGGCGCGCCTGCCGGCAGCGACAGTATTTCAGTCAGAGACAGGGCCATCCTCGAGACCTTTTATTCTGCCGGACTCAGGATAGGGGAGATTGTGGCTATAAACATTGAAGATGTGAATTTATCCGATGGACTGATAAAGGTAAAGGGAAAAGGGCGTAAGGAGAGGATAGTGCCGGTTGGGAATAAAACTGCTGATGCAATAAAGAAATACCTTGCTGACCAGAGGTCTCAACGCACATTTACGCTGGAACAAGGCTACCCCCTGTTCCTGAATAAATACGGCAAAAGGATCACTACAAGAAGCGTTCACAGGATCGTTGATAAATACAAGAAACTCAGCGGTCTGTGGGATATAACGCCACACTCCCTGCGGCACTCATTTGCAACCCACATGCTTGAAGGGGGGGCGGACCTTCGCTCTGTGCAGGAAATGCTGGGCCACGCAAACCTGTCAACGACCCAGAGATACACCCATGTCAGCATGGACAAGCTGATGGAGGTATATGACAAGGCACATCCGAGGGGTAAGAAGCAATGAACAAAAGGGAAATGGGCAATCGGGCATTTCCGGATGAAAGGAGATTACTATGATCAGGAGCACTACAATCCTGTGCGTACGGCGCAACAATCAGGTTGCCATAGCAGGCGACGGCCAGGTAACATTGGGAAACACCGTAATGAAACATAATGCAAAAAAAATAAGAAGGATGTATAATGGCACAATTTTATCGGGCTTTGCCGGCGGGGCCGCCGATGCACTTACCCTGTTCGAAAAATTTGAGGCAAAACTCGAACAGTATCACGGCAATCTTACACGCTCTGCTGTAGAACTTGCCAAGGAATGGAGGACAGACCGGATCTTGAGGAAACTTGAGGCCCTCATAGCAGTGGCCGACAGAAATTCCTCTTTAATAATCTCCGGCACAGGTGATATAATCGAACCTGATGACGGCCTTGTGGCTATAGGTTCAGGAGGTCCCTATGCCCTCTCTGCTGCACGGGCGCTTATGAGGAATACAGAAATGGGGGCAAGAGAGATCGCAGAAGAAGCTATGAAGATAACTGCCGGGATATGTATATATACCAATAGCGAAATATTAATAGAGGACATTCTGTAATATACCCCTTAATCGCCATTTCTCAAAGGGGAAAATTAGTTTCCCCCATATAGAAAAGTGGGGCGATGGTGGATTTGAAATCTTATTTTCCTATGAGCAATTACACGCCAAAACAGATAGTTGCAGAACTTGACAAATACGTAATCGGACAGTCCGCAGCCAAGCACGCTGTTGCCATTGCCCTCAGGACGCGCTGGAGAAGGCAGCAGCTATCCGAAGACCTTCGTGATGAGGTTACGCCAAAGAATATAATAATGATCGGTCCGACAGGAGTCGGCAAGACAGAGATATCACGGCGTCTGGCAAAGCTGTCACAGGCCCCGTTTATAAAGGTTGAGGCATCCAAGTTTACAGAGGTAGGATATGTCGGCAGGGATGTCGAGTCGATTGTACGGGACCTCACTCAGTTCGCCGTCAACATGTTAAAAGAAGAACGGACACATGTAGTAAGGGAAAAGGCAGTGTATCAGGCGGAAGAGCGCCTGCTTGATCTCCTTCTGCCTCCGCCGCCCCCAAGACCTTCCTATGAGCAGTCAGCAGAGTCAAGACCGACGGACACACGGGAAAGACTTCGTTCTCAGTTAAAAGAGGGAAGACTCGACGACAGGCAGGTAGAACTCGATGTAAAGGAGAAGGTGATGCCAGTCGGGGTCATCTCCAATGTCGGAATGGAAGACCTTGAGATGAACCTGAAAGAGATGCTGAGCGGCATCTTTCCTGGGAAGCACAAGAAGAGAAAGGTAAAGGTCAGGGATGCGATCAATATCCTCACAGAGGAAGAGGTGCAGAAACTTATAGATATGGATGAAGTCTTTAAGGAGGCTATTACGAGGGTTGAACAGTCAGGCATCGTATTTCTCGATGAGATTGACAAGATAGCAAGCAGGGAAAAGGGACATGGACCTGACGTGTCCCGTGAGGGAGTTCAGAGAGACCTCCTGCCTATAGTGGAGGGCACTACAGTGACTACAAAGTACGGCCCTGTAAGGACAGATCACATCCTGTTTATAGCTGCTGGGGCCTTTCATGTATCAAAGCCGTCAGATCTTATCCCGGAGCTTCAGGGACGCTTTCCGATCAGGGTAGAACTCGATTCACTGAAGGAGGTCGATTTCATCAGGATACTTACAGAACCCAGGAATGCACTTTTGAAACAATACAATGCCATGCTTGAGACCGAGGGAATAGAATTGAAATTCACTGAAGACGCAATCAGGGAGATAGCATCTACAGCTGTTGCAGTAAATGAACGTATGGAGAATATCGGCGCAAGGAGGCTTTTCACTATTATGGAAAAACTGCTGGACGATATCTCATTCAACGCACCTGACTTAAGTGGAAAAAGCTATAACATAGATGCAGCATATGTAAAGGAACGCCTTGCAGATATCATAAAGGATCAGGATCTGAGCAGGTATATATTGTAGGGGTACCACTGACATGCGACGTAATATTGAAAAAGCACAGTTACTGATTGAGGCCCTGCCATATATCCGCAATCTCTCCGGCAAGACCATAGTCATCAAATTCGGCGGCAACGCCATGATTGACGAAAGACTCAAGGAGATGTTTGCAGAAGACGTTGTGCTGACAAAATACATAGGGATGAACCCTGTTGTAGTCCATGGCGGCGGCCCGCAGATAAATGAGGTAATGGACAAGATGGGGAAGAAACCTGTTTTCATCGAAGGCATCAGGATTACTGACGGCGAAACCATGGACATTGTCGAAATGGTCCTCGGAGGAAAGATCAACAAGGAACTTGTGAACCGCATTAACCAGCACGGAGGGAATGCGGTAGGTCTTACCGGAAAAGACGGAGGCCTTATCAACGCCAGAAAGATGAGAAGATCAGGGAAAGGCTCCGGCATTGACAGGGGGCTGGTCGGAGAGGTTGAATCAATCTCTCCCAACATAATCCGGTCGCTGGAGCAGAACAGATTCATACCTGTCATTGCCCCGATAGGGGTGGACAACAGGGGCAATACATATAATATTAATGCGGACACGGCCGCAGGGGCTATCGCTGCCACGCTAAAGGCTGAGAAACTTATTTTCCTGACTGATGTCAGAGGGATTCTTGGAAAGGATGGCAGGCTCATTTCGACACTTACCCGCAAGCAGGCATTAGGCCTCATAAAAAGCGGAGTTATAACATCCGGCATGCTGCCAAAGGTAAAAGCATGTTTAGCTGCGCTTGACGGAGGAGTAAAAAAGACCCACATAATTGATGGAAGGATCAATCACTCAATCCTCCTGGAGATATTTACAAAAAAAGGGATAGGAACAGAAATCGTGATATAAAAAGGAGTCGCCTGATGAAAAGCAGACGCAGGAACAGACGGTTGACGATCATGGGTATGGGTTCCTTACGGGTCGCAAACGACAAAAGGGCACAGGAAATCTACATTGCAAATGTAAGCAAGGGCGGAGCAGGTATTTACATACACAAGGCTCTAAAGGCAGGCACAGGAGTATTCATTACTTTTACCCAGAGAGAGATTGATGGTGAACGAAGGTTCGAAGAACAACCGGCCACAATCGCGTGGTGCTCAAGGTGCGGCTCCGTTTACGCCGCAGGCGTCAGGTTTGCGGATAACGACAAATAACCTACATCAGCAGTAATATCACGATCCCGGCGACAATCCTGTAGTAGACAAATATGTTGACTTTCTGTTTGCCAAGAAACAAGATGAGATATTTTATCGCAAGGAATCCTGAAACGGCAGATGCAGCAAAGCCTCCAACGTATGGCCAGAACATGTCATGAGGCAAACCTTCCTTATATACATCCACTGCACTGAGAAGACCGCCTGCCATGATGATTGGCGTACTCAGGAGAAAGGCAAACCTTGCTGCAGTGGCCCGCTCAAGGTTTCTGAATAGCCCGGCTGTAATGGTAATTCCTGACCTCGAAACCCCTGGAATAAGGGCGAGAGCCTGCGCCAAACCTATGACTATGGAATCAACGGCATTGAGGTGGTCCATTCTCCTCTTCTTTTTACCTGCAGCCTCCGCCCACCAGAGTACCAGGCCAAACGCGATCAGAGTGACTGCAATAATGCGGGGAGATCTAAGGACGGTCTCAACCTGGTCTTTCAGAAAAAGGCCGGCCAGGCCTGCAGGGATTGTCCCTATTATAATATACCACCCCAGCCTTCCCTCAGTTCCGGCAATCGAAGTGGCCGATCTCCCCCTGGAAAACATCCCGGCCGCAATACTGCAGAAGTCTTTCCAGAAGAAGGCAATTATGCCTGTCAGCGTCCCGAGATGCAGAACGACATCAAAGGCAAGCCCGGGGTCATCCCATCCGAAGATCCATGGCGCTAAAATAAGGTGGGCCGTACTGCTGATTGGCAGAAACTCTGTTAGCCCCTGAATAATACCAAGTACAATGGCCTGAAACATTTCAGGACGATATAATAGCAATAACTACTGGTATTGTCCATACAGATTTTATTCCTGATTAATGGCTTAATTAACTTGAATCACTCGACGGAGTGGTGTATCCTTGGGCAGGATTGAACCTATGTTAACAAACTTCATAATGACCTTCATCCCCTTATTTGTGGCATTTGATGCCATAGGCGTCCTGCCTATATACATGTCCCTTACTGATGAGATGGAGGCATCCGCAAGGAGCAGGATACTGCGTGAGTCCATAATTACGGCATCTGTGCTGACGATCTTGTTTTTGCTGATAGGCAAGGGTATTTTCATAATACTCGGTATAACCATCTCGGACTTTCAAATTGCGGGGGGGCTGATATTACTTGTCATAGCCATAACAGATATCGTCTTTTCCGGGCAAATGAGCAGGCGGCCTCAGCCGTCTGTCGGCACAGTACCGATAGGAACACCTCTCATAGCAGGGCCGGCCTCCCTCACCACTCTGATAATGCTCAGCGACATATTCGGCATACCCATGACATTGATTTCACTCGTCGTCAACATCATAATTGTCTGGCTTATCTTCTCTTTTGCAGGCCGGATCATCTCATTCCTCGGAGAGGGGGGGGCAAGGGCGGCATCAAAGGTCGTGTCCCTGTTCCTTGCCGCCATAGCAGTTATGATTATCAGGAAGGGTTTGGAGGGGACATGGAAGATCTTTTAATTTTTACGATAATGTATTTTTCTCTTGACTATCTTGTAGATTATTGTTACAAATATAACGCTACAGGATATACACATCTATGCTCTGCTTCTTGCATTATATAGTTTAGTACCTTAAGAAAATAGCACGCAGAATTAAGGAAGGTTGAAAGGAGGTGGTGTGATTTCGGATTCTGATCTTGTGTCAATGCTTCTTGAGATCCAAATAACATTAGTAAGACAGCAGTAGTTTGAGTAATATCAATAACAAGTATGGAGGGTAATAATGAAACGCAGATGGATGTTTTCTTTACTAACAGCTTCATTAGTAGCAGGCATGGTTGGAACAAGCTATGCAGAAGTAAAATTGTCAGGTGGTGAATTCAGGCTGAGGGGTATCATGGTTGACAACAGCGAAGGCACTACAGCACCTAAGGACGGTGGCTTTTTTGAACAGAGGACCAGGCTCAATGTAGATGCGTCAACAGATGATGTAAAGGCTTTTATTCAGCTGCAGGACAGCAGGATGTGGGGAAGTTCTGGAAGCACCGTTTTGACTGGCGCTGAATACGAGGCTGTAGATGTGTCGCAGGCGTATATTGATCTGTCAAATCTGGGCAACAAGCCAATCTCTCTGAGAATTGGGCGCCAGGCTCTCGCCTATGGTGAGCACAGGCTTGTGGGTTCCCTCGAGTGGAGCAACAACGCAAGAAGATTCGATGCAATCAAACTGACCTATAAACACAATGCCGCAGACATTGACGTGTTTACAGCAAAGATCTCGGATTCCGGCGAAGACTGGGGAAATGATGTCAACTTGAATGGCATCTATGCCCAGCTCAAGAATGTTCCTCAGGTAAGCAATCTGGACCTTTATCTGCTCCAGAAGGTAGACGGCACTGCAGGTATCAATGCCAACTTTTATACCCTTGGCGCAAGGGTGAAGGGTGCGGTCTCAAACATCAATCTTGATTACAATGCCGAACTCGCAATTCAGACAGGTGATGCATCAAGCACGGCAGATAAAGATGCCAATGCATATGCTGTCAAGGTTGGGTATACAATACCAAACGTTCTTGGCGGTTTAAGGCTCGGCGTGGAATATGATGCCGCAACAGGACAGGATTCATCGACAGACAGCACTGCATTTGATAACCTCTATCCAACCAATCATTATCTCTATGGCTTTAATGATGATGTAAACTGGACCAATTTGAATGCATGGGCACTGAGCGCCAGCGCAACACCAATTGGCAATGTAAAGCTTGCCATTGAATATTGGAACTATACACTTGCTGAAGACATCGCTGGTGAAGATGACAACGGCACAGAACTCAACTTCAAGGCAAATCACGAACTGAGCAAGAATGTCAATTGTGAGGCAGCCTATGTAATCAGAGATGCGGGCAGCGCATCAGGGGTTGCCTCTTACGGCGGCTATGGGACTATCCCGGCTGATGAGAGCGCCACTTTTGGCTACTTCATGATCAATGTAAAATTCATGTAAGACTGCCTGAGGGATAGACCTCAAACAAGTAAGTCTTGAAAAGGCGCCGGCAGTTAACCTGCCGGCGCCTTTTTTATTGAAATAATCAGGGACAGCGACTAATTATTTTGAAAGTAAACAGTCGTTGTCCCTGATTATTCCTGACAATTTTGTACATCCTATATCAATAATCACACAATTTTGTTGCGCACACTAATTCGCACACCACCTTCATCACCTCTCTAATTTCTTTATTTTCAATTGGTTATAAATGCTCACGCTAAATGGCACGCGCCTTGTAATATATTCATTTCATGACCCAATTAAAGGCCACCATTGCTGATGTTGAAAAAAGGCTCATCATAGAGGCGCTTGAATCAGCTGGATGGGTACAGTCAAGGGCCGCAAAGGCGCTCGGCACAACTCAAAGGATACTTGGTTACAAGATCAGGAAGTATGGGATAGAAGTCAAAACTAACAGAGGAGGATTAAAAGATGAAAAAGAGTCTGACAAGATTTATTAACACGATGTTATTAACCGGAGTAATCGGGGTTGGCAGCGCATATGCCACTCCATCCACTCATATATGGGCGCCGTCGGCTGATATACAACCCTACAAGGTTGTTCATTTGACACATGACGTCTATGCACCCGTTTCAAAGGATGTGAATGATGCACGTGTCGCTCCAACAATAAATCTCGGATTAACAGCAGGGATTCTACCGTTTGAAAAGCTTAATGCTGAGGCCGGCTTTGACATCATCCAGGCAGGAGTATCGGCAGATGCCAATCCTATGTACTTTAATGTAAAATTCGGCACGCCTGAAGATAAATTAATGAAAGGCGCCCCGGCCATCGCAGTAGGCAGCTATCTCATTGGGACAAAGAGTGATGTCACTGATTACAATGTAGTCTATGGAAAAGTTGCAAAGACATTCGGTCAGATCGGAAAGTTGTCAGCCGGATACTATTCTGGAAACGACAAGCTCCTTCTTGATGAAAACGGCAATAAGGCAAATGACGGGGTTATGCTCTGCTGGGAAAAGACGGTCTCTGAAATATCAGACAAGCTGTGGGTAGCAGTAGATTACATGGGCGGAGACAACTTCCTTGGCACTGTCAACGTCGGCTTCGCCTGGGCATTTACGCCGAATGTCAGCGTAATCTTCGGGTATGACATGCTGAATAACCAGGACCTGCCGGGATTTGCTGATACGTTCACCACACAACTGGATATTAATTTTTAGTTAAATCCAAGGAGGGACAACAATGGAACGATTTATAAAACTAATCCTGGCAGTACTCATAGCGACCATCATATCCTCCACTGTTGCATTCTCAGAAGATACAGTTGCGCCTGCCGGCGTGCAGGTAGGAGAAGCGGCTGTTGTGCATGTGGAGGGCGCAGTTACTCAGGCTGCTTTAACACCTGAGGCCCAGACGGCAGCCGTCCCGGCATGGGATGCCAGGTTTGCCGCAGATACGCTCTGGGTGCTTATAGCGGCAATTCTCGTGTTTTTCATGAACCTCGGGTTTGCAATGGTAGAATCAGGGCTGTGCCGTGCCAAGAACGCTGTGAATATCCTGTCCAAGAACGTTATAGTGTTTTGCGTCACCACAGTCTTCTTCTGGTTCGTTGGATTTGCAATCATGTTCGGCAATGGCAATCCTTTCTTCGGCACGGAAGGGTGGGCGCTATTTGGCGCTGACAACAGTCCTGCAACAGGAGATGCATATCAGGGTATATTCGCCTCTCTCGGATGGACCGGCGTGCCGCTGTACGCAAAATTCATATTCCAGCTCGTCTTTGCCGGAACAGCAGCAACGATAGTATCCGGCGCAGTAGCTGAAAGGATAAAATATTTCTCTTTCTTTGTATTTTCAGCAGCAATGGCAATCATCATCTATCCCGTAGCAGGTCACTGGATATGGGGCGGCGGATGGCTCGCAACTATGGAGACTCCATTTCTTGATTTTGCAGGGTCTACAGTAGTCCACAGCATTGGCGGATGGGCTGCATTGACAGGTGCAATAATGCTCGGCCCTCGTCTCGGAAAGTTCACCAAAGACGGGAAGGTCAATGCCATCCCGGGCCATGATATGGGAATGGCTACACTTGGAATGTTTGTGCTTTGGTTCGGCTGGTTTGGTTTCAACTCTGGAAGTACCATGGCCGCAGATCCTGAAGCCATCGCAAGGGTCGCAATCAACACATGCCTGGCAGGGGCGGTTGGAGGCGTTGCATCAACCTTTGTTTCATATGTTGCCCTCGGTAAACCTGATCTGAGCATGGTATTAAACGGCATACTTGCAGGACTCGTTGCAATCACTGCTCCCTGCAACTGGACCACACCGGCGGGATCGGTGATTATAGGTTTAATCGCCGGTATACTGGTCGTATATTCAGTTCTCTTCTTCGACAAGATAAAGGTTGATGACCCTGTCGGAGCACTTTCCGTACACCTCGTAAATGGAATCTGGGGCACGCTGGCCGTAGGGCTGTTTGCCGCTGACATTGGCGGCGTTAAAGGGTTATTATACGGCGGCGGAACGGCCCAGTTACTTTCGCAGGTCAAGGGTATTGCAGCCGTGGCTGTATACGTAGTTTCGGTAAGCCTCATATGCTGGGTCGTCATTAAAGCAGTCATGGGGTTGAGGGTGAGCGAGGAGGAAGAACACGAGGGGCTTGACATGGGTGAGCATGGAATACAGGCATATCCTGATTTCGCAAGCTCACCAGCGATGAGGAAAATGGGAGAGATAGCCGGGGGGAGGTAGTACTCATCCCCCCACCATATCCCAACCACATGAGAGGGGAGGGAATACATGGAGGACAAATATGAAAAAGATAGAAGCGATAATAAGGCCATTCAAGCTGGATGATATCAAGAATGCGCTGAATCAGGCCGGGATACATGGGATGACTGTCAATGAAGTAAAAGGCTTTGGCCGTCAGAAGGGACACACGGAACTCTATCGTGGAGCAGAGTATGTCGTGGATTTCCTTCCCAAGACAAAGATAGAGGTGGTTGTAAGCGACGAGGTTGCAGAGAGGGTCATATCAGCTATAACTGACTCATCAAAAACGGGAAAACTTGGAGACGGAAAGATATTTGTTACTGACGTTGAAGAGACTATAAGGATCAGGACAGGGGAACGGGGAGAAGACGCGATTTG
>WBZR01003173.1_pt1 | contig 15465 bp, 9 predicted proteins | sample 5204231 | NCBI WGS metagenome assembly WBZR01 (sample SAMN12412403, study PRJNA552823) | activated sludge metagenome | isolation source: activated sludge from anammox sidestream of wastewater treatment plant... | place: USA: Virginia | collected 2017-08 | reverse complement strand
CATTCCGCATTCATGTTGGTTTTCGCCGCGATGTCGCTGGTTTCGTGGCGGCGGTGGACTTCGCCAATCGCCGATAGCGGGCGCGAAATGGATTTGCCGCTGCGCCTGCTCAATGGCGAATTGCTTGACCGCGACGCGCATTACATCTATCCGCCGTTTTCGCCCTACTTCAATTCGATGCTTTACCGCGTCTTCGGCGCGCATCTGGACGTGTTGCAGGCGAGCGGAATCGTTTGCGCGATTTTGATTACGTTTTTGTGCTACCGCATTGCGCGCCGATTGCTCGCGCCGGCTGAATCAGCGCTGGCGACAGTCGCGGTGATTTTGTTGTGTGTCTTCAAACCGGCGGGCAATCTGATCTCGCCATACGCATACGCGGCGCTGCACGGGATGATCTTCGCTCTTGGCGCGCTGCTGCTGACGCTGCGTTACGCGGAGTCAGAGAGGCGGCGGGAGTTGATCGGCGCAGGCGTTTTGATCGGGCTGGCCGCGATTACCAAACAGGAGTTCGCGCTGGCCTGTAGCGTCACAGTCACGGCTGCGGTTATTTATCTGCATCGGACAAATTTCAGAAGGCTCGCCGCCGATCTGTCGTTCGCCGCCGCGCCCGCGCTGTTGATCGCGTTGCCGGTTTACGCGGCGCTGCTCGAATTCATCGGCTGGAAGATCATTGTTGAAGACTGCCATTTGTTTTACACGCATCTGCCCGCGTCGCTTGTTTTCTACAACTCGCAGCGAACCGGATTCGACCGTCCGCTATTTTCGCTGATCCAGATGATCGGCGCTGCGGCGGTCGCAATCGCGGCGATGAGCGGGGTTGTTCTGCTAAGCGACCGATCGCGCAAAACCCTCCGCTTGGCCGGCCCGGTGTTCGCCGCAGCTTCGGCCGCATTTATTTCGATCAGATGGCTCGCGGGCAAACAATGGGATGGCAGCCCCGTGCGAGCTTTGCCGCTGCTGCTCGTTGCGATTTTGATTGTCGAATGGCGGCGCAAAAGCCGGGAGCAGGGAAGCGCGCCCGGTTCGCCCGCGCTCTTCATCATCGCCGCTTACAGCCTGGCGATTCTTGCGCGCGTATCGTTACGCGTGCCGAGCGGCGGCGCGTTCGGCGGATTTTTCCTGCCCACCTCGCTGATCCTTTTCTGCTGGCTCTTCACGCGCGAATTGCCCGCCTTAGTTGAAAAATGGACTGGGCAGGGGATTTCAACGAGGCGTTTGAGGTTGGCCGCGTTCGGATTGCTGGCCGTGACTCTGCTGGCCACCGCGATAGTTTACGGTGTGCGTTACCGCAAAAACTTCAGCTATGAAATCATCGCCGAGCGTGGCCATCTCTTCGCGCCGAAAGTTACAGGACAGGCGATTGACGAGGCTCTAAGGTTTATCGAATCGCACACCGCGCCCGGCGAATCAATCGCTGTCTTTCCCGAAGGCAGCGATCTGGCTTTTCTGACCGGACGGCGAACGCCGTTCCGCCACCAGATTTTGATTCCGGGATTGATGAGCGAAGAGGACGAGCGAAAGGCGATTGAACGGTTGCGGCAGGAGCCGATCCGTTACGTGTTCGTCGTCAACCGTCCAATGCGTGAATTCGGCGCTGAGGCTTTTGGCCGCGATTTTTACACGAAGCTGGGCGCGTTGATTGATGAGCGTTACCGGCTGGTCAAAGTTTGCGGCTCATCGCGCGACGAGCGGTTGCAGATCGGCGCTCCGGTCTTCTTCATCAATATCTTCGAGAGCCAGAACGTCGCGCGTTAAGGCCTCCGCCGGTTCATTTCTTCAATTTCGGCGGCTCCACGGTTTTCATCTCGCTGACCAACTGTCCCCATTGCCCCTGCTCTTTGCGGAAAACCTCCTCCACCTGATTGACATAAATTTCCAGCCCGGCTTTGTAATCCGTCTCGTTCGACGCCTGTTTCAGTCCGTAAACGCTCGCCTCCGCTTTGTGCAGAGCGCGAAAGGCGTCCTGGTAGAGCTTGGACTGTTGATCGAAAGCGAAGAGGGAAGTGTAAGCCGTAAGCGCCGTCGAGATCGCGGGCAGGATCACGCTCAAGACAACCCACAAGGGTTTTGGCTGAATGCTCGCGGCTGTCAAAACCGAAACCATCGCCGTCAGAAACATCAACGCTCCGGTCAGGATGACCGCCTGCCGGCGCGCCTTCTCGAACTCGCTGTGGCGGGCATTGTAAAACCTGGCCTGATCGTCGTGACGGTGAGTTTGATAAATATCCAGAAACTGCTCGTGGCGATTGCTCATAACCAATCCTTTTTTGATCACTCATTTAACATTGGATTCGATCTCCGCCACGCGGCGGATCAGGTTCTGCGCGCGGTCGGCGTCGTTCGCGTAATTTCCCAGCCGGCCCAGAAAGAGAAAATATTCGGCGCGCAGCGTCTCGGCCTTTAGCCGGTCGGAGAAATACTTCTTCTGCGCGCCGAACTCGCGGGCGATGACCGAAACCATGGTCAGAGACGCCGCAACAGCGGCTTCAGCGACGCCAGGCCAGGCCGCTTTCACATTAGCCGCCTGAATCGCGCCCAGCGCGGTGGCGATGACGCCGCCAACGATCAGAATGATCTGCTGCAGCCGGAACTGGTTCTGCGCGCTCAAAGCGGCGTTGTCCAATTCCCGGAAGTGGGGCATCAACTCACGCTCAAGAATGTCGAAATCGGCTTTGAAGTCCGGGTATTTTTCCCTGCAGTCGGAATACTGGTCGTCAGGAGCGAGATGAATGATCTGCTCCCCTTCCTTCGGACGCCAGCGCAGCTTCGGCAGGCGTTTGAATAATGTGATACTTCTCAACATAGCTCCTCCATTAGCTCGCGAACGCGCTGGCTTCTTCAGCCCGCGAACGCGCTATCTTCATTTAGCCCGCATTCGCGGGCTGAGGAAACCAGGCGGTAAAAATTTTCAGTGCTCTTTGACTTCAGAGCGTGAGAGCAAAAACGCGGAGGCAATGATGATCAATGCGACGCCTTCGACGAGCATGATGTGCGGCAGGTAGAAACGTTTCGAGAGCAATCCGGTCACGAGGCTGCCGAGCGGCATCCCGCCACGGAACGCGACCATGTAAATGCTCATCACGCGCCCGCGCATGTCGTCGGCGACGATCAATTGCACCAGCGACATGATCATCGCAAACAGGATCATCATAAAAATTCCGGCCAGGAACAGAATCACATAAGCCAGCCAGACCAAAGGCGTCAGCGAAAACGCGATGATCATCGCGCCGAAACAGACTTGCATGAGCAGCGCCTTGCGGCCTTTGTTGGCGATGTTGCCCAGCCCGGCGGTGATCAAAGCCCCGGCGACGGCGCCGACGCCTGAGACGGCCACCATTCGGAAATTTCCTTTGGCGCCGATGTGGAAGACGTCGCGTGCGAAGACCGGCAGAAAGGTCATCATCTGCATGCCGAAAAAAGTGCTGGCGAAGGCGAGCAGCGTCAACGAGCGCAGCCCTTCGCTGTGCCAGACGAAATCCAATCCTTCGCGCATCTGGCTGCGCATTCCTCCGGCGGCCGGGCGCGGAATGTGGCGCACGCTGAGCGACATCAACGCGAAGATCACGACCATGAATGAGAGGCCGTTCAATCCGAAGCTGACTGAGGCGGCGACCATCTGGTCGGCGAAAACCGCGAAAGGGAAATTGCCGATTGATCCGCCGACCACGCGCGCAAGCTGGAACTGAATCGAATTGAGCGCGATGGCGTTCTGCAGGTCTTTTTTATCAACCAGCATCGGAATCAGCGACTGATAGGCCGGGCCGCCGAAGGCCTGAACGCATCCGGTCATGAACGCCAGCGTCAGCGCGCTCCAGACCAGGATCATGTTCGGAACTTTGAAATAAGCCAGCGCCGCCAGCGTTAACGCGAAGGTCAATTGCGACCATTGCGACGTGAGCAGAATGCGCCGCCGGTCGAAGCGGTCGGCCAACACGCCTCCGATCAGCGTGAAGATCAATATCGGCGCGGTGCTCAGGAACCCGTTATAGCCGAGGTAGGAGGGGTCGTTCGTCAGTTGGAGCAGAATCCAGGCCAGCGCCGTTTCCTGCAGCCACGTGCCTGAACTGGAAGTGAACGCGCCGAACCAGAGCAGGCGGAAATCGCGGTAGGTGAAAGCGTGGAAGACCCGCGCGAGAGTGATGCGTTTCTCTTCGACGGCGACGGTAGGCGTTTCAGGCGCGGTGAGAGGTTTGGACATTTGATGAACGCGGAATGCGGAATGCGGAATGCGGAATGCTGCGGATTCTGCGCTCAGCGATCAGGTGTCCGCATTCCGCATTCCGCATTCCGCATTCCGCATTCGTGTCAGTTGGTGATTTGGTGTGAACGGCTCTCTTCGCGGATCGGCGTGTAGATTTCGTACCACTTCGCGTGCGCCGGATGATCGGCGTAGGCTTTGGCCGCCGCCTCGCTTTCGAACTCGATGGCGATAGCCGCGTCGTAAGGTTTGTCCTGCGAAGGGCCTTGCACGCGGAGGGTCTTCAGCCAAACGTTCTTGATGCCGGGAACTTCCGCCGCCATCGCCTTGACGCCGTCAATCGCTTTCTGCCGCTGTTCCGCCGTGGAATCCGCTTTCCACTTGACGGTGATGACGTGGACTACCGATTTCGGCTGGCCGAACCTGTTCTGGCCAGCGACCACGCCCAGCGCGAAGATGGCTGCTAGCGCGCAGACGAGCAGAACTTTACGAGAAATGGAATTCATACTTTCCTGATGCTCCTTTGATGGAATTTGTTTGAATGGACTTCACGATGTTGGATTCATCGCGCCTTCTACAGCGCCCGGATAAACCAAGATCGTCGAAGTAAGCGCAGGCATTTTAATACGCCGGTAAAGTACGGTGGCGCACACAAGGCGCTCGCGGAATCGGTTTCAGACGCTTACGGCGACGACTCGCGCGTAACTATACGATCCTTCGCGGACAAAATGCAAAAACTGACGCACGCATGAAACGATGCGCGCCCAGAGGCGATCAGAGCAGGATTTAATTCAGTCTTCACATTTTTCTGAATCCAGCTTAAGCTTCGCCTGCTAGCTTGCTTATCTATTGATCAAACCAATTTGATTGATCGCTGTGGCTCTTCACCATCATTTCAGAGCCTCGTGTGTTCATCTTCTAACCACAACCTTTGGAGGCGCATTATGCGAACAAGCCTTTTGATGAAGTCTGTCCGCTTCATCCCGTTACTGTGTCTGCTGATCATCGCCGCCGCAAGCTCGGCGTTCGCGCAGTTCGACACCTCGACCGTGCTCGGAACCGTCCGCGACTCAAGCGGCGCGGTCTTGCCCGGCGTGACCGTCACGCTGAAGAACATTGACACGAGCATCGCCGTCACCGCTCAGACCGACGCGGACGGCAACTTTCAATTCACCAACGTCCGCATCGGCAATTACCGCGTCAGCGCCGAAAAGCAGGGCTTTTCGACAGCGGTCGCCGAACGCGTCAACGTCACCGTCAATGCCCGCCAGCGCGTTGATCTGGCGCTGCAACCCGGCGCGGTGACGGAAACCGTCACGATCACCGACGCCGCGCAATTGCTCGAAACAGATTCCAGCGTGCGCGGGCAGGTGGTTCAACGCGAACAAATCGTCAACCTGCCGCTCAATGGGCGTTCGTCGGCCAACCTCGCCTTGCTGACGCCGGGCGTCCGTGAATCCAACCAGAATGCGGCCACTGGCAGTGGGCGCGAGGCTTCGTTCAACGTCAACGGCCTTCGCAACACATTCAACAACTTCCTGCTCGACGGCGTGGACAACAACGCTTACGGCACCAGCAACCAGAGCTTTTCCAGCCAGGTGGTGCAGTCTTCGCCCGACGCGATTCAGGAATTCAAAGTTCAGACGAACACCTACAGCGCGGAATTCGGACGCAGCGGCGGCGCGGTCTTCAACGCCTCGTACCGCAGCGGCACGAACGAATTTCACGGCAACGTGTGGGAATACCATCGCAATTCGGCGCTCAACGCCACAGGCTTTTTCAAACCCGTGGGCGGAGTCAAACCGCCGCTCATCCGCAACCAGTTCGGCTTCACGCTCGGCGGCCCGATCATCAAAGACCGCACGTTCTTCTTCCTCGATTACGAAGGCTTCCGGGAGATTCAGAAGAACCTGGTCTTTTCAACCATACCGACGCTCGATCAACGCAACGGCATTCTGAGCGTGGCCGTGCGCGATCCGCTGACCGGAACGAGCTACGCCGCCGGGACGCCGATTCCGATGACGAGTTTCGCGCGCAAGGTCCTGAGCGAATTGCCCGCGCCGAACGTGCCGGGCGCGACCAACAGCAATTACCGCGAACTGGTTCCCAACCGCGGTTACAACGACAAATTCAACATCAAGATTGATCACAAACTGAGCGACAGGCTGAACGTCTTCGCGCGCGTCAGCCATCGCAAGGCCAACAACTTCGAAGGCCCGAACATTCCGGGGCCATCAGGCAGCGGCCAGAACGGCATCGTCAACGTTCTGAACCAGCAACTGGTCGCGGGCGGGACTTATGTTTTCGGCAACACCTCGGCGCTCGAATTCCGGCTGGGCATTTCGCGCATCGAAGCGGGCAAGAAACCTCCGCTCACCGGCGGCCCCAGCATGCGCGAGTTGTACGGCATCACCGGCTTGCCCGATGACCGCACGATCACCGGCGGTTTGACGACGCAAACGATCAACGGCTGGTCGCAGATCGGACGGCAAGCCACCAACCCGCAATTCCAGAATCCATTCAACGTCAATCCGCGCGTCAACTATTCGTTCACACTCGGTCGTCACAGTTTGAAGACCGGCTACGAATATCTGGCCGTCAACACCGACGTGCAGGACACCAACCCGCTGATGGGCCTGGACACTTACACCGGCCAGTTCAGTCGCCCGTCGGGCGCGCCCGCCAACGCACAGCAATACAATCTGGCCGACTTCATGTTCGGCGCGCGCGCGCAATACGAATTCGCCAATCTGCTGGTGGTTCAAATGCGGCGGCGGCTGCATTACGCCTACGCGCAGGATGATTTCAAGGTCAATCAGAAGCTGACGCTCAATCTGGGCGTGCGCTACGAATTCGCAACGCCGTATTACGAAGCGCAGAACCGGCTGTCGAATTACGACCCGAAGACCAATTCGATCATTCAGGCGAAAGATGGCTCGCTCTACGACCGTTCGCTGGTTGACCCCGATTACAACAACTGGGCGCCGCGCATCGGCTTCGCCTACAACGTGCTGGACAAGACGGTGATTCGCGGCGGTTACGGCATCGGCTACGTCCATTTCAACCGCATCGGCAGCGCCGACTTGTTGGCGACCAACTTCCCGCAGATCACTCGCGCCAACGTCACGCAAAGCCCGACTTCGCCGCGCTGCACGGGCACGGCCTTCGTTGAAGGCTGCTTCCGTCCAACGCAGGACGGTTATCCGACCGGGTTGCCGAACAACGTCGTGCTGCACATCCCGCGCGATCAGCGCACGGCTTACATCCAGAACTGGCAGCTTTCGATTCAACGTGAACTGACGTCGAGCATGCTGCTGGACGTGGCTTATGTCGGCAATCACGCCGTCAAATTGATCATGCTGGCCGATCTGAATCAGGCCCGTCCGAACAACGTCGGCGAGAATCTGCCGCTCGACGCGCGCCGTCCGATACCGGGCTTCCGCTCGATTTCGGCGGTGTTGCCGGCGGCCTTCTCGAACTATCACGCGCTGCAGGTGAAGTTCGAGCGCCGGTTTTCAAAAGGCGTGTACATTCTGAATTCGTTCACCTGGTCGAAGGCGATTGACAACGTCAGCCAGGTGCTGGAAGAGCCGGGAGGCAACGAAGGGCGTCCGCAGAACTTGTACGACCTGGCGGCGGATCGCGGACTATCGGCTTACGACCAGCCGTTCAACAACACTACCAGCCTGGTTTGGGAACTGCCGTTCGGCAAGGGCCGCGCGTTCTGGAGTGATATGCCATACGCGCTGGACGCGTTTGTGGGCGGTTGGACGGTGACCGGCATCAACACGATGGTCAGTGGACAGGTGGTCAATTTCCGCTACACGCCGGCGCCGGTGACGGCCAATCTGCCTTCGTTCATCGGCGGCGTGGCGCTCAGGCCGAATTTGGTCGGCAATCCGATCCTGCCGAAAGACGAACGGACGATCAACCGCTACTTCAACACCGAAGCTATCCGGATTCCGAGCGTCAACCAACCGTTCGGCAACGCCGGGCGCAACATCGGGCGCGGCGATTCCTTCTATCAATTCGATTTCGGATTGCAGAAGAATTTCGCGCTGCCGTTCATCAACGAAGTCTCGAAGCTGGAGTTCCGGGCGGAGTTTTTCAATCTGCTCAACAAGACCAACTTCGGAACGCCGAACGGGAGCGCGAACGGAATCGTGTTTGACGCAACCGGGAAGCTGACCAACGGCGGCTCGTTCGGTCTGGTGCGCAGCACAGCGCCTGCGCGCCAGATTCAGTTCGCGTTGAAGCTCAGCTTCTGATGAAGAGGCAGGAGAGATAACGGAACAGACGGAACAGACGGAAAGGACAGAATGTAGCTGAAACCTTCCGTTTGTTCCGTCTTCTCCGTTTGTTCCGTTATCTATTTCTTTCGTAGGCCAGGATGAAGAATGGTTTGTCGCCGAGTTTCGCATTGCTGCTGCTCGGCGAATCGAAGCGCGCAGCGACGTGATAATTCTCGTTGATCCATCGCATCAATCGCTGGTTGTAATCAACGCCGAAAGCCCTGTCGCGGAATTCGGAAGTGTCCAGGTTGGCGATCAGAATCAACGGCGTGTTGCGGATTTTGATTCGCTCGATTGCGTCTATCTCTTTTTCACCCTTCAGGAAGCCCGGATGAACGATCTCTTCGCGCAGCGGGTAGCGGCGGGAGGCCAGGAAATTGATTGTCGTTGCGACGGGCAAGGCGAGAACGTAGTCGCCGGGCGCGGTTCGCTCTTCGACGTAGCGAATCGCGGCCTGCAACGGTTCGCCGATTTCGGGAGTCGTGACGAAGCCGCCGCGAGGCGAACTGACAGTGAACGTGTTGAGCCGATGAAACCGCTTCGCCGAATTAACGCCCATTCCGACGATCAGCAGCGCAATCAGCAGCATCGCCACGCGCCGGATGTTGGCTCGCGCTTGTTCGCCGCTCGCCAGCAGCGTAGGCGCGACTCGGAAAAGCAGATAAAGATAGACGACGGTCAGCGCCGGGATGAAAAAAGGCGTGTAGGGGCCGGTGGTCGTGACGTTCAAAAACGCGCGCAGGATCGAAACGAGGCTGAAGACCGCGATGACGAGCAGGATGTGAGATTGAAGGGAAGAGGCTTCACCGCAGAGGCGCAGAGAGGCGCAGAGGCGCCGCAGAGTTCCTTCTTCCTCTGCGCCTCTGCGGTGAAATGGATTTTTGCCGAATGGGTAAGCCAGGCCAATCAATCCGACCATCGCCGGCAATACGAACATGGCTGAAGCGAACGGCGTAACGTCGCTCGGAACGCCGAAGACCCTGATGGCCGATTCGCGCCACGCTGCGCCGATAATCGCCACGATCAATCCCGTTTTGAACACACCGCGCCATTCGGGTTCTCTCTGAGAGAAAATCGCGCCGATCATTGCGCACAATCCAGCCCACAATGCGAAGACCCCGATCCCGGCCAAACTGAACCACAGCGACGACGGCCACTGGGCCAATCCGCTGATGTGCTGGTTGAAATATACCAGTTGCTCAGGCATCGCCGTGAAGAGCACGTGATTATCTTCGAGCAGAACCCGCAGCGGCGTGCGGCTGAGAATGAAGCCGTAGGCCGCAGCGGCGATGACGATCACAGGCAGGACGAACAGCGCCGCATCGCGCCAGAGCGGCTTGCGATCAGCAAGGCTCTCGATGGCCAACGCCGTGAAGCCCGCAGCCATTGCCGCCAGCGCGATCTCCGGCTTCGAGACCAGCGACAGACCGGCGAACAGACCGGCGGTAAATATCCATAACAACGTAGGGGCGGGTTTTCCCCGCCCAGGCTCTCCGGCTGCGGATGCGGGCGGGGAAAACCCGCCCCTACGTTGTATTTGTTCAAAGACGATAAGGCGGCGCTCTGAACGCTGTTTGATGTAACACACAGTCGCAGCCAGCGAACACAACGCGAAGACCAGGCCGTAAAGCGCCGAGTAGGCGTAAGGCTGAATGTAGTTCGCCGTTGATTTCAGCGCGCAGATGACCAGAACCAGCGCCGAGGCCAGAAACGATTCCCACTCGCCCATCAACGCTCTGGCCAATCGGTAGATCAACAGCAGAATCAGAATCGCGCAGACCGCGCCGCTCGCTTTCAAGACCGAGAGATGAACGCCGAACAACCAGTAAAGCGCCGCATTGAAATACGGCGCGAACGGCCCGTAAAGAAACTGGACGTCGCTATACAACCGTTCGCCCGCCAGGATTCGCGCGGGCAGATTCATCTCGCGCCCATGATCGAGCAGCGGCTGCGTCCATCGCTGCCAGGAAGCCAGAAGCATTATGGCGAAGAGCGGAATAATTGCGGATTGCGGATTGCGGATTGCGGATTGAAGACGGTTGACGAGCGGCGATTTCATTTTGGTTGCGGCGAATCTGATCTGTCCTTGTTGTGGAGTCGAGAAGTATGCTGCGTCATAAATCCGCAATCCGCAATCCGCAATCCGCAATCCGGGGTTGTGGTTGACTTCAACACGGTCAGCGGGCATTATCGTCCACCTTATTTCGAGCGTGAATCCTCGCTCGCACCAATGCCCCCCAAAATGAGGAGCTATGGCAGAAGAGAGTCTGGCGTTGACGGCAACGCTCAATAAGCTTGCCGAACTTGATCGTTATAACCACTGGATCTATGAACAAATTGCGCACGCGCTTGGCCGCCGCGTGCTCGAAGTCGGATCGGGCACGGGCAACATCACGCAATTCCTCTGCGCCGATGGGCGCGATGTGATGGCTACGGACATCGTGCCGAGTTACCGCAACGAGCTTGAGCGATTGTTCAAAAACAATCCGAACGTCCAAATTGGAAAGTTCGATCTGAACGCAGAGGCGCCGGAAGCGTTCGTCGCTGAGCCGTTCGATTCAATCGTTTGTTTGAACGTGCTCGAACATATCGAAAACGATGTCTTCGCGCTGTCGCAGATGCGCGACTCGCTCGCGCCGGGCGGGAAGCTGGCGCTGCTCGTTCCGGCGCACCAATTTCTTTTCGGCGCCTTCGACCGCGCTGTCGGTCATTTCCGCCGCTACGAAAAACGCGAACTGGCGAACAAGTTTGAAAAGACCGGCTTTGCTGTTCGTGAAATGAAATTTTTCAGCCTCGCCGCCGCGCTCCCCTGGTTCATCAACGGGCGTTTGCTGAAGCGCAATTACCTGCCGACGGGACAGGCGAATCTGGCGAACCGTCTCGTGCCCCTACTCAAGCTCGAACGATTGATTGGCCCGCCGTGCGGCCTGTCGCTGATTGCGATTGCACAGAAATAGGTGTCGGGTGTCAGGTGTCAGGTCGTGTTACCCGACGCTAGTGCTTACACCTGAAACCTGACCCCTGAAACCTGAAACCTGAAACCTGAAATTATGCGTTGGTCACAATTTTTCATTCCTACTTTACGCGAAGATCCGGCGGACGCCGAGGTCGTCAGCCACAAACTGCTTTTGCGCGCCGGATTCATTCGGCAACTCGGCGCGGGGATTTATTCATATCTGCCGCTGGCGCAGCGTTCGATCCTGAAGATCAGCGAGATCATCCGCCAGGAGATGAACGCCATCGGCGGACAGGAGTTTTACCTGCCAGCGCTCAACCCGGCTGAAATCTGGAAGGAGTCGGGCCGGTGGACGGTGATGGGCGAGAACATGTTTCGGTTGAAAGACCGCAAAGGCGCCGACCTCTGTCTGGGCATGACGCACGAAGAAATCTTCACCGACATCGCGCGCCACGAATTGCGCTCGTACAAACAACTGCCGCAGGTTTGGTATCAGATTCAAACCAAGTTCCGCGACGAACCTCGCCCGAAATCGGGATTGCTGCGCGTGCGCCAGTTCACGATGAAGGACGCTTACACCTTCGACATTGATTTCGCGGGCCTGGATAAGGCGTTTGAAGATCAGCGCCGCGCCTATTGCCGCATCTACGACCGCTGCGGATTGCAGTACGTGATCGTCGAAGCTGACACCGGCGCGATGGGCGGCTCGGCGTCGAACGAGTTCATGGTTTACACCAACGCCGGCGAGGATATGGTCGCCAGTTGCCCGAAGTGCGGGTACGCGGCGAACCTCGAAAAGGCGCAATCGCGCATTCCCGCCATCGTTGACGAGGATGCCGACGCGCCGTTCGAGAAGTTCCCGACGCCGGGCGTACGCACCATCGAAGACCTGACGACTTTTCCAGGCGGGGCATCGGCTGAGCGGCAGATCAAGACCCTGGTTTACGTAGCTGTTTCGGTGAAAGGGAAGCAGGAGTCAGGTGAGATCGTTCTGGCGCTGCTGCGCGGCGATCATCCGCTCAACGACGCCAAGATCGCTTCAGCGGTCGGCGCAATGTTGCGGGCGGAAGGCGCCGAACTGACGCAGTTGCGCCCCGCGCATCCCGAAGAGATTCTGGAAGCGATGGGCGCAAACCCTGGATCGCTCGGCGCGGTCGGCGTGGTCAGATACAAAACCCTCGCCGACAACGCGCTGCAAGGGCGCGCCAACATGACCACCGGCGCGAACGTTGACGATCACCACCTGCGCGGAGTCAACATCGCGCGCGACATCAAGAACGCTCAATGGGTTGATTTGCGCACTGTGGCCGAAGGCGAAGGCTGTCCGAGATGCGATGGCGTGTTGCGCGTGGCGAAGGCTCTGGAAGTGGGCCACATCTTCAAGCTCGGAACGAAATATAGCGTCTCGATGGGCGCGACGGTCTTGAACGCCGAAGGCAAGGAGGTCCCGATCGTGATGGGCAGCTACGGCATCGGCGTCGAACGCGTGCTGGCTTCGGCGATTGAGCTTTATCACGACGACGCCGGGATTATCTTCCCAATCACCATCGCGCCGTTCCAGATCGTCGTCACGCCGCTCAACATCAAAGACGCGGAACTGAAGGCGACGGCTGATCGCATCTACGTCGAGTTGAGCAAGGCTGGCGTCGAAGTTTTGTACGATGACCGCGATGAACGCGCGGGCGTGAAGCTGAACGACGCCGATCTGGTCGGCTTCCCATTCCAGATCAGGGTCGGCGCCAAGAAGCTGAAAGAGGGCAAGGTCGAATTTTACGACCGCTCGCTCAAAACATCGGAGGACGTGGAAGCGACCGCCGCAGTCGAATTGGCCAGGCGGCGGATTGACGAGGCGTTGAGAAAACTGAATGGATAATCAGTTCAATCTGTAAACTCGCTGAGCGTTCCCGTAAAACAATTTTTGTTGATTCTCTTCGCCGGAATCTTTGGTTAGAGTCATCAACGTCTCAGCCCACTGTCTGAGGCTCGCCGCCAGCGTGCAGACCGGCCAATCGCTGCCGAACATGACGCGATCCCAACCGAAACAGGCGATCACACCTTCGACCGCTGGGCGCAGCGTCTCTGCGTTCCAGTAGGTCAGATCGGTGTTGACCGCGATGCCGGAGATTTTGCAGGCGACGTTTGGGAAGCCGGCGATATCCTGCAACCGCTCGCGCCACTCGTCGAACTCGCGCTCGTCCGCGTCCGAACGCAGGTTCGGGTTGCCGCAATGATCGAGAATGAAGTTGACGTTCGGGCACTCTTTGACCAGATTGATGGCCAGAGGCAGTTGACGCGCCAGCACGCAAATGTCGAACGTCAGGCCGTACTCTTCGAGCGATTTCACATTCTCGACGAAAGTGGTGGTTGTCGAAAGTTCGTCGGGTTCGGTATGAAGTATGCGGCGAATGCCTTTCAGGTGGCGGCTCCCCGCGATCTGATTTATGTACTCGCGGAAGTTGTCATATTCGGGGCGGGCTGCCGCGACAACGCCCGCGATGGGATTATCGCCGCTGCGAGCCAGCGAAAGAACGCTCAGCGTCTCCTGCAACATGAAATCTTCGTCAATGTCGGCTTCGACGTGAACCGTCTTCGTGATGTTCAGGCCGCGCGTCGCCTCGTAATAATCGTTCAGCCTGAAGCTGCGGTTGAACGCGGGGCTTCTGGCAGTCCACGAATAAGGAAATTGCTCCAGATCCCAGAGGTGTTGATGAGTGTCAATAATTTGCATAGTCATCACGCTGATTCGCTCCCGGTGATTGTTTCAGAAAAGAAGAAAGGCGGCTGATATGATCAGCCGCCTTTGCTCGATTGTCGAGTCTTTTGATGAAAAGTTATCGCTGGCCGGGTCTGGCGTTCGCGGAATTGCGCCGCCACGAGCGCTGGGCCAGATCGGCGGCGGTTGGCATTTCGGTTATCGCGCGTTGCAGTGGCAGATCGAGATCGGCCTGTCCCTGTTGCGCTTTGTCGCTGCCATAAGCGGCGACCAACACTTCCTGCCGAATCTGTTTGCGAACCCAGACGATGTTTTCCTCAATCATCGCCGGAGTTATGCCGTAATCGGGATTGTCCTTGTAAAACTTGGTGGCGAATGCGCGGAACGATTTCAGCACGTCGTCGGTGATCATGAACTCGTTCGGTTTGAGTTTGTGATCGTACTCAAGTCCGTTGAGTTTGAACTGCGGATGCGCCGCGATTTGTCCGCTGACCAGTTCGCGCGCGAACAGGAAGACTCCGTGAAAGAGCCGGCTCTGTGCGACTGTGAAGAAATCCGCCGAGTCAACTTTGATGTCCGGTTCGATGCCGCCACCGCCGTAAACCGTGCGGCCCAGGTCGGTCTTCTTCTCGTCGGAAGATTTCTTCGGAGGGGCCGCTGCGTCGCCGTTCGCGCTGCGGCGGTAGTAGTATTCAAATAACGACCCGTTCGAGTAGTCGCGCTGAATCAGGCGTCCGCTCGGCGTGTAGTAGTGAGCGATGGTCAGCGTCAACGCGCCGCCGCTCGACAGCGGGAAGATGCGTTGAACCAGGCCCTTGCCGAAGCTGGGTTCGCCGATGATCAATCCCCGGTCGTGATCCTGAATCGCTCCCGCGACGATCTCCGAAGCCGAAGCGGTCGAGCGGTCAGTCAAAACCACGAGCGGGAAATTCTCGGTCGCGCCCGATTCTGCGATAGCATCCTGATCGAAATTGCGCCCCGGACGTCCGCGCACGGTGACAATCGTCTGCCCACGCTGGAGAAAGCTGTCGGCGACGCGAATCGCCTGTTCCAGATAACCTCCGCCATTGCCGCGCAGATCGAGGATGAAGCTTTCCGCGCCTTTCTCGCGCAGCGCGGCCATCGCTTTGGTCAATTCAGCGCTGGTCGTCGCCTGGAAGTTGCGCGTCAGGCCGATGTAACCGATGCCGGGTTTGACCATGTAGAAATTCGGGATCGAAGGCAGCCAGATGCCGTCGCGAGTGATCGTCGAAGTGATCGGCTCGGCCACCCCGATCCGTTTTACGCTGATCGTGACCTGAGTGCC
>WBZR01003170.1_pt1 | contig 15474 bp, 14 predicted proteins | sample 5204231 | NCBI WGS metagenome assembly WBZR01 (sample SAMN12412403, study PRJNA552823) | activated sludge metagenome | isolation source: activated sludge from anammox sidestream of wastewater treatment plant... | place: USA: Virginia | collected 2017-08 | reverse complement strand
TGTCAGCCGCCGCCCCGAAGGGCGGGTTGCTGTCAGTTCGGGGAGAGACCCGCCGCGGGAACACCGATCCCCCCGCGACAGGGCTCGTTGTGAGCCGCGCGTGCCGAGGCACACGAGGCTTTCTCGAACGCGTTGCGCTGTTGAGTTTTCAAAGACCGCGCCACCTGGCCCCGCCCAAGAGAAAGGGCCCCGACGACTCCGCATCAGAGGCCCTCCGGTAGAAGCGATTCGCGTTCGAGGCTCCTAGCTGAAGGGCTCTCCGAGGTCGAAGGTTCCCAGACTCCAAGGTGCGGCCGTGAGGCAGCGAGGGAATGATACCTGAAGGCCGGGGGCTGTCAAGCGGCAGGCGACTCGACCACGACCCGGACGAAGCGCCGCTTGCCGGCCTGCACGAGCGTCCCGTCGAGGCGCGCCCACGGCACCTCCGCGTCCCTGACCACGGCGCCCCCGACCCGCACGCCCCCCTGCTCGAGCAGCCTGCGGCCCTCGCTCGTCGAGGGCAGGTCGAACCAGTCGCGCAGGTGCCCCGGCAGCCAGGCCGTCTCGCCCTCCGCCCGGACCCGGACCTCAGTCACCTCCTGCGGAGCCTCGTGCCGCCGCACGACCCGCGTGAAGTGCGCCTCGGCGGCGACCGCCGCGTCCTCGCCGTGGTAGCGGCGCACGATCCGCCGGGCCAGCTCGAGCTTCGCCTCCATCGGCTCGCCGCCGGGCGACTCCTCGTCGAGGCACAGGCGCCAGTAGACCGGGGTCGCCGCGTCCGGGATCGACATCAGCTTGCCGAACTGCTGCTCGGGCATCTCGGCGACGCCGACGTAGTTGCCCTTCGACTTCGACATCCGCTCGCGCCCGTCGGTGCCAACGAGTATCGGCAGGGTGAGCGCAACCTGCGGCTCGAGCCCGTACGCCTCCATCACGTCGCGCCCGCAGAGCAGGTTGTAGAGCTGGTCGGTGCCGCCGAGCTCGACGTCCGCCTCGACCGCGACCGAGTCGTAGCCCTGCATCAGCGGGTACAAGAGCTCCGAGACCGAGATCGGCTCCTCGGCCGCCTGCCGCCGAGCGAAGTCGTCGCGCTCGAGCAGCCGGGCGACGGTCGTCGTCCGCGTCAGCCGCAGCACCCCGGCGAAGTCGAGCTGCCCGAGCCACTCGCTGTTGTGGCGCACCTCGGTCAGCTCCGGGTCGAGGATCCGGAAGGCCTGATCGGCGAACGTGCGGGCGTTGGCGTCGAGCTCTTCGGGCGACAGCACCGGGCGCTCCTTCGAGCGTCCGGAGGGGTCGCCGATCCGGGCCGTGTAATCGCCGATGATCAGGACCGCCGTGTGCCCCGCCCGCTGGAACGCGGCCAGCTTGCCGAGCGGCACGGTGTGCCCGAGATGGATGTCGGGCGCGGTCGGGTCGATCCCGAGCTTCACCCGCAGCGGCCGCCCGCGGCCGAGCTTGCGGGCGAGCTCGCCGTGCGGGAGCACGTCGACGGCGTTTCGGGTGAGCGACTCGAGCTCGGCGGTCATCGCCGCTCGATTCTAGTGCTCTGTCCGAGGCAGCAAGTCCGGCCGCGCGCCGCCGGCCGGCTAGAACGCGTAGGGGGCGAGCTCGAGCGCGCCCAGCCCGTACCAGATCCCGAACGCGAGACTCGCGACGCCGAGGACGGGCGCCACCCGGTGCAGCGCGGGCCGCACCCGGCGCGACGCGAGCGTGGCCCCGAAGCCGGTCGAGAGCGCGGTCATCGAGACCGCGGTGAACAGCGCGAGCAAGAGCAGCGAGACAACGGCGAGGACGGTCGACTCGACGGCGGCGAGCAGGAGCACGCCGACGCCGGCGCTGCCGCCGAGACCGTGCACGAGGCCGATCGCGAACGCGCCCCGCGGCGTGCGACCCCGGTGCGGGTGGTCGTGGTCGGGCCGCTCGGGGTGCCCGTGCAGGTGCGCGTGGCTGATCCCGCGATGGTCGTGCTCGTGGATGTGAAAACGTCCCGCCCGCCAGCGGTGGAGCAGCCGCAGCGCGAGGCCGACGATCACCAGCGCGATCGCGGTCTCGGCGCCCCGCTGCACCGGCCCGGGCAGGTACTCGCCGAAGAGGACGACCGGGAGCCCGAACGCGAACAGCGTCGCCGCGTGCCCGAGCCCCCAGAAGAGGCCGAGCCGGGCCGCGCCCCTGCTCCCGCCCCCGCCCTCCTCCCCACCCGCGACGAGCGACGTGACCGCGGCCAGATGATCGGGATCGGTGGCGTGGCGCAAACCGAGCAGGATGGCAACGGCGACGACGATCCAGACGGAGACCCCGTCTCCGAGCGCCGCGATCCTGTCGTCGAGGCCGAGCATCGCCGCCGCGATCATCGCATGCCGGGCGCCCCGAACGCCATCTCGCCGGCCGCCCCGGGCCGCCGGGCGGCTAGAATTGGCCGCCCGTGCTCCGGCGCAGACGCACGCAGGACGCGCCGCCCAGACCGCGGCGCCGGATCCGCAAGCTCCGGTTCCTCCTCCTCCTCGCCGTCCTCGGCCTGGCCTGCACGGCCTCGTTCACGTTCGGGTTCGTGACCGCGATCGCGAGCGACATCCCCTCGCTCGACCCGGCCAACAAGAAGCGGGTCGAGCGCAACGGCTACATCTACGCGGCCGACGGCACCGTGCTCGCGGTGCTGCGCGGCGACGAGGCTCGCGTGATCGTCGAGCCGGACGAGATCGCGCCGGTGATGAAGCAGGCGATCGTCGCGGTCGAGGATCGCCGCTTCTGGGAGCACCGGGGCGTCGACCTGCGGGGGATCATCCGCGCGATCTGGACTGACGTCCGCAACAAGGAGCTCGTCCAGGGCGGCTCGACCATCACCCAGCAGTTCGTCAAGAACACGTACATCGAGCCGGAGCGGACGGTCAGCCGCAAGCTCAAGGAGGCGGCGCTCGCGTGGCAGCTCGAGCGGCGCTGGTCGAAGGACCGGATCCTGACCGCCTACCTGAACACGATCTACTTCGGCAACGGCGCCTACGGCGTCGAGATGGCAGCCCGCGTGTACTTCCAGAAGGGCGCGATCGACCTGACGTTACCGGAGGCGGCGCTGCTCGCTGGCATCAACCAGAACCCGTCCGCCTACGATCCGCTCACGAGCCCGACGCGCGCGCGCCTGCGCCGCAACACGGTGCTCGCGCTGATGTTCGGGCAGGGCCTGATCACACGCGCCGAGTACGACGCGGCCCGGGCCGCCCCGCTGCCGAGCCCGGATCAGGTGCGGCTGCCCGGCACGCGCGGCCCCGCCCAGTACTTCGCGGAGTACGTGAAAGCGGAGCTGATCCGCTACTACGGCTCCGGCAAGGTCTACGGCGGCGGTCTCGAGGTGTACACGTCGCTCGATCTCGAGCTGCAGAAGCTGGCGCGCGAGGCGGTCGACAAGTGGCTGCCCGACCCGGACGGGCCGCGCGCCGCGCTCGTCGCGATCGACCCGCGTGACGGCCGCGTGCTCGCGATGGTCGGCGGCGACGGCTACTCGAAGAGCCAGTTCAACCTCGCCGTCCAGGGCGAGCGGCAGCCCGGCTCGTCGTTCAAGCCGTTCGTGCTCGCGGCCGCGCTCGACCGCGGCGTCTCGCCGACGACCACCTACGAGTCGAAGCCGCAGGTGATCAGCCTCGGGGACAAGCTCTGGGCCGTCCGCAACTACGAGAACGCCTACCTCGGCCGGATCGACCTGCGCGAGGCCACGATCTACTCGGACAACACCGTCTACGCGCAGCTCACCTCCCAGCTCGGCCCGCAGGCGGTGTCGCGGATGGCCCACCGGCTCGGGATCCTGAGCCCGCTCGACAACTTCCTCGCGATTGGGCTCGGCGCGGAGGCGGTCAACCCGCTCGAGATGGCGCGCGCGTTCGCGACGTTCGCCCACGACGGCGCCCGGGTCGACGGCTCGCTGCTCGGCAACCTGCCGCGCACGGTGCTCGCGGTCCGCGACCGGGGCCGGCTGGACTCGAACGCGCCCGTCGAGCGCCGGGTGCTCGACGCCGGCTCCGCCGCGATCCTGACCTCGGCCCTCCAGGGAGTCGTGACCGAGGGCACCGGCCGGCGCGCCCAGCTCGACGACCGCCCGGCGGCCGGCAAGACCGGCACGACCGAGAACTATGGCGACGCCTGGTTCGTCGGCTACACGCCGCAGCTCTCGGTCGCCGTCTGGGTCGGCTACCCCGACCGTCTCCAGCCGATGCTGACCGAGTTCCGCGGTGACCCGGTCGCGGGCGGGACGTTTCCGGCGCTGATCTGGCGGACGTTCATGAAGTCGGCGCTCGAGCTGCTCGAGGAGGAGCCGCAGGCGTTCACGGAGCCCTCCTACCCGTGGACGGCGCCGATCCGGATCGCGGTCCGCGACGGCCAGTGGATGCGCGACAACGGCCAGTGCAGAGACACGTTCACGCTCGAGTTCTTCGGCGGCTCGGAGCCGACCCAGATCGCCGACTGCCAGCCCAACGAGGTCGCGGTGCCGGTCGTGGTCGGCGCGAAGGTGGCGGTCGCGCAGGAGCGCCTCGCGGCGCAGCCGCTCCAGTGGGATGTGATCGTGCGGCCGGCGAAGCCCCTCGAGCCCGTCGGGGTCGTGCTCGAGCAGGAGCCCGAGGGCGGAACGCTCGCCGCGTTCGACACCGTCCGGCTGATCGTGGCGAAGTCAACTGCCGGGATCGTCGTCCCGCGCGTCGTCGGGCTGACGCTCGACGAAGCCCGCCGCAGGCTCGCCGACGCCCAGCTTTCGACCCAGGTCGAGTTCTCGCCGAAGGACGAGCCCGGGATCGTCGTCTCCCAGAGCCCGCGCTCCGGAGTCGCCGGTACGCCGGAGCTGGCGGTGCGGCTCGTCGTCGGCGGCACCGGCACCTGAGCTGAGCTGAGCGGCGCTCTCAGCGGCGTGGGAGCGGGCGAGAGAGGAACCGGCTGCCGCGCTCGCAGTAGCGCCACTCGAGCTCGACCGCCCGGCTGATCCCGATCCGCGGCGCCGCGACCAGCTCCGCCGGCGCGAGCGGCGGGTGGAGCGCGAATGGGGCCCGGTCGAGCGGCAGCCCATCGTGCTCGCCTGTGATCGCGAGCGCCTGGCAGAGACGCCCGGGGCCCGAGCAGAGGAGACGCGCATCGTCCGTGCCGCGCCGGGCGGCCATCACGGCGAGGCCGGCGAACGGCTCGAGCGCGCGCACGAGCGCGGCGGCGGCGTGGCCTTCGCGATCGCAGACGACGTTGAGACACCAGTGCAGGCCGTGCGAGCGGTAGACGTAAGCGTGTCCGGGAGGCCCGAACATGGCGCGGTTGCGCGCCGTCTGGCCCCGGTAGCCGTGGCTTGCCGGATCGCCCGCATCGTACGCCTCGACCTCCACGATCCGCCCGCCGACGCCGTCGACGAGGAGCGTGCAGCCCACGAGCGCCCGGGCGACCTCGATGACCGACCGGGCGAAGAAGCCGGGGCCGAGCGCCTCGGCAGCCCCGGGCGGGGCCGGCGCCGAGTCAGGCGGCACGGTCGAGCGCGGCTGCGAGCTCCGCGACGACGAGCTCCTGCTCGGCCACCGTCAGGCCGGTGTGGAACGGGATCGCGAGATGCTCGCGGCTCGCGGCCTCCGACGCGGGCAGCATCCCTTCCCGGTAGCCGAAGCGCTCGCGCATGTACGGCTGCAGGTGAATCGACGGCAGGTAGCGAGCCGTGCCGATCCCGCGCCCGGCGAGGTGGGCGATCACGACCTCCCGGTCGATCCCGGCGGTGAGTCTGACCGGGTAGACGAACCACGAGCGTCGGTGCTCGGCGTCGTCGGGACAGGGAGGCTCGGCCCCGGCCACGCCGCCGAGCAGAGCCGCGTAGCGGGCCGCGACCCCGGCCCGCAGCTCGACGATCTCGTCGAGACGCTCGACCTGGGCGATCCCGATCGCGGCGGCGACGTCCGAGAGCCGGTAGTTGAAGCCGAAGCGGGCGTGCTCGAGCCAGCCGCCGGCGTCGGCGCGGCCCTGGTTGGAGAGGCTCTTGAGCAGCCGCCACTCCGCCTCCGTGTGCACCGCGACCGCGCCCCCCTCCGCGGTCGTGATCTGCTTGTTCGGATAGAAGGCGAACACGGCCGGCTGCTCGAACGAGCCGATCGGGCGGTCGCGGTAGACGGCGCCGAGCGCCTCGCAGGCGTCCTCGACGAGCGCGAGCCCGTGGCGGTCGGCGAGCTCGCGCAGCGGGCCGAGCTCGCACGGGTAGCCGAAGATGTCGACGGCGACGATCGCCTTCGTCGCGGGCGTGATCGCGGCCTCGACGGCGGCGGGGTCGAGGTTGAGCGTGCGCGGGTCGACGTCAGCGAAGACCGGCGTCGCCCCCTCGTAGAGGATGCAGTTCGCGGACGCAACGAACGAGAACGGCGACGTGATCGCCTCGTCACCCGGCCCGAGCCCGGCTAGCCGGCAGCAGAGGTGCAGCCCGGCGGTACCACTCGAGACGGCCGCGACGTAGGGGGCGCCGACCCGCTCGGCGAGCGCGCGCTCGAAGCGGTCGACCCAGGGGCCGAGCGAGAGGCGGCCGGAGCGCAGCACCTCGAGCACGAGCGCCTCCTCGCGCTCGCCGAGGAACGGCCGCGAGAGCGGAACGCTCAGCTGCCCGGGACCGGCGACGACCTCGGCACGTACTCGAGCCACGCCGCGTACCTCTCGACACGTCCGGTGACCGTCTCGAGGTAGGTCGCCTGGATCGCCCGCGTGACCGGTCCCGGATCGCCGACCTCCCGGTCGTCGACGGAGCGGATCGGCGTCACCTCGGCCGCGGTGCCGGTCATGAACAGCTCGTCGGCCATGTAGAGGTCGGTGCGGATCAGCGCCCGCTCCCGCACCTCGTAGCCGAGGTCGCGCGCGATCGTCATCACCGTCTCGCGGGTGATTCCGGGCAGGATCGACGCCGACAGGTCGGGCGTGTAGACGACCCCGTCCTTGACGGCGAACACGTTCTCGCCGGAGCCGTCGCCGACGTTGCCGTCCTCGGTCAGGAGGATCGCCTCGTCGTAGCCGGCCGCGCTCGCCTCGAGCACCGCCAGCATCGAGTTCAGGTACACGCCGGTCGCCTTCGCCGCGTGCGGGATCGTGTTCGGGCCGACGCGCCGCCAGCTCGAGATCTTGCAGCGGATGCCCCGCTCGAGCGCCTCCGCGCCGAGGTACGTGCCCCAGGGCCACGACATGATCGCGACGCAGACCGGGTTGTGCCGCGGCGGCACGCCCAGCGTCCCGTAGCCGTAGAACGCGATCGGCCGCACGTAGCAGGCGGGCAGCCCGTTCGCGGCGAGCAGCTCGTGGGTGGCGGCGACGAGCTCCTCGACGCTGTAGGGCAGCTCCATGTGGACCAGCCGCCCGGACGTGCGCAGGCGCCGCATGTGGTCGGTGAGGCGGAACACGGCCGGGCCGGACAGGGTCTCGTAGCAGCGGATCCCCTCGAACACGCCCGACCCGTAGTGCAGCCCGTGCGCGCCGACGTGGATCGTCGCGTCATCCCAGTCGACGAGCTCGCCGTTCATCCAGATGTACGGGGTCGACTCCATGGTCTCGTAGCTTACCGAGCCGCCGCCGCCTTAGCCCTCCGGGAGCTCCTGGCGCGGGTCGGCGAACGGGAGCGCGGCGATCGGGGCCGGCACGGACGCGTCCGGCGCCTCGACGTGCAAGCAGGGGTGCGAGGGGCCCGGGCGGAGGGCGGTGCAGGCATCGTCCACGATCGCGGGGTTCCCCTGCGGGCGCCCGGAGTCCGAGGGACGGGAACTGCTCAGCCGTCCAGGCAGAGGCTGGCGGTGCCGGCGCGGGCGAGTCGCACGAGCTCGGCCGGCGCGAGCCCGGCCATGTGGCGCTCCGACCCCGCCCCGACCCAGACGACGCTCCAGGCGAGCAGCGCCCGCTCGACGAGAACGCGGGAGATCCCGGGGGCGGGAAACGGCGCGACCCCGCCGACCTCGAAGCCGGTCGACTCGCGGACGACGTCCGGGGACGCGATCCTGGCCGAGCGAGCGCCGGCTGCGGCAGCGACCTTCTTCGGGTCGGCGCGGCGGGAGCCCGGCACGAGCGCGAGCACCGGCGCGCCATCGCAGACGAAGACGAGCGACTTGACGATCTGGTCCGGCTGGCAGCCGATCGCGGCGGCCGCCGCGGCGGCCGTGGGCGTCCCCGCCCGGAACTCCTCGAGTCGCGCCTCGGCACGGGTGTCGGCGAGGAAGCGCGCGACGCGGGCGACCGGGTCGGGCAGCGGGCCCGCCACAGGCTAGTCCCCGAGCGAGATCAGCCGGATGTCGAGGAAGCCGGGCTCGGCGCGCAGCGTCGAGGCGACGTCGTCGGAGAGGCGCGTGTCCACGGTCAGGACCATGAGCGCGTTCGCGCCCTTGCGGTTCCGCGACACCGCCATGGTCGCGATGTTCACGCCCGCGTCGCCGAGCAGCGTGCCGACGCGCCCGATCCGCCCCGGCTGGTCGGCATTGACGATGAATACCATCAGCGGCTCGAGATCGACCTCGATCTCGTAGCCGAGCGCGTGCACGAGCCGCGGCCGGTTGTCGGCGCCGATCGTGGTGCCCGCGACCGTGAGCTCGCGGTCGCCCGAAAACCCGGTGATCCGGATCAGGTTCGTGAAGTCGCGGGACGCGCGACGGCTCTCCTCCCGCACCTCGATGCCACGCTCGCGGGCGACGAGGGGGGCGTTGACGAGGTTGACGTGCTCCTCGACGCGACCGCGGAACGCCCCGTTCAGCGCCGCGACCGTCAGGAGCCGCGTGTCGTGCTCCGCGAGCTTCCCGGCGTGCAGGAAGTCGAGCCGGGTGACGGAGCCCCCGGCCAGCTCGAACGCGAGCTCGCCGAGCAGGCTCGCGAGCGGCAGGAACGGCCCCAGGAACTCCGCGTCCTCGGGCGCGATCGCGGGGACGTTGACCGCGTTCGTGGCGACGCGACCCTGGAGCGCGGCCGCCACCTGCTCCGCGACGATCAGGCCCGCGCGGTCCTGCGCCTCGCGCGTCGACGCGCCCAGGTGCGGCGTGACGACCACGTTGTCGAGCCCGAGCAGCGGCCCGGCGTACGGCTCCTGCGAGAAGACGTCGAGCGCGGCCGCGGAGACCTTGCCGGAGCGGAGCGCGTCGAGCAGCGCGTCCTCGTCGATCAGCTCGCCGCGGGCGACGTTGACGATCGCGATCCCGTCCTTGGCGCCCTCGAGCTCCGCGCGGCCGATCAGCCCGCGCGTCTCCGGCGTCAGCGTCGAGTGCAGCGAGACGAAGTCCGACTCCGCCAGGAGCTCGGCGAGCGTCTCCGCATGCTCCACGCCGAGCTCGCGCAGCCGCTCGGGCGCGACGAACGGGTCGAATGCGACGACGCGCATCGAGAGGCCGCGGGCGCGGCGCGCGACCTGCTGGCCGATCCGGCCGAGGCCGACGAGGCCGAGCGTCTTCTCGGCGAGCTCGACGCCACCGAAGCGCGACCGCTCCCACCGCCCCTCCCGGAGTGTGGAGTGCGCCTGCGGGATCCGGCGGGCGAGCGCGAGCAGCAGCCCGATCGTGTGCTCGGCGGCCGAGACGACCGTGGACTGGGGGGCGTTGACGACGAGGATCCCCCGTTTCGTCGCCGCCGGGACGTCGACGTTGTCGACGCCGACGCCGGCTCTGCCGATCACCTTCAGGTGCACGGCCCGGTCGATCAGCTCGGCGGTCACCCTGGTGGCGCTGCGGACGATCAGCGCGTCGTAGCCGCCGATCCGCTCGGCCAGATCCGAGTCGAAGTCGACGTCGACGTCGAAATGCTGGCGCAGGAGCTCCACGCCCGGCTCCGCGATCCGCTCGCGGACGAGGACCCGGGGCCGCTCGCCGGTCACGCGCCTGCGGTGCCGGCGCGCGCTGCGGCGTGGGCGGCGCGGGCGGCGTCGGCGGCGATGCCCCGCTCGACGGGGACGCCGGCTCCCGCGAACGCGGCCTCGAGCGCGTCCAGGGCGGCGGCGACATCCTCGAGATCGACGTAGCCGATGTGGCCGATCCGGACGATCTTGCCCTTCAGCTCGCCCTGCCCACCGGCGGCGGTGACGCCGGAGCGCTCCCGCATCGAGCGGACGATCGCGACGCCGTCGACGCCCTCTGGGATGCGGATCGCGGTCACGACGGCGGAGCTGTCGTCGTCCGGCGAGAATAGCTCGAGCCCGGCCGCTTTGACACCGGCACGGCAGGCGCGCCCGAGCCTCCGCGAGCGCTCCCAGGCGGCCTCGAGGCCGTCCGCGAGCAGCAGCTCGAGCGCCGCGTCGAGCCCGCGCACGAGCGAGACGGCGGGGGTGAACGGGGTGCGCGACTCGGCCTGCGAGCGCAGGGCGCGCTCCCAGTCGAGGTAGAACCGCGGCGAGCTGGCGGTGGCAGCGGCCGCGCGCGCGCCCGGGGAGACCGACGCGAATGCGAGCCCCGGCGGCGTCATCAGCGCCTTCTGGGAGCCGGAGACGACGACGTCGATGCCCCACGCGTCCGGCTCGAGCGCCACGGCACCCAGGCTCGAGATCGCATCCACGACCGTGAGCGCGCCGGCCTCGCGAGCGTGGGCGGCGATCCCCCCGACGTCCGCGACCACGCCGGTCGACGTCTCCGAATGCGTGCAGTAGACGGCCCGGGCGCCGCGGGCCGCGAGCCGCCGGGCGACGTCACCGGGATCGGGCGCCTCGCCCCACGGGTAGCGCAGGTGGTCGACGTCGAGGCCGTAGCCCTTCGCGATCTGCACCCAGCGCTCGCCGAAGTTCCCGGCGGAGACGACGAGCACGGGATCGCCCGGGGAGCAGATGTTCGCAACAGCCGACTCCATGGCGCCGCTGCCCGAGGCGGTGAAGCAGACGATCTCGGAGCTCGTGCGGAACACGTCGGCGAGACGTGCGAGCACCCGCGCGAGCACCTCCTGGAACTCGGCACCGCGGTGGTAGACGATCGGCTGCGCCATCGCCGCCTCGACCTCGGGCGGAATCGGCGTCGGCCCGGGCGTCATCAGGTGGCCCTTGCTGGAGGTCACGGCCGGAGCGTAACCCAAGCTCCGGGCCCGGCCGCGCTCGAAGCGGCTAGCGACGCCGGCCGGACCGGGCGAGACGGCGGAGCGTGCGGTGCCTCCCGGCGGGCGTCCCGGTCACGCGCAGCTCGACTCGTAGGTCGCCCGGATCCCCGCCGGGGCCCCCGGCATGGCCAGCGCCGGCGACCGTGACGACGTCGCCCTCGCGCGAGCCCGGGGGTACGGACAGGAGCAGCGCCCGCTCCTCGGCGAAGCGACCGGCGCCTTCGCAGTCGGGGCAGGGGATCGTGACGATGCGCCCGGCGCCCCTGCAGGCGGGGCACGGCTGGAAGCGCAGGATCGGACCGGACGTTCCGGGCCCTGCCTTGCGGACGTGCCCGGAACCCTGGCAGGCACGGCAGGTGCAGCGAACGCCGCCGGGGGCGGTGCCGGCGCCCGCGCAAGCGTCGCAGACAGCCTCGGCCGTGTAGCGCACGCCACGGCGAGCACCGCGCGCGGCATCCGTGTGAGCAACCTGCAGGGTGATCGTGGCGTCGACGCCGCGCTGCCCGGGTCGCGGCGGCGATCCGGGTGGAGCGCCGCCGAAGAGATCGTCGAAGAGCCCGTCGGCCGATCTCCGCCCGAGCCCGGTCGTATCGCGCCGAGGACCGAGGCGGTCGTAGCGCGCCCGCGATTCGGGCCGGGACAGCACCTCGTAGGCCTCGGCGATCTCGCGGAAGCGCTCGCCGGCTCTCGGGTCGTCCGAGATGTCGGGGTGGTACTCGCTCGCCAGGGCCCGGTACGCCTTCTTGATCGCGTCACGGCCGGCGTCCCGCGGGACGCCGAGCACGGCGTAGTAGTCGCGTTTCGCGCGGGCGAGCACCTGCCGAGACAGGGTACAGACGGCATCTGCGTCTCGCCGGCGACCTGGCCGGCCGCTACCGGGCCCGGCGGGCGCCCGCTCTGGCGGCTTGGTCGGCGTCGCTGGCGGCGTACGCGATCGCGTCGGGGGCGCTCGCGTGGGGCGCCGCGGCCGGCTGGGACGACCGTGCGTTTCGCGTCTACTACCTGTGCGGCGGACTCCTGACCGCGCCGCTACTCGGCGTCGGCTCGCTGCTCCTCGCGGGCCGGCGCCTGGCGGCCCCGGCCGGGCTCCTCTACGCGGGACTCGCGATCGGGGTGGCGATCGCGGCACCGCTGACGAGCCCTGTCGCCGGCTCGTCGATCCCGCAGGCGCAGGATCACCTCGAGCTCCTCCCGGCCCGGATCGTCGCGATCGCCGGCAACGCCGCCGGCACGATCGCCGTCGTCGCCGTCGCGCTGCTGACGCTGCGCCGGCGCCCGCTCGGAAACGCGCTCCTGCTCGCAGGCGTCGCCGTCGCGGCGGCGGGAAGCGCGGTCGCCGGCCTCGGCGAGGCCGAGACGTCAGCCTTCGTCGCCGCCGCCGCGCTGCTGCTCTACGGCGGCGTAGTGGCCTCGACGCGCCCGCCGCGCTGAGCCCGGGTTGAGAATCGTTGAGAACCAATGAAGGGGTCTGACCCCGGGGTCAGACCCCTTGAGTCGTCGCGACTCAGATCCTGGGCGACGGCGCCGCGGCCGGCCCGCCCCGCGCTACCCGGCGAGGCGCTCCCGGACGAGCTCGCTGACGACCCGCGCGTTCGCCTTGCCGCCGGTTGCCTTCATCACCTGGCCGACGAAGAACCCGAGCAGGCCCTCCTTGCCGCCCCGGTAGGCGGCAACCTGGTCGGGGTGCGCCGCGAGCACCTCGGCGACCACGGGCTCGAGCTCGGCCGTGTCCGAGACCGCCTGCTGCTCGAGGTACGGCGCCGCGGAGAAGCCCGGCTCGGCCGCCTTCGCGATCGCCACGTCGAAGGCGGCGCGGGGGATCCGCTCGCGCGCCTCGATCAGCCGGCCGAGCTCGGCCGCGTCGACCGCGTCGGGGTCGGCGCCCACGCCGGCGAGCTGGTTCATGATCACGTTCGCCACCGCCCGCCGGTCGCCCGCGACCCGCTCGAAGAGCCGATCGCGGCCGCTCGTGACGAGGCCCTCGGCCAGGTCGAAGCCGACCTCCCGCTCGAGCCGGCGGATCCGCGCTCCGGGGAGCTCCGGGATCGCCGCCGCGAGGCTCTCGACGAGCGCTGCGGGCGGGGCGACGGGCACCAGGTCCGGCTCGGGGAAGTAGCGGTAGTCGTCCGCCTCCTCCTTCGAGCGCAGCGGCGAGATCGTCCCGGACTGCGGGTCGAAGTGGAGCGTCTGCTGCACGACCTGGTCGCCCGCCTCGTAGATCGCCACCTGCCGCTCGACCTCCGCCTCGATCCCGCGGGCGACGAACGTGAACGAGTTCATGTTCTTGAGCTCGGTCTTCGTCCGATAGCCGTCCTCGCCCGCGCGGCGCACCGACACGTTCGCGTCACAGCGAAGCGAGCCCTTCTCCATCTCCGCGTCCGAGATCCCGAGCTCGACCACGGTCTGGCGCAGAAGCTGGAGGAACCGTTTCGCCTCCTCGGCCGAGCGGAGATCCGGCTCAGAGACGATCTCGACGAGCGGCGTCCCGCCCCGGTTGAAGTCGACGAGCGACGTCTCGGCGCCGTGGATTCGCCCCGCGGTGCCGCCGACGTGGATCGTCTTCGCCGCATCCTCCTCGAGGTGGGCGCGCACGATCCCGATCTCGCGGTCGCCGTCCGGCCCGGGCACCACGAACCGCCCCGGGCCGCACAGAGGCTGCTCGTACTGGGAGATCTGGTAGCCCTTCGGCAGATCGGGGTAGAAGTAGTTCTTGCGCGCGAACACGGCACGCGGCGCGATCTCGCAGCCGAGCGCGAGGCCGAGCCGGAGCGTCCACTCGATCGCCCGGCGGTTCGACACCGGCAGGACGCCCGGGTGGGCGAGGCAGACCGGGCACGTGCGAGTGTTCGGCTCGTCGCCCGGCACGTTCGCACAGCGGCAGAACATCTTCGTCCGTGTCTTCAGCTGAACGTGGATCTCGAGGCCGATCACGGGCTCCCAGGTCATCGCAGCCGCTCCGGGACGGGGTCGAAACCGATCGCTCGCTCGAGCGCGTGGCCGGCGGCGAAGAGGAGGTTCTCGGAGAACTGTGGCCCGATCAGCTGCAGCCCGACCGGCAGGCCCTCGGAGAGCCCGCACGGGATGTTCAGCCCGGGCAGCCCGGCCAGGTTCGGCGGGATCGTCAGCACGTCGGAGAGGTACATCGCGAGCGGGCTCTCCGCCTTTTCCCCGATCCGGAACGCGACCGTCGGGGAGGTCGGGCTGACGAGCAGGTCGAAGCGCTCGAACGCGGCCGCGAACTCGCGCCCGATCAGCGTCCGCACCTTCTGCGCCTGCCCGTAGAAGGCGTCGTAGTAGCCGGCGGCGAGCGCGTACGTGCCGATGAGGATCCGCCGGCGCGACTCGGCACCGAAGCCCTCCCAGCGGGTGCGCTCGTACAGGTCGAGCAGGTCGTCGGGCGCCTCGGCCCGGTAGCCGTAGCGGACGCCGTCGTAGCGGGCGAGGTTCGAGCTCGCCTCGGCGGGCGCGATCAGGTAGTAGCAGGCCAGCCCGTACTCGACCGAGCGCGGGAGCGTCACCTCCCCCACCTCGGCGCCGAGCTCCTCCGCCAGCTCGATCGCCCGGCGCACGCGGGCGCTCACGCCCGGGTCGATCCCCTCGGCCTCGTTCAGCTCCCTGGGGACACCGACCCTGAGCCCCTTCAGGCTCTCGGCGGTCGGTACCCGCACCTGCTCGGGCAGGTCGACGGTGGTCGAGTCGAGCGGGTCGCGTCCCGCAATGATCGAGTACAGCCAGGCGTTGTCGCGGACGGTCTTCGTGATCGGGCCAACTTGGTCGAGGCTGGAGGCGAACGCGATCACCCCGTAGCGGGAGACCGTCCCGTAGGTGGGACGCAGCCCGACGAGACCGCAGAGGGCGGCCGGCTGCTTGATCGAGCCGCCGGTGTCTGAGCCGAGCGCCCAGGGCGCGAGCCCGCCGGCGACCGCCGCGGCCGAGCCGCCGGAGGAGCCGCCGGGGACCCGCTCGGGATCCCACGGGTTTCGGGAGGGCCCGTACGCCGAGTTCTCGGTCGACGAGCCCATCGCGAACTCGTCCATGTTCGTCTTGCCGATCAGGGGCAACCCCATCGCGCGGCAGCGCGCGAAGACGGTCGAGTCGAACACCGGCACGTAGCCCTCGAGGATCCGCGAGCCGGCTGTCGTGGGGACGCCGCTCGTCGTGATGCAGTCCTTGATCGCGATCGGCACGCCCGGGCCGACCTCGCCCGTGACGTGGAGGTACGCGGAGAGCTCCCCGTCGCGCTCCTCGATCGCCCGGGCATAGGCACCGGTCAGCTCGCGCGGTGAGACCTCTCGCCGCTCGATCAGGCCCGCCGCCTCCTCGGCGGTGAGCCGGAGCGTGTCGAGCGTCATCCGGCGCTCGGGACGCGGAACGCGTGCTCCGCCGGGTCGGGGGCGTTCGCGAGCGCGTCGTCGCGGGCGAGCGAGGGACGGGCGATGTCCTCGTCCCAGACGTTGACGAGGTCGAGCGGAT
>WBZR01003169.1_pt1 | contig 15474 bp, 13 predicted proteins | sample 5204231 | NCBI WGS metagenome assembly WBZR01 (sample SAMN12412403, study PRJNA552823) | activated sludge metagenome | isolation source: activated sludge from anammox sidestream of wastewater treatment plant... | place: USA: Virginia | collected 2017-08 | reverse complement strand
TCCGTTTCCCCTGGCGTGTTATTTGTCTTCAAACTTATTGTACTCCTGTTTTTCATAGTTTTTCTCCTTTACGCCCTACACTAAACTATATGAGGTAAAGTGTCCAACTATTATTGACACAGAGGGGCAGCCCGTTTAACCGTAAGCTCTCGACAGAGTCTGCCAATATGGCGTTTGTATCACTTGGTATATCGAGTATTAGAGGCAATCCATGACAGCACCTCGACTTTCACAGCGTTACATTTCTTGTAAAATACACAGCAATATTCAAATTCAGCGTATGTCCTGAATGAACCACTCGAAAGGCCTCTTGTTCGTTTGATTTCATTATCGTAGTATGCCTTCGATAGTGTATGACAAACCGAACAAACGTTTTTTGTGACGACGTACCAGTTTGATGACCCACGCATATGGATCACCATAAACACCGGTTAATTTATTTTATGTCAGAAATCCACGATACGAATATAATTCTGATAAAGTTTTATCGATAATGCGTAATAAACTCCAGATTCTATTTCCCCCATTCCTTCCGCTTCCATCCAAGCAACATGTCCGTATACTCCCCGTGTTTCCAAAAGGGGTAGGATGTGTGTCTGATGCCAACTTTCTCTTCAATCCCGGCAAAGCGTTTGAGTTTGCTCGCCTCATCCTTGATCTGAATGAGCCACCTGTCCTGCGCCCATTCCCAGTATCCGTAGACCGGGCTATAATAGGCATTGTGCGCCTTTGCCTTATAAATAGCACCAACGATGTCCACGAGCATCTCGTAGGTCAATCGTTCGATATTTGAAACATTGTATTTCCGGATCTCGCCCTTACCAGGCAAAAGGCTGAACGTACTATGCCCTCTCGAATCGGGGGCTAAATCGCTGGGCATGGGATCAATGAGATTATCGGTATATAAAGCCATGACAATAACCATCGCCTCGCGGTATTTGGTAAAACTCAGTTTTACCGCCTCGTCCATGGCCTCTAAATGGTCTCTGGCAAACCGCGGTGAATGGCAGCCCTTGCAAGTATTAATCCAGGCATCCCGTGTTGCTTTATACCGGTATGCCCCACGGTCTACTAATGAGGTACCCATATAGGTATAGACCGTAGACATATTAAGAATATTATGATTTCCTTCAGACATGTGACAGTAAGCACAGGTAGGAACCACATAGTTTTTGGCGTTCAACGGCTTTGTCCAGTCCCAGTTCTGCCCTTCACCCTGATATACCATGCCGTGATACGACTGCATATACATCTCGTATTCATACTGCTCAGGACCGGAATGGCATACCCCGCAACTGGTGGGTTTCCTCGCCTCCGCCGCAGAAAAACGGTGTCGTGTATGGCATCCATCGCACCGATTTTCTGCAATGGCATGACAGGCAATGCAGGCAGCCGTTTCTTCCGCAGGCTTTTCCATCTGGCATCCCTGATCTATCAGCTCCAGATGATATGCATGGGCATGGGAACCGCGGCCACCCTCACGATGCCCTTTTAGCTGCTTTTCGTGACATTCACCACAAAGGGCATACGTGGGCATGATGAGCTTTTCATGATTTTTCCCGTGACAGCGGTCACAGCCAACTACATCCTTCCCTTCGGGTGGCGTCCCATGTTTACTCTGTTTCCATTGCGTTACAATACCCGGATTTTCGATGTTATGGCAGGTGACGCATTGGTCGTTGGTAAATTCACCGTTCACGGTACTTCCCGGATGAAAGCCGTCGGCATTATAATAATACGCTGGGTCATACCACCGTACCATGGGTAAAAACCGGTAGAGTTCTCCGAATTTTCCTTTTCCCGGAAAAAGTTCCTTCGGGCCTGTGTAATAGCTTGCAAGCCCACCGGCATTATAGACATCACCCGAATCGTCCGGCCCCACCTTCTCTCCCAGAAGCTCTGCCATTTCGTGGCGGAATCTCATGTTGCCAAATATTCGCTGTGGCGTGGCAGTCGTTTTGGCTATAGGTGTTTCGGTGGCTTGCGGACTGGTATCTCGTGTTTCTACGGCAAAGGAAATGGCTGAAAGAGTGGGTATAATAAATGCTCCTGTAAATAAAAGGATGTTGACGAAGGACTGCTTTATAAGTAGATAAAGTTTGCCCATAGTAGATTTCCTCCCCATAGAAAAAATTTATTTATGAATTGTGTTCATTTGAGAAATCAATGCCTTTGCCTCTTCGATGGCTGCCTCCTTTGTTGTAATGTTGCCATCGAGCTGCACATCCTCGATCTTCGTTAAAATATCTTTAAACAGAGGGCCTGGTTTGAGCCCCATAGCGATGAGGTCGTGGCCAGTAATCAGAGGTTTGGGTTTGACCTCTTCATGGCTCAATTTGTTGAACATCTCCTGACAAAAGTGGTAGTCAGACAAATCGCCGCTGCTTGCAAGGGCGTCAATCCTGCATAACTCTGCCAGTTCCGGATACCCTTCGTTTGCAAAGAGTCTCTTGAGCTTGTTCAGACGCATCTTTTGGGCGTCCTTAAAATAGAGATGTTTCAGGACAAGCCAAACGACTCGCTCTTTCTCAGCATGAGATAGCTTCAATCGATCACAGATCCTTGCCGCCATGTCTGCACCCACCTTTTCATGGAGATTAAACCGAATTCGGTCAGACTCCTCAAAGGTGACCGTTTTTCCAATATCGTGTAAGAGCACACCCATGGCCAGGGTAAATGACGGTCTGTCCAACCCCTGTTCCGCGAGTGGCACAAGCTTGGAAAGGCACAGGAGGGTATGCACAAAGACGTCTCCCTCGGGATGAAAATTTTCAGGCTGTCGTACGCCTTTCATATGGGATACCTCAGGGAGGATCTCGTGCAAGAGATGAAGCTCATCCAGCAGTTTGATACCGATATGTGGATTGGGGCCGGTAAGGATCTTCTCCATCTCTTCCCGGATGCGTTCGGCGCTCACTACGTGAATTTGGGATGCAAGCCGGATAATGGCCTGTTGGGTATCACGATGAATGGGAAATTGAAATCGGCATGCGAAGCGCACTGCCCGTATCATACGCAGCTTATCTTCAGTAAATCGCATAATGGGATCTCCGATCGTTCGGATTATCCCCTGGGAAATATCTTCCCGCCCGCCGGCATAATCAAGGATCTCATTCTTTACAGGATCGTAAAGCAGGCCATTTATGGTAAAATCTCTTCGTTTGACATCCTCCTCTGGGGTGCTAAAGGCTACATAATCAGGATGACGTCCATCACGGTAAGAACATTCTGTGCGGAAGGTAGCTACCTCAAAGGTATGACTATTTTTGGCAACAATGACCACTCCGAACTGAGCGCCAACCGGAATAGTTTTTTCGAAGAGTTTCATGACGTCCTGTGGCGAGGCGCTGGTAGCGATATCATAGTCGGCAGATTCCTTTCCCATAATCATATCGCGCACACAGCCACCCGCAAAAAAGGCTTTATAACCGCGCTCTTGTAAGGTCTTAACGACCTCTATGGCACTTTGCTTAACGATCATGGCTGAAGGACATCAGGAAATACTGATACTGACCGCGTAAAATTTATCTCCCCATTCTCAGTAATCCCAGATGTGGTTCCTTGAATGAATAAAGGTTATGGACACTCCCTTCCACCTGCGCGGATTGGGAACGTTTTTCGAAACGAAGGGTGCCATCGTAGATGCCGTTACGGAGTTCCTGGATGCTCCGGTATCCAAGCTCTTGCAAAGAATGCAGCAAACTTTGCATCAGATATGAAACGAGATTAATGACAGATCCCTTATCCACAACCGTGCCAGTAACTCCCTGCGCTACTTTTATGCGATCTTCCGATGAAAGGTATCGTTTCCCGCCTCCTTTTTCCATCGCCTCATGAGATGCCATACCGCGGTACTTCTTGACTCGCACACCACCTTCATAAAAATATTCACCCGGCGATTCACTGGTGCCGGCAAGGAGACCACCCATCATGACGGTACTCGCCCCCAGCGCCAGCGCCTTTACGATATGTCCGATGTGGGCGATGCCACCATCGGCGATAACCGGAATATTGGCGTATTCTCGGGCAAACTTTGCCGTGTGATAGACTGCCGACCCTTGTGCCCTTCCAACCGCCAGGGTGTCCTGGGTTATACAGATTGAACCGCTGCCCATACCGATGCGAAGGGCATCAGCACCGGCGTCAATTAACGACTTACACTGGCTGACAGTAACAACATTTCCACCCACGATATCAATATGCGGATATTTCTTTTTGCTGTACCGGATCATATTAATCTGAAAAACAGAATTACCCTGGGATGAATCAATAACGATAACGTCGACACCAGCCTTTACCAATTCATCCAGGCGTTCTTTATCATCTTCCCGGGTAGAAAGGGCGGCGCCCACGATCAGTTGTTTATCCTTGCTCTTCGAAGCACAGGGAAAGTCTGCATTCTTCAGAAGATCAGTGCGGCTCATCAGGGACACGAGACGTCCCTGTTTATCCACAAGAGGAAGCTTGCCTTTCTTGCTTTCTCTAAGAATTCTGTTCCCTTCGGCAAGGGAAATGCCGGCTGGTGCAGTAACTAGCTGTGTGGTCATGACGTCTCTTACCTTCTTGGTTCGATCTGCTTCAAAATCGATATCCCGCTTTGTAACAATACCAACCAGTCTCGCGTTCAGGGTGCCGTCTTCAGTAATGGGGATCCCTGAAAAACCGTACGCTTCTTTGAGCGCATCGACATCTCGTATGGTATTGTTTGGACTAAGAACGACTGGCTCTGTAATAAATCCATTTTCATATCTCTTCACCCGGCGCACTTCCTTTGCCTGGCTCTCGATACTGTTATTATAGTGAATAACGCCCATTCCCCCCAGCATGGCCATGCTGATTGCCATTCTGGATTCGGTTACCGTGTCCATGGGTGAACTGATAACGGGTCTTTTGATCTTAATATTGCGGGTGAGGTATGTCTCAAGACTGATCTCATCGAGCGAAAAATCGATATAACCCGGAAGCAGAATAAAATCGTTATACGTAATACCGCCTTCATGTTCGAAAAATGTCTTTGCATCCAGTCCGTTTGACGACATAGGATTTATTTTATTACCTCCGATGAAAAAAACTGATCTTTTGTAAATTGCGCCGTATGAATTGCACTTGTGAATTTTTTGGTCAACCAACAACAGGAGCAAAGGACTGAGTATTTTTGGCGCAGATGTCCCCTGTTAAACAAATTCTTGAAACACTTCTCCTCGTATTTCAGTTTGAACAAAATACGGTATTATCTCTTATCTACCACCCTTTTCAGCCCCGCTTTCGCAAGGAAGGGATCAAGGAGATAGTCAATGTTGTTGTTGCCTTATGATTTTTGTTTTATTTCAATCAGGTTGCCGGAAAAATCCTTAAGAAAGTACACGGTCTTCTCCTTATGTTTTCCGACGATAATCTCCACATGAGACCGCTGCGCCTTCTCGGTTATCTCTGTAAAATTATCCAGCATCAGGCCGAAATGAATGAAATTTGGGTTGGCATGTTGAAAATCGGATATGAATACCTCAACCTTTAGACCAGGCTTTTCAAATACCAATACCTTGATTTCCTGAAAAAGAGAAAACAATTGCCCTGAAAGTTCTGGGGCCAGGAGCATTTCTCTTGTCTTTTCAAGGCCCAAAAAGTCCTGATAGAACTGTATCGCCTGCAATTCGTTCTTATTTGTTATACCAATGTGATTTAATTCCATGCCGTATTTTAGCTTTTCACTGTTCAATATGCAAGCACATGATTGGTGTCATTAGTTAAACTACCTGCCAAACGAATCCCCTTTAGAGGTTGTTTCGATAAAATCAACCCTAACGAGAATCTAGTCTCGATTATAATTATACCTAAATTCTGCAAATAAAACAGAGCGGTAGTATGCAACAATCCATAGCTATTGGACTTGATGTAATTGCAGTAGAGTTTTTCCTTCACTTTTTACGTGATGAAAAATTTTTCAAAAAAAGCTTCTACTCCAATGAACACAAGGTTCAAGCGATGTAAGGATAAATTCATTTGCAAAATTTAGGTTATAAAATAAAGTTATATACGACCTAAACCCGGCAACAACGGCGAAACCTTGCTGCTAGTATACAGACATATTAATTACGAATTATATATTGTGGACAATTATAGTTATATAGTGCTGCAAAACAGCATTTATATGTTTCGTTATTAATATGTCTGTATACTAGGTTTAGGTAATAGTATTTTCCCAGGAAAAGGCATTTTCAAGCCGGGCAATAATACTAACCGTCCGTGCCGCGTGGTCCGCAGGTTTGCTCATAACACTCACTATTACTACGCCTTCCCAAGACAGCACTTTTTATATTTCTTCCCACTTCCACACGGACAAGGTTCATTTCTGCCGATTTTAGGAGCATCCCTGAAAATAGTGTGCGTTTTTTGATCGTTTTGCGTGGTATCCCCTGAGGTATGGTAATCAACACCTTCATCCCGCCCGCTCCGTGGCAATTTTCCAAAGAAATTCCTTTTCCTTTCTTCCGCTTTAGCCCGTCTTTGACCAACGGCCTCTTTCCACTCTTCATACTCGGGGATTCTTTCTTCCATGATAGTGCATGCAATTATCAAATCCTCCTGCAAATCAGTTATAAAAGGCTCATAGATTTCATCAATTATAAGTTTGCGAACGATTTCCAATCCATCGTATGCAAAATTATTTAATAACGCCATGCCAAGCATTGTCCTGATTCCATAGTCCTCTTCTTTCTCTAAAAACGCAAGTGACCTTTTTACCGATAAGTCCGAATGAATGCGCCTAAAAATACCGGATGCGTAAGACCGAAAGTGTGAATCTGTGTCAGAAAACACATCAGACACTGCTTCAATAACGGAGTCAGTTCCAATCCTGGACAATGCGAACATACATTCTTCTGCCAGAAAATCGCTGTCAATTTTAAGTTTTTCGATGATAAGGGGAACGGCAGACGTTAATCGCATTTTACCGGCCAAAGCTACTATCAGAGGTGTCATCCATTTCGTCGGGTTATTCTCAAAATCTTTTATTTCTTCAGCAAGGCGAGAAACAATACGATCACAATATCTTTCTCCAACTCTTGACAGGGCTTCTATTATTTGAAACGCATAACCAAGATTAACCTCATTAATGTACCGTTTGGTTTTGTTTACATTGCAAAAATCTTCCAAGGCATTCCAGCAAACGTCACCATCCCATGAAAGCATATCGATGCGTTTCATATTGTTTTTCTTGAAATCAGCAGACAGGCCGCCGGACTCCATTATTTCAGCTTTGTGTTGAAGCAACATGCCAGGATCGGCTCCTGCCAAAACTCTGCTCAGGTTATAGAAATAATTGACCTGATCCATGTCCGCCTTGTTGATGCCTCTGCTTAATTCGTTCAGTGCCCAGTGAATAGTCTCATCGGTTTGTGGTAAACTGCTCGCACACCCAACGATTGAATACGAATGTTCCCATCCGTATTTTTCAATAGCGTCAATTACAACAGGCATGACACCCGTGTCGTTGCTAAATGAGTCTGAGAAATATTTTATGGCCACATACCTGACTTCTCTTTCAGGATGGAGAATGGCTTGCTTAACTTTGCTGTCTGGTAGTCTTGTCATCCTTTTCTCTTTTCCTTAAGTTATTTACCGGAAGGCACAAAAGGATCGAATTTTTATTGCCTACAATCGGCTTCAACTCTCTCTATAATCTGTTAAAGATGTCTGCTGCATTTAATTAGGCTGCCTTCGGCAGCGGCTTTTCATCTCCCCTCTAAAAAGAGGGATTGGGGGTGGGTAAGGCAGGAGCCAAAAGGTTGAAATTCCTATACATCAAGTTAGGTTTTTGGCGCCCTTCTCAATGTAGAGCGATGAGGCTCGTCGTCCTACAACCAATCATCCTCTGCACCAGAAAATCTGGACTAGTGCAAAGACATATTAATTACGAATTATATATTGTGGACAATTATAGTTATATCGCGCTGCAAAACAGCACTTATATGTTTCGTTATTAATATATCTCTACACTAGATTGCTTCTCCGAGTCGCCGGATCCATATTTTTTGAAGCGGGTCGAGATTTCCCGCATCTCCGGCTCGCAGGGCTTCAAGATATTCACGACGCATCTCAGGTTCCGTTGGTGCGGTCTCAACAGGGGGCAGGGCAAGCTTGTAAAGAAGTGCGGCGAGCGCCAGGCGGCCAATGCGACCGTTGAAATCTTTGAAGGGGTGAACCCATTGAAATCGCCAGTCCACCCAAGCAAGAAACGCTGCTATATCAGGCAGATTGCCTTCGTCCACATGTCGCAACCGCTCGGCCAAATCATCGCAGAAAGAGTGCACGAGAAGCGGCACTTTATAATAAGCCGGAGGTTCCAGCGTTCCAACCATCACGTTCGTTGTACGAAATCGGCCAGCCCATTCAGGGAAGAGGTGTCCGGCAAGCTCCTGATGTTTCCGGCAAAGCCACTCGGGTGTGATGATGATCTCGTGCGGTGGGGTCTTTAAAAGCCGTGCAAGAATCTGTGCTAGTGAGACGGCAAGCTTTTCTGAGACTTCCGGATAGGTAAGCGCGCCTTCAACAGTCTCAAACGACCTGGTTGATCCTAACTGCCCTGCTTCTTCGCCCATTGGTCTAACAGAATTTTAAGACGAGACACCGTAATCGGTTCACCTTCGAATGTCATTGATTGGGCCACTCGCTCCAGCATAACTTCCCGATGGGCATCGACAACCGTGCCAGGTGTTTTGTGCTGTGCCCGCCACAGACGAAACTTGCTTGCCAACACATTAAGATCAATGGGATCGCCACTATTTGCTGCCATAGCGGTATTCTTGCATGGATTCGGGCTTCAGGCAATCACTTTCCTTTCGCGGAGAGACCGACTACATGACATCGATGATAGAAAATTACCTTTTACACGCCGAGATAACAAAAAAATAATGTTAAAGAAAAAGGAAAAAAATTGCAAGCTTTTTCAATCTTTTTCCTTTAAGATATAGTTTAATTTGATTATTCACTGGTTTCAAGGCAATCCCGTTAGATTGACTGATGAACGATAATCTTTTTTTGCAAGTTTCCACAACCCTCTTTACCCCTTTTTCTACGGGGACATTGAGTCGCGGCTGTGTGCGTTATACCTGTACAATCACGGCAAAAAGACGGAGCGAATCATGATACGTTTTTCAAGGAGTGGTGATATGCCAAAAATCAAGCAAACAAAATGTGTTTTTCCGTTCTTGTTCATTTTGTTCATGATGACAATATCTACTCTCTGGGCCAAAGAGTATCGCGAAGATAAAATTCTCAGCCACAATATAGAAATTGAGCTGTATCTGAATGAGCACAAGCTCATGGCCGTTGACCATATGCGGGTTCAAGCAAGGAATGAGGAAAGGTTTTCGTGTCTTATCAATGGGGCATTCCAGGTACTGTCCGTTGGCTCATCAAACAAGAAATTAGCTTTCAAAACTATCCGTAAGGGAGACGGTTATTTTCTGGAGATTACAATACCGTCGGATTTGAGGCAGGCCGACAGCGTGGTTCTGGATATTGCATATGAGGGGCATCTTTTTGAAAAGCCAGCCTCGTTGGAACTGGAGGACGTTGGCGGGGTGACGGGTATTATTGACGAAGCTGGGGTTTACCTGAGTCCTGCATGCCTGTGGTATCCGGATACCCCAGGTTCTCTGGCGGCTTTTACCGTAACCGTTACGACTCCGGAAGGATATGAGGCTGTAACGCTGGGTGCGCTGATAAGCAGGAGATCGGTTGACGGCAAGACGTATACCACCTGGGAAGAAAAGAACGTGTCAGAGGGATGCGACCTTGTGGCCGGAAGATATACCGTGACGAGTGTTAATCACAACGGTATTGATATATACGCTTATTTTTTCCCCGAAGAACAAGGCCTTGTGGAAACCTATGTCAATGCCACAAAGCGTTATCTGGATATGTACCAAAAGCTCCTAGGCGATTATCCGTACAAAAAGTTTGCTATCGTGGAAAATTTCTTCCAGACAGGATACGGAATGCCTTCGTTTACCCTGCTGGGGAATAGCGTAGTAAAAATGCCTTTCATCGTGGATACCTCCCTGGGCCATGAGATATTGCACAATTGGTGGGGCAACTCCGTCTTTGTGGACGAATCTCAGGGGAACTGGTGTGAAGGACTGACCACCTATATGGCGGATTATTATTATAAGGAACTCAAGGATAACGCCTCCGCCGAAGAGTATCGCAATGATATATGCAGAAAGTACACCAATTACGTTACGGGGAAAAACGATTTTCCCTTAAAAAATTTCATTGGCAGGAGAGATCAGGCAACCAGGGCTATTGGATACGGGAAGACCGCAATGGTCTTCCATATGCTGAGGCGGATGGTGGGCGATGAGGTGTTTTACCAATCTCTGAGAAGCCTTTACCGGGGCCATATCTGGAAAAAGGCGGGCTGGAAAGACATCCGGCGCGTGTTTGAAGATGCCGGAAAAAGAGACCTGTCCTGGTTCTTTGAACAGTGGATTAACCAGGCGGGCGCTCCTTTTCTTACATTGGGGAAAACGGAGGTTGAAAAGGTCAAAGATGGCTGGGTGACCAGGATGGAGGTCATTCAGAAAGATCATACCTATCAGATCTCCCTGCCGGTACACCTGGAGCTTGCTGAGGGAAATTATCATACGATTGTGGAGGTAAAGGGGCAGTCAGAAATCATTTCGATTCAGACACAATCTGAACCGCAATCCCTTGCAATAGACCCGCACTACGAGGTGTTCAGGCGTCTCCACATTGAGGAAATTCCGACAACCATAGATTTCGTTTTGGGAGACAATGAAACGGTTGTCGTGTATCCGACAAGCGGTGAACGGTCTTTGCAGGAAGCATACAAGAATCTTGCGGAATCCTTTGTAACCAAAAAGGGCCTTGTAAAGCCGGATACCGGGATTACGGAGGCTGAAATCACCCAAAAAAGCCTGTTCATTTTAGGCGGGCCGACAGAAAACAAGCTTACGAAGAGACTCATGAAAAATTTGCCAGAGGATTTCTCGTTTGGAGAAGGGACATTTGTGGTGAACAAGGTAAGGTATCAGGAAAAGGGTAACGCCGTCCTCGTAAGCTCCAGAAATGCCAGGAACAAGACCAAAGGCGTCATCTTCTTTGCCGGACTCAGTGCAGATGCGATTGCCAAGACCGGATTTAAAATCCCTCATTATGGAAAGTATAGCTACCTGGCCTTTACTGATGGAAAGAACATTGACAAGGGAGTCTTTGCAGTGACGGACAGTCCGCTTCGGCGATCTTTCCGTAAATAGGCGCATCGCATCGGAAAGAGGCGTTTAATTTTTGCAGCCAGCGTTATATTATGAAAACATCGTTTCATTCATGAAATTGCCCGGAGGACACCCTTCAGGAAAAACCCATGGGTATATAAATATTTAAGTACAAATGAAATTTATTACTTAGAAGATATTTTCTTCTTTTTCTATTTTTCTCATAAGTAGGAACAGTTTTTGTCATTAGTCAGTAAACTTTATTATTTGTATAAACCACATTTATTAAATAGGCCTTCGGCAACTTTGTTTACGGTCACACGTAGGGGCGAAGCATTTGCTGTCCAGGATACAAGATGACATTCAAATTTGATATCAGCAAATGCTTCGCCCCTACAATAAACATTGAAATTCCTATACGTTTAAATTAGATTCTTCGTTTCGCTCGGAATAACAAACGGTGTCACTCTCCGTAAGTAAAACGGGCGGAGACTCTTAACCTTTAAACTTTTCTTAACCTTAAATTTTATGAAACAAACGCGCTTTTTTATTATCCTTTTTGCATTTTTCTGTTGTAATTTTGTACCTTCAAAGGCTATACTAGCCGGGAAAAATTATACCGAGAAAGAAGTTACCGATGGTGGTACGGTTATTGGCCATGTTAAATATAGGGGTGAGTTGACAGCTGTGGGACTAAATCTTTATCGTGATTGGGAATTATCTGACACCTCGAAAGCCACTTCTGAAAAACTGATCTTTAGCAAGATAAATAACGGGTTAAAAAACGCCGTTGTTGCTCTTCCCAATATTAGCCAGGGGAAGAAAAAGGCACTACCTGTAATCCGTCCCATAATAGACCAGCAAAACAATTATTTTATTCCTCATGTAATTGCGATTGTGTCAGGCACCACGGTTGATTTCCTCAATGGCGACGAGGAACTGCATAATATTCATACCAGGTCAACCAGGAATCAGCCTTTTAACCTGGGCACCACGTACAAACAGCGGATATCAAAAAAATTTGATTACCCGGAAATTATTAAGGTAACGTGCGATCTTCATAAAAACGCGTCCGCATGGATTGTCGTCCTTGACCACCCCTATTTTGATATGACCGATAGAAACGGCTATTTTGAAATTTGTGATATCCCGCCCGGAACTTATACATTCCAGGTATGGCATGAAGAGTTAGGAAATTTAGAAAAGGAGGTAACGGTACAGCCGAAAGAAACCACAACAATAGAATTTGTTTACTATGAGAAATGAAGAGGCACGTGTATTGAAAAGGAGAATGTGTTGGAGTTTATAACAATGGCAATCGGAAAGGAGGATAGGCGATATGAAACCTAAGGTCTTATTGGGTAAGGTTGGCTTTTGGTGTGCTACGACGGTAACAAGCGCAGCGCTGATGCTGAGTATAGCGCCGGTGACTGCCAGCGCAGTTACTATACCAACAGAGGTTACCGATTTAGGTAAGGATACCTATAAAAAGTATTGTAGTCCCTGTCATGGTGAGGAGGGCAAGGGAGACGGGCCTCTTGCACGGTCGATGCTTCCCAAGCCACGCGATTTTACGAGAGGCGCTTACAAATTCAGAACTACGCCGAGTGGTTCACTTCCTACGGACGAGGATATTTACCGTACGATTTCTTATGGAGTGCCGAATTCTACCATGATTCCCTGGGACATCTTAACGGAGGAACAACGGGTATCGGTGATTCCCGTCCTGAAGAGTTTTTCTGAGGCGTTTGAAGTCAGGAAACCCGACGCACCGGTTACCGTCGGTTTGCCGCTCAGGCCCACAGAAAGAGCGCTTGCAGAGGGAAAGAAGATTTACGAGGAAAAACTGGAGTGCTGGAAGTGTCATGGCGTTGAAGGCCGTGGAGACGGTCCCAGCGCAGCCGAACAGGAAGACGACTTTGGATACCCGATAAAACCGTTTGATTTTACGACGGGAAAGTTTAAAGGCGGAAATTCTGCCCAGGATGTTTATCTCAGATTTACCACGGGGTTGAACGGTACTCCCATGCCGTCTTTTGCCAAGGAACTTACCGATGAACAAAGATGGTGTTTGACTTATTATGTAATGTCGCTCGTGAAACCAGAAGAAACGAAAAAATAAAAAGCATCTAATACCTATGGAGGTGAATGAAATGAAAAAATTTGGAATAGGGTTGTGTCTGTCTGCGATGCTGTTTACTTCTGTGGCGTGGGCAGCCGAACAACCACTCAAGAAGGAAACGCCGCCGGACCTGTATGAAGGAACGCCCGATTGGTACCGGGCAGTGTATAAAGATAACGTTGGACTCCGCGAGGGTTCCGGACCATTTAAAGATTATTTCAAACCGCAGATGCTGGATATGTACTGGCAGCCAAACCGGCACTACGAACCCATGAAAAACCTGGATCACTCGATCTTTATTGAAAAAGAAAGAAGGGATTTGTGCGTAACATGCCATGAGGAAGCAACGCCGGGGGTTGTGAGAGACTGGAGAAGTTCTGGTCACAAGAATCCCAAGAGCACTCCTTATCTGTCTGCAAGAACGTCTGAAATTGAAAAGCGCACCAACAGGATTCTCAATGAAGTTCATTGTTTCGATTGCCATGCTGACACGAAAACCAAACAGATCAGGATGCCAACCGGTGAGGTATGCGGCGAATGTCACAGGCCGCAATTTGACGATTTCCTGCGCGAGAGAGAAGTGGGACGCCCAAATCATGTCCAGTCATGGGAGGCAAATACCATCGTGCCTTGGTATGCAGAGGCTGCACGAAGGGGTTATCTGTATGGCCAACATGGTTGCGACTTATGTCATTCCGGTGCAGAAAAATGTGACGTATGCCACACCCGGCACAAGTTCAGCGCCGCGGAAGGCAGACAGCCAGAGGCCTGTATAACCTGCCACATGGGTCCTGATCATCCCGATGCAGAATCCTATGGAGAGTCAAAGCACGGGGTAATTTATCATAAGGAAGAAGAGCATTTTGATTTCACCAGGCCATTGTCAGAAGTGAGGCCAGGCAAGGACTATCGCACCCCAACGTGCCAGTTTTGCCACATGTATGAAAAGCATGGCCGGTTTATTCACAATCCGGTCATGAAGGGTATCTGGCGTATGGGTACGATACCGCCCAAGAATCTGGAATATACTTCTTCTCTGAAGGATTATCCGTATGGGATTAAGATTATTTCAGATAAAATCGATATCTATTCGGAAGAAAACGTTGCCAAGAGGTCATATTGGTTGGAGGTCTGCGCCAAGTGCCACAGCGACCGTTTTGCCGATACCTATCTGAAATCGCTGGATGAGTTTATGTTCCAGGCGCACACCCTGGCAGACAGGGCGCAGAAGATCGTTGAAGACTTGATTGCCGACGGCTACCTCTATCCCAGCGCCGCAGATAGGGACCCGTATCCTTTAAGCGACGGGATTGAGAAACAGCTGAGTCCGGCATTCCTTGGAGAACCCATTTATAACGCCTTTAAAACACTGAAGGGCAAGTTCCCGGTCGTAGGTCCGATATTGGGTGTTTATGGCATGTTCTTGCAGCAGCAGGACAATCCGTCTAATATCGAAAACATGTACAACCGGTTATGGTTCTGGTATAAACTCCAGGGTTACAAGGGCACTGCGCACGTCCAGCAGGATGTATCCTGGTGGTGGGGTCAGGCGCCTATGATGATGGAGTTTACAAAGATCCAGTCAGAGGCAGCAAGACTGCGTCGGGAGGGAAGGATAGAGAAGGTAACTCTGACAAAATAGCAGCTGAGCCGCACGGTAGTAAATACGTTGAGCTCGATTCATAAAAAAAGCCCATGATATTCATTATCATGGGCTTTTTTGTTTGGTTAAGGGCGCGCGATGCCTGCCCGTGTGCTGATCCTCTTATAGATGTACCCAATATTTCCCCATGGCGATGAGAAGACCTTAGAAGCCTGCCAGTTAACCCGACTTTCGCAATTCGAGGGGTATACAACCCGCTAAGCCAGGAAAATCAAGGGGTCATGTAAAAAGGTCGGCACTACAGGCCGACCTGTCCGGATGCGTAAACCTTGGGCGGCGGTTGTTCAGGAAGCGTTAATCCCAATTGTGCCAAAAGGAGGGCAACATCCTTCTCCGGCTGGGTATAACGGCTCATGACAATATGACGGCCATCCGTGGTCGGTAAATGAACGTCTATCATTTGAATGCCCGACAGTTTTTCCAAAATCGCTTCAGACGTCAGCCCTCCGGCC
>WBZR01003167.1_pt1 | contig 15484 bp, 15 predicted proteins | sample 5204231 | NCBI WGS metagenome assembly WBZR01 (sample SAMN12412403, study PRJNA552823) | activated sludge metagenome | isolation source: activated sludge from anammox sidestream of wastewater treatment plant... | place: USA: Virginia | collected 2017-08 | reverse complement strand
ATCCTGAAGAATGGCGGGTTCCTGCCGCGGGAGGTCGAGATGCGGCGGGAGATACACGACGTGCGCGAGCTGGTTCGGGCCACGGCGGGCGAGGCGCGCGGCGCGGCCGAGCGGCGCCTGCAGTACCTGCTGATGTGCCTGGAGATGCAGCGCGGCGGCGAGGGCCTGCCCGCGACCGCGGAGGCATACCTGGCGCAGGTGCGCGATCGCATCGGTCGCGGCGCCCTCGAGGCAGGACGGAACTGAGGTGGCGAAGGCCGCGCAGGCGGTGCCCGCGCGCGCACCGCGTCGCATCGAGGTGCGGGTGCGCAACGTCGGCCAGCTCTTCAATTCCATGGATCCCTCGCCGTTCATCGAGAAAGAGCTCGACGCGCAGGCCGAGGAGTTCATCGTCGGCTGGGCCAAGGAACTGCCGCCGGAGGCGGAAATCACGCTCGCGTTTCACGTGGTGGATCTCGAGGACGCCGCGGTGACGCAGGCGCTGCTCGCCGAGGCGATGAAGAATTTCTTCGAATACAAACTGCAATGGACGCGACGCCGGCTCGGCCTGCTGACGCGCAACGGCTGGCGCGACCTGGGCCGGGGCCTGTTGTTCCTGGCCGGGACCATTGTCATAGCCAACCTGCTGGAAGCGTATGCCGCCAACCCGTCGTGGGCCATCATCAAGGAGAGCGTGATCATCGGCGGATGGGTGGCCATGTGGCGGCCGCTGGAGATCTTTCTCTACGAGCGTTGGCCGCTGCAACGCCTGTGCTCGCTCTACGGCAAGCTCGCGCGCGCCCCGGTGAACGTCGTGCAGGCGGTCTGAGTCCACCCCGGGCGCCTGCCTTCGAGTCTGTCAAGGCCGGCTGCCGCGCTCCGCTCCACGCCTGTCGCGGGGCCATCGGTATTCATTTATACTGCGCCGCGTCATAATGGGGTTTCCCTCCGGGGCGCTGTTCGCCGTACGGGCAACATCTGCCGGGATGCGCGTTACGAAAACAACAATCCACCACGCGAGCGGCCGGTCGTGAACAGCGTCAGCCGCCACGACCACAAGGCCAGCCTGTCGGCACTCATGCTCGGCGCGCTGGGTGTCGTCTACGGCGACATCGGCACCAGCCCCCTGTACGCCCTGCGCGAGTGCTTCCTCGCCACCCACCACGCCCTGGCCGTCGAGGAGGCCAACGTCCTCGGGGTGCTGTCGGTGATCTTCTGGGTGCTCATCCTGGTCATCTCCATCGAGTATGTCGCCTTCATCCTGCGGGCGGACAATCGCGGCGAGGGCGGCATCCTCGCGCTGATGGCGCTGGTGGTCGGACGGGCCCGGAAGGAATCCGTCAGCAAACCGCTGTTCATCTTCCTCGGCCTCGTCGGCGCCGCGCTGCTGTTCGCCGACGCCATGATCACGCCGGCCATCTCGGTGTTGAGCGCGGTGGAGGGGCTGGAGGTCGAGACCGCCCTGTTCAAGCCCTTTGTCGTGCCGATCGCCGTCACCATCCTGGTCGTGCTCTACCTCTCGCAGCGCTACGGGACGGCGCGCATCGGCGCCGTCTTCGGCCCGGTGATGACGCTCTGGTTCACGACGCTCGGCGTCATCGGCGTCAGCCAGATCCTCCAGGAACCGCACGTGCTGCGGGCGCTCAATCCGGCCTACGCCGTGTCCTTTTTCATGGAGAACCACTGGGTGGCCTTCAAGGTCATGGGGTCGGTGTTCCTGGTCGTCACCGGCGGCGAGGCCCTCTATGCCGACATGGGTCATTTCGGCCGCAGGCCGATCCAGTACGCCTGGTTCGGCCTGGCGCTGCCGGGGCTCGCGCTGAACTACTTCGGCCAGGGCGCGCTGCTGCTGCGCTCCCCGGGGGTGCTGGAGAGTCTGTTCTACCAGACGGTGCCGGCATGGGGACTGCTGCCGATGGTGGCGCTGGCCACGGCCGCCACGGTGATCGCCTCGCAGGCGGTCATCTCCGGCGCCTTCTCGGTCGCCAACCAGGGCATACAGCTCGGCTTCGTCCCGCGCCTGACCATCATGCAGACCTCGGCAAAGTCGATCGGACAGATCTACGTGCCGGCGGTCAACTGGGTCTTCATGTTCGGTACGCTGGGGCTGGTGATCAGTTTCGGCGAGTCCGGCAAGCTGGCCGCCGCCTACGGCGTGGCGGTGTCGACCACCATGCTGGCGACCACGCTGTTCCTGTTCTTCGTCGCACGCCGGGTCTGGAAATGGTCGGTGCCGGCGTCGATCCTCATCGCCATCCCTTTCCTGTGCATCGACCTGACCTTCTTCACCTCCAATCTGCTGAAGATCCCCGCCGGCGGCTGGCTGCCGGTCGTCTTCGCGGTGCTCATCTACTTCGCGATGGACACCTGGAAGAGGGGCCGTGACCTGCTGCAGACGAAGCTCGCCGAGGAGCACTTCGCCGTGGAGCTGTTCCTGGCCAGCATCGCCGGAGGCGGGCCGACACGGGTCGGGGGCACCGCCGTGTTTCTCACCGCCGACGCCGGCGGCGTGCCGCGCTCGCTGCTGCACAACCTCAAGCACAACAAGGTGCTGCACGAGACCGTGGTGCTTCTGACCGTGGAGACCGAGCGCATACCCTTCGTGCCGGCCAGCGAGCGCATGGCGTTCGAGACGCTCGGCATGGGGCTGCACCGCATGCGGCTGGACTACGGATTCCTCGAGCGGCCGGACGTCCCCGCGGCGCTGGAGGCCGTGGATCCGGCCGTGTTCAAGTACGACCTGATGGACACGACGTTCTTCCTCGGCCGCGAGACCATCATCGTAGGGGCGGGGGAGTCGCGTCTGAGCCGCTGGCGGCGAAGGCTGTTCGCGGTGATGGCGCGCAACGCGCTGAGCGCGGCGGGCTTCTTCCGCCTGCCTGTCAATCGCGTGGTGGAGGTCGGATACCAGATCGAGCTGTAGTGCAGCCGACGCGACGTCAGCGGAAATCGCCGACGTTCAGCGTCGCCACTCAGGCATCGGCGTCGTCGGGGTTGTTCCTGCGCGTGGTGTTCGCGGCCGACGGCTTCGTGGTCTTCTTCCTGGTCTTCTCCACAGTCGCCTTTTTCGTGGCCGTCGGCGCGGCGCCCGGCGTCGGCGTGTTGTTCGCCTCGGGCGCCGCCGCGCCTTCGCCCTCCGAAACGGCCTTCTCCGTGTCCCTGTTCATGACCACGATGCTGATGCGGCGATTGATCGGGTTGTAGGGGTTCGTCCTGTCGAACAGCACCGAGTCGCTCAGCCCCACGACGCGTCCGATCTTCGCTTCGTTCAACCCGGCCTCCACCAGCGTGCGGCGCGCGGCGTTGGCGCGATCGGCGGAGAGCTCCCAGTTGCTGTAGCCGTTGCTGCCCGCGAACGGCGTGCGGTCGGTGTGCCCGGAGATGCTGATCCGGTTGCCGGACTTGTTGATCACCCGCGAGACCTCCTTGAGGATGGTCTGCGTGTAGCTCTTCAGGTTGGCGCTGCCGCTGTCGAACATGGGCCGGTTTTCCTTGTCGACGATCTGGATGCGCAGCCCCTCGCTGGTGATGTCCAGCAGGAGCTGATCCTTGAAAGGCGCCAATGCCTGGCCCGCCTGTGTGCTCTTCTTCAGATCCTCGAGCAGGGATTCCATCTCGTCGCGTTCCTTCTTGCGGGCCATCTCCTCGAGCTCCTCGGCGGTGATGTCCTCCAGGGTGGCCTTGCCGGCGTTGGCGTCGTCGCTCTCGGTCTCGATCTCGCCCGGCTTGTTGTGCTGCTGGGGATTCATGCCCTCGCCGGTGGGAACGTCCATCTCACCGCCGTTCTTGATCATGCTGTTGCTCGCGCCGCCGGGGCCGGGCACCGCGCTGGGATTGTTGAAGTAGTCCGAGATCGCGGCCTTCTGCTCGGGGGTGGTGGAGCCGAGCAGCCACATCAGCATGAAGAAGGCCATCATGGCCGTCACGAAGTCCGCGAACGCGACCTTCCAGGAACCGCCGTGATGGCCGTGCCCGCCCTTCTTGATCCGCTTGATGATGATCGGCTGGTTGTCGTTCGCCATGGCGTCTCCCCGTTACCGCCTGCTCGCCGGCGCGATCTACTTCTTCTGTTTCACGTGCGCTTCCAGTTCCTTGAAGCTGGGCCGCTCGTTGGAGAAGATGGCCTTGCGCCCGAACTCCACCGCGACCTGCGGCGCGTAGCCCTGCAGGGAGGCGACGATCGTGGTCTTCAGACACTTGTAGAACTGGGACTCGTCGCGGCCGATGTGATCCATCAGCGAGGAGAACGGACCGAAGAAGCCGTAGGCGAACAGTATGCCGAGCAGCGTGCCGACCAGCGCCACGGCGACGTGGTGGCCGAGCTGCTCCGGCGGGCCGCCGAGGTGACTCATGGTAATGACGATGCCGAGCACGGCGGCGACGATACCGAACCCGGGCAGGCCGTCGGCGATGCGCGATACCGCGGCGGGGACCTGGTGCGCCTCTTCATGGTGCGTCTCCAGCTCCACCTCCATCAGGTTCTCCAGCTCGATGGCGTTCATGTTGCCGCCCACCATCATCCGCAGGTAGTCGGTGATGAAGTCCACGATGTGATGATCCTTGTGGATCGTCGGATACTTCTTGAAGATGGCGCTCTTCTCGGGCTCCTCGACGTCCGCCTCCAGCGCCATCAGCCCCTCCTTGCGGGCCTTGGTCAGCAGGTCATACATGAGCGCGAGCGCGTCCATGTACAGCGGCTTCTTGTACCTGGAACCCTTGAACAGCGCGCCGAAACCCTTGAGTACTGATCTGATGACCTTGAAGGGATTGGAGATGATGAACGCGCCGACGGCCGCGCCGAGGATGACCAGCAGTTCCAGTGGCTGGATGATGGCGCCGATGTGCCCGCCCGACAGGACGAAGCCTGACAGGATGCAGCCCATCATCACGATGATCCCACCGATAACGTTCATATTCCCCTGCCCCCACATCTCGCCCGCAGATAACCATTGAATCTATCGGCCGTATCGGTCGTTTCTTGACCCGCGGACCGGCGGCGCCGGGGGTGGAGCCGCAGCCTGCCAGGCGGTGGCCCTGGCCCTGAGGGCGCTTCGGGCGGGAGGGGACGCGGGCCGTATGGGCAGGCCGGCATTTCCCTCGGCTTCCTTGTGCGCGGGCGTTCGCGCTACACTCGCCCAGGGGCGTTTCTCCGGGGGGAATCCATAACGTGAACAAGATCTTCCGTACCAAGCATCTGACGCCGGACACCCATGGTCATAGCGGGTTGCGGCAATGCCTGACGGCCTTCGACCTGACCCTGCTGGGCGTCGGCGCCATCATCGGAACCGGCATCTTCGTCCTGACCGGCATCGCCGCGGCGACCCAGTCCGGCCCGGCGGTGGTCCTCTCCTTCATCGTCTCGGGCATCGCCTGCACCTTCGCGGCGCTGTCCTACGCTGAACTGTCATCGAGCGTGGGCGGATGCGGGAGCGCCTACGGCTACAGCTACGCCGCATTCGGGGAGATCTTCGCCTGGATCATCGGCTGGGACCTGATCCTCGAGTACGGCGTGGCGGTCGCGGCCGTGGCCAACGGCTGGTCGGGCTATTTCGGCAAGGTGCTCGGACTCATGGGGTTCGTCATCCCGGAGATGTGGACCAAGGCGCCGCCCATGGGCGGCTACGTGAACCTGCCCGCGGTGGGGATCGTCTTCCTGCTGATGGTGCTGCTCATCATCGGGGTGAAGGAGAGCGCACGGACCAACGCGATCGCCGTGGCCATCAAGCTGGCGACCATCGCGGTGTTCCTCGCGGTGGCGGTGTTCAACATCCATCCCGAGAACTGGTCACCGTTCCTGCCGTTCGGCTGGTTCGGCCACGGCGAGGACGGCAGGCCCATAGGCGTGCTCGCCGGCGCCTCGCTGGTGTTTTTCGCCTACGTTGGTTTCGACGCCGTGTCCACGGCCGCGGAGGAGGCGAGCAATCCGAAGCGCGATCTGCCGATCGGCATCATCGGCTCGCTGCTGTTCTGCACGATCATCTACATCGTGGTCTCGGGCCTGCTGACCGGCATGGTGTCCTACACCACGCTCAACGTCTCCTATCCGGTGGCCTACGCGCTGGAGCAGGTCGGCGTGCGCTGGGCCTCGGCGCTGGTCGCGACCGGCGCCTTCATGGGACTGACCACCGTGATGCTGGTGCTCTATTACGGATTGACGCGCATCATTTTCGCGATGGGGCGCGACGGCCTGCTGCCCCCGTATCTCGGCCACGCCAACCCGCGCACGCAGACGCCGGTGCGCGTGATCACCATCTGCGGCGTGGTGATAATGGTGATCGCCGGCTTCATACCGCTGGGCGAGCTGGCCGAGCTGGTGAACATCGGCACGCTGGCGGCCTTCGTGATGGTCTGCATCGGCGTGATCGTGCTGCGCCGTACGCGGCCCGAGTTGCACCGTCCGTTCGTCACGCCGTGGAGCCCGCTCTTCCCGTTGCTCGGGGCGCTGTCGTGCGGCGCGCTGATGGCCTTCCTGCCCGTGCACACCTGGGAGCGGTTCGTCATCTGGCTGGCGATCGGCATGGTGATCTATTTCGGCTACTCGGTTCGTCACAGCCAGCTTGCGACCGCCTGAGCGGCGGCGCCCGCGCCTAGAGCTCCTCGAGATAGGCCACGCCGCCCAGTTGCCGCATCTGGCGCATGATCCAGGTGCGGCGTTCCAGGACGTAGCGCGACGGCGCCTGGACGCGCAGGCGCAGCGGGCTCGGAAGCACGGCGGCCAGCAGCGCGGCGTCGCCGGCACTGAGCGAGCCGGGCGGGCGGCGCAGCAGGTAGGTGGACGCCGCCGGCACGCCGTAGACGCCGTCGCCGAACTGGGCGATGTTCAGATACACCTCCAGGGTGCGGCGCTTGCTCCAGGTCATTTCGATCAGCGCCGTGAGCCACGCCTCGAGCCCCTTGCGAACCATGCTCCTGCCCGGCCAGAGGAACAGATTCTTCGCCACCTGCTGCGAGATGGTGCTGGCGCCGCGCACGGTGCCGTCGCGCTGATTGTGCCGCCACGCCTTGCGTATGGCCTGCAGATCGAAGCCGGAGTGATAGGGAAAAAGTTGATCCTCGGCGGCGATCACCGCCAGCGCGGCGTTCGGCGAGAGCTTCTCCCAGTCGAGCCAGAGGTAGCGCGTGCGGTAGTCCTCGCGGCCGTCGCGCAGCGCCTGCCATTTCGCCCGCAGCATGAAGGCACTCGTAGGCGGATCGAGGTGGCGCAGCAGCAGCACCGGGCCGGCCGTCGTCACCACGAATATGCACAGTGCCGCGGCGATCCATCGCCACGGGCGGAATCGTCTCGGAGTTCCTCGGCGCGCCATCGCGCGCCGGCGTGTTCGGTCCGGGTCCGGATGCATCGGGCGAAACTGGAGGTGCCCGGCGTACGGGCGCTGATTCGCAATCCATGCGAGAGTCGGGGCCACACGCGTCCGGCGAGCGCCCGCGGGTTCCGCCGCTATTCTATCGCCCCATGAGCGATATTGTGTGCTCCTGCCGCGCCGGATTCGAGCGCGACTGCCGCGAGGAATTCCTGCAACGGGCGCTGGCGCGCGGCATGGCGCCGTTGCGGGGCGCGCCGATTCCCGGCGCCGGATTCATCGTCATCGGCGCGGCCGAATCCGGCGCCGACGCGGTGCAGTTGCGCGCGCTGCGCGCGCCGTGGCCGGTTTTCGCCCGGCAGTCGATGCTCGCGTGTGCCCGGCTGCCGGCGCTTCCCGCCCGCGATCGGGTGAGCGCGATCCTGACCGCGGCGGCCGATATGCGCCAGCAGGTGAGCGAGGTGTGGGTGGAGACTGCCGATGCGGAGGCGACGCGTCCGCTCATGCCGTTGTGCCGGGGCCTGGAACGTCATCTGCGAACGGCCCTCGCGACGAACGGACTGCTGCGGCACGGTGCGGGGCTGCCCCGCCTGCACGTATTTCTCGTCGCCTCGACGATCGCCTACCTCGGCTATGCGGATCGGCGCGACAGCTCGCCCTGGCCGATGGGGATCCCGCGCCTGCGCATGCCGCGCGAGGCCCCGAGCCGCTCGGTGCTGAAGCTCGAGGAGGCGCTGCTGGTGTTTCTCACGGAGGAGGAACGCCGCGGCAATCTCAAGCCCGGCATGCTCGCCGTCGACCTCGGTGCGGCGCCGGGCGGATGGAGCTGGCTGCTGGCGCGCCACGGCCTGAGGGTGATCGCCGTCGACAATGGCCAACTCGCGCCGGCAGTGCTCGCGACCGGGATGGTCGAGCACCGGCGCGAGGACGGTTTCGAATTCCGCCCGCCAGGGAAGGTGCACTGGATGGTCTGCGACATCGTCGAGCAGCCTTCGCGCGTGGCGCAGCGCATGAGCCAGTGGTTCGCGCAGTCCTGGTGCAGGCACGCCGTCTTCAATCTCAAGCTGCCGATGAAGCGGCGCTACGAGGCGGTGATGCAGGCGCGCGCCACCATCGAGCAGACATTGTCCGGGCGGAAGTTCGACCTGCAGTTCCGGCAGCTCTATCACGATCGCGAGGAGGTCACCGGTTTCTACCGCGACCTGCAAGGCTGATGCGAACACCAACGCTGTACGTCGCGATCACCTATCACGGCTATGGGCATGTCGCCCAGACCGCGCCCGTGGTCAACGCGCTGTGTGCGCACCGGCCCGATCTGCGGGTCGTCGTGGAATCCGCCGCGCCGCGGGCGGTGCTGTCGAGGCATCTCCACGTTCCGTTCGAACACGTGGAATGCGGCACGGACTTCGGCATGGTCATGCACGACTCGCTGAACGTCGATGTGCCCGCGAGTCACGCGCGCTACCTCGAGCAGCTTGCCGGCTGGGAGGATGCGGTCGAGGCGTCCCTCGACCGCCTGCGCCGGCAGCGGCCGTCGCTGCTGCTCGGCAACGTGCCGTACATCCCGCTGCTCGCCGCCCGTCGATACGGCTGCCCGGCGATCGCGCTGTGCTCGCTCAACTGGGCGGACATCTATCTGCCGTATTGCGCGTCCGCCCCTGGGGCGGCGCAGGTGCACGCGCGTCTGCTCGAGGCTTATGCCTCGGCGCATGCATTCATCCGCCCGGCGCCGAGCATGCCGATGCCGGCGCTCGCCAATGGCCTCGGCGTCGGTCCGATCGCGCGCATCGGCCGGCGCGATCCGGCGCACCTGAAGGCACGCCTCGGACTCGCCGCCGGCACGCGGGTCGTGGCCGTGTTCATGGGCGGTGTCCCGACGCCGCTGCCGCTCGCGCATTGGCCGCGGTCCGAGGGCGTGCACTGGCTGGTGGGCGGCAGCGACTGCCCGGAGCGTGCGGACATGACGCCGCTCGATCGACCGGGCATGCCATACATCGATGTCGTGACGAGTTGCGATGCGCTGATCACGAAGCCGGGATACGGCGGTTTCGCCGAGGCCGCATGCAACGCCATACCCTTGCTCTACGTCGAACGCGAGGGATGGCCGGAATCGCCGTACCTGGTCGACTGGCTGACGTGGCAGGCGCGCTGCCTGCCGCTCGATCGGGTGGCGCTCGCGACCGGTGCGGTCATGGCCCGGCTTCGGCAGTTGTGGGCCATGCCGTCGCGGCCGGCGGTGTCGCCCGGCGGTATCGCGCAGGCCGCCGACCGGCTGGCGGCGGCGCTCGGGGAATGACGGGGCGGGGGGCGAGCAGGCGGCAGCGGACCCGCAGGCCCGCCGCCGCGATGGTGTGCGCAGTCAGCTCGCTGCGACCTTCTTGAGTCTGACCTGCATCTTGCCTTGATCTTCGTGGGACTCCATGGCGGATTTCAGCGCCGTCGTGCTGGCCTTCAGGAACGGATTGTCGATCGACAGGCAGCTCATCTTCCAGCACGCGTCCATCATCGATAGCTGGATCTCCGTCCAGTTTTTCCAGGCATCGAAACCCATCCGGTACATCGTGCCGACGCTTGCCGGATCGCCCCACGCCCGGCACTGAGTCTCGGCCAGGCGCATGGTGCGGTCCATGAACTCGGTCATCTCGATCATGGATTTCGACGCGTCAGTCGTCGTCATGGTATGGACCTCCTCGAATTGTCTGGCGTCCAAGCCGGTGGGGACACCGCCCCCGTCCCAGGGAGCGGAAGAGTACCGGGGCCGGCCAGCCTCCGCGGCGGACACCCGGTGACCTCGTGCTACTCGTTCGTCGTCCTCAAGTGACTGCTTATGGCCGTCGGATCCAGACGCACCAGGTCCTGGTTGAGCGTCTTCACAATCCGATCGACCGAATTGGCGCTCAATCGCTTGCGAAGCTCGCCGAGAAAGCGCGGCGCGGCGACGATGACCAACTGCTCGAACTGGCCCTGGGCGCGCGCCTCGTCGATGCGCTCGGCGACCTCATGGGCGAACATCTGCATCTGATGCTCATCCGGGTCGTTGCGTGTCTCGTAGGAGTGATGCACCGACCCGCTCGCCGAGCTGAATGAGCGGCCGGGGCGGTCCTGCGCCAGTTCGCGTGTGGGGATCCTGCCTTCCGGGTTGACGAGATCGGCGAGCTCCTGCAGTTGGCCGTCGGTCCCCATGCGGGAGAAAAAACGGGCCCGCGCGGAATCGGCAACCACCACCCACTGACGCATGCATTACCCTCCGTCGAACGTAGAAGTACAATGAATACAGAAAGCTACCTGTTCGGGCGATCCGATCCCTGATCCGAATCGCCCGGGCCGCCACGTTCGACAGCGGCAGCCGCTTTCAGGATAATGTCGCCTTTTTTCAGCGGGATGACAGCACATATGGCCGGGTCGCCACGCGTAGGCGTCATCATGGGCAGCCGCTCCGACTGGGAGACCATGCGGCTGGCCGCGGACATTCTCTCAGAGTTCAGTGTAGTCCACGAGTGCCGCATCGTCTCCGCGCACCGCACGCCCGAGCTGCTCGCGGAATACGCGCGGGCTGCGGAGAAGCGGGGCCTGCAGATCATCATTGCCGGCGCCGGCGGCGCGGCGCACCTGCCGGGCATGGTGGCCGCAAACACGCTGCTGCCGGTCATCGGCGTGCCGGTGCAAAGCAAGGCCCTGAAGGGGCTGGATTCCCTGCTCTCGATCGTGCAGATGCCGGCAGGCGTTCCGGTGGCCACGGTGGCCATCGGCGAGGCGGGCGCGCGCAACGCCGGGCTGCTGGCGGTGGCCATGCTCGCGAATACCGACGCGCCGCTTCGTGAACGACTCCGGGAATTCCGCGCCGCCCAGACGCAGCGGGTACTCGAGGAGAAGCTGCCGTGAACGGGAGGGATGTCATCCCGCCCGGCGCCACGCTCGGCGTGCTCGGCAGCGGCCAGCTCGGCCGCATGTTCGCGATCGCCGCCCGCAGGCTCGGCTACCGCGTGCACGTGCTATCGCCCGAGTACGACACGCCCACCGGACAGATCGCGGATCTGGAGGTCTCGGCGGACTACCAGGATCTCGACGCGATCGCGAAGTTCGCACAGGGCGTCGCGGCAGTCACCTTCGAGTTCGAGAACGTGCCGGCAGTCACCGCCGAGATCGCGGCGAGGCATGCGCCGGTGCGGCCGGCGGGGCAGGTGCTGCACGTCGCCCAGAACCGCGCCCGCGAAAAGGGCTGGCTGCGCGACAACGCCATACCGGTGACACCGTTTCGAAACGTGAGCACACAGGAGGAGTTGCTGGCAGCGGTCGTCGAGCTCGGCACGCCAGCGATCCTCAAAACCGCGGCCTTTGGCTATGACGGCAAGGGCCAGGTCGTGATCCGCAGGGCCGACGAGGCGGAAGCCGCGTGGCAGACGCTCAAGCGCCAGGAGTGCATACTCGAGACCTTCGTGGGGTTCGAGACGGAGCTCTCCGTCGTCGCCGCGCGCGGACTGGATGGCAACCTCGTGTGCTACGGCCCCATGGTCAATACCCACGCCAATCACATCCTCGACACCTCGGTGACGCCGTGTGACCTGCCGGCGCGCGCCGTGAAGGATTCCGTGGACATCGCCTGCAGCGTGATGGAAGGACTGGATGTGACTGGCGTCCTGTGCGTGGAGTTCTTCATGGAGAGCGACGGGCGCGTGATGGTCAACGAACTGGCGCCACGACCGCACAACTCCGGCCACCTCACCATCGACGGACACGTCACCTGCCAGTTCGAGCAGCAGGTGCGTGCGGTGTGCGGACTGCCGCTCGGCTCGGCCGCGATGGTGCGTCCCGCGGCCGCGATGGCCAATCTGCTGGGTGATCTGTGGGAGACCGGCGAACCGCAGTGGCACATGGCGCTGGCGATCCCGGAGGTGAAGCTGCATCTCTACGGCAAGGCCGAGGCGCGCGCGGGGCGCAAGATGGGTCACATCAACGCCGGCGCCGACACTCCGGAGGAGGCCCTGCGCCTCGTCACCGCCGCGCGCGCCGCGCTCACGCGACGCTAGCGTCGGGCGGCCGGTGTGGCCGCTCGACCGTCACCGTCCCGCCTCCGCGCTGTGCGGTGGTCGATGCAGCACCCGGAGCGATCATGGCCTGTGCATCCTGCCGGGGGAAAATCACCCAGACATGATCCGGCCATGCATGCGATGAGCGCTGCTCGATCTCGGACGGCCGCCGACTGGAGTGCGGGACTTGCGCCGAGGGCGCAGCATTACGCCCACGGGCCCAAGCGCCGCATCCGAATGATTGCGGCGGAGCACAAGATGGGGGCTGCCGACAGGCCTGCGGCGCGGTACTCCCCGAGTGCCAGAATGTTGATCTGGTTTCCAAAATTGAGGAGATCGCATCGAGGCGTTTCCGGCTACCATGCAATCAAGGGATGGCCGTGCAGGGAGATCAACACAGCATGTCGCACGAAAGGCTTTCCGCGCACCACGAACTGCCCATCAAGGGTTCCTCGAACCGAAGTTTCGGTCTGATCGTCGCGGCGTTCTTCTGCATCATCGGGTTGCTGCCCCTGTTCTCGCGCGGCGAAATGCGGCCCTGGGCATTGGTGGCGGCTGCCGTCTTCGCCGTGGTCGCGATGACCGTGCCTTCGATCCTCGGGCCGCTCAACAGGGCGTGGATGCGGCTGGGCCTGCTCCTGCACAGGGTCGTGAACCCGGTCGTGCTGGGTCTGATGTTCCTGATCGCGATCGTGCCCATCGGCCTGCTGATGAGGCTCTTCGGCAAGGATCTGCTGAGATTGAGATTCTCCAGGGATGCGTCGAGCTACTGGATAGTCCGCGAACCGAGGGGGCCGGATCCGCGTAGTCTCAAGCGGCAGTTCTGATCGTTTCGGAGGTGGATGACATGTCCTTCGTCAGGGAATTGTGGGAGTTCATGCGGGAGCGCAAGAAGTTCTGGCTGCTGCCGATCGTGATAGTGATGTTCCTGGTCGGTGGTCTCATGATCGCTGTCAAGGGATCTGCGGTGGCCCCGTTCATCTACACGCTGTTCTGAGCGGCACCGTGCGCATACTCGGCATCTCCGCGCTGTATCACGACAGCGCCGCGGCCCTCGTGGAGGACGGCGACATCGTGGCGGCGGCGCAGGAGGAGCGCTTCACCCGCAGGAAGCACGACTCCGGCTTCCCGGGCAACGCCGTGAATTACTGCCTTCAGGAAGCCGGGATACGGCTCGCGGAAACCGACTACGTCGTCTTCTACGACAAACCGTTCCTGAAATTCGAGCGCCTGCTCGAGACCTACCTGGCCTTCGCCCCGCGCGGGTTCAGGTCCTTCCGCATGGCGGCGCCGATATGGCTGCAGGAGAAGCTGTTCCTGAAGTCGCTGCTGAAGGAGGAGCTGAGCCGGTGGGCGCCGGATTACGACTGGGAGAACCGTCTGCTGTTCTCCGAGCATCATCTCTCGCATGCGGCCAGCGCGTTCTTCCCCTCGCCGTTCGAGGAGGCGGTGGTGCTCACGATGGACGGCGTCGGGGAGTGGACGACGACCTCACTGGCGGTCGGGCGCGGCAACGAGCTCAAGATCCACAAGGAGATCCACTTCCCGCACTCGCTCGGATTGCTGTACTCGGCGTTCACCTATTACACCGGGTTCAAGGTCAACTCCGGCGAGTACAAGGTCATGGGTCTCGCGCCCTATGGCGAACCGCGCTTCGTCAAGCAGATCTACGACCATCTCATCGACGTCAAGGACGATGGCTCGTTCCGCCTCGACATGAAGTATTTCGACTATTGCACCGGCCTGCGCATGACCAACGCCCGGTTCGACGAACTTTTCGGCGGGCCGCCGCGCAAGGCCGAGGACACGCTCACCCAGAGGGAGATGGACCTGGCGGCGTCGGTCCAGCGCGTGACGGAGGACGTCGTGCGCAAGCTCGTGGGCTCGATCGTCGCCGAGACCGGGATCACGGATGTGTGCCTGGCAGGCGGTGTTGCGCTGAACTGCGTGGCGAACGGCAAGGTGCTGCGCGACGGCATCGCGAGAGGGCTGTGGATCCAGCCTGCGGCTGGCGATGCCGGGGGCGCGCTCGGCGCCGCGCTCAACGGCTACCACCTCTACAATGGCGGAGCGCGAAAGGTCAATGCGCGGGACAGCATGAAGGGGGCGTTCCTGGGGCCGGCCTACGCCCAGCGCGACATCGAAACGAGGCTCGAGGCGGCGGGTGCGAACTTCGAAGTGCTGGACGACAACACCGTGATCGATGTCTGTGCGCGCGGCCTTGCCGAGGGAAAGGCCCTGGGTTGGTTCCAGGGACGCATGGAGTTCGGGCCGCGGGCCCTGGGTGGCCGCTCGATACTCGGCGACCCGCGCTCGCCCACCATGCAATCGGTGCTGAACCTCAAGGTCAAGTACCGCGAGTCGTTCCGGCCGTTCGCGCCGTCGGTGCTGCGCGAGCGCGTGGCCGAGTGGTTCGATCTCGACGGCGACAGTCCCTACATGCTGTTGGTCGCTGACGTGGTCGAGCGCAGGCGCAAGGCCATGACCGAGGCGGAGCAGAAGCTCTTCGGCATCGCCAGGCTCAACGTGCCGCGTTCCGACATCCCGGCGGTGACGCACGTGGATTACTCGGCGCGCATCCAGACCGTCCATGCGCATACCAATCCGCGCTACCACGCGCTCATCTCGCGGTTCGATGAGCTCACGGGCTGCCCGGTGATCGTGAATACGAGTTTCAATGTCCGTGGCGAGCCCATCGTGGGGTCGCCGGAGGACGCGTTCCGATGCTTCATGGGCACGGAGATCGAATTGCTGGCCGTGGGGAATTGCCTGTTGCGCAAGGAGAATCAGAACCCGGCGCTCAAGCAGCAGTACGAAAGCAGGTTCGAACTGGACTGAACATGAAGGGAAGCCGACCGGAAAGGAAGTGGAGCGTGGTTCTGACAGCCATGGTGATCGTCGGCGTGGTCTGCTACGCGCTGGGAGAGATCATGGTGCGGTTGCTCGAGCCGGGGGCCTCACGATACCCCAACCAGCACTTCTCGCTGGACTACGGCCCTGTCGAGTATCCCAATCGCCGCATCGTGCACACCGTGCCGGGCCGCTGGCGATTCGAGTACACGACCAACCGCTTCGGGCACCGGGGTGAGGAGCCCGAGGTCTCGAGCAGCTACCCGGTTCCCAACGTACTGTTGGTGGGGGATTCCTACACCTTCGGCATTGGACTGAGCGATGCGG
>WBZR01003166.1_pt1 | contig 15493 bp, 17 predicted proteins | sample 5204231 | NCBI WGS metagenome assembly WBZR01 (sample SAMN12412403, study PRJNA552823) | activated sludge metagenome | isolation source: activated sludge from anammox sidestream of wastewater treatment plant... | place: USA: Virginia | collected 2017-08 | reverse complement strand
CCGCCTTTCTTGCTGATTTTGGTCTCTATAATAAACACATCGTATGGAACCAGGACGCCATCCGTTACCGCCTCTTCAAAACCGTATTCACTCACAACGTTCTGGTTAAAATACCCAAAGGTGCGGTTGTCCGGAGTTGCAGTAAGGCCGATCTGAAAGGAGTCAAAATAATCCAGAACCTGCTTCCAGACGTTGTAGATGCTACGGTGACATTCGTCTATCACCACAAAGTCAAAGAACTCCGGTGGTACCCTGTCATTATAGACTACAGGCACAGGCTCTTTGGGCTGCCATCGCCTTTCATTGGGATTTTCCTCTTCTGCGGCCTCATCCAGCTCTTCACCCTTTAAAATCGAATACAGGCGCTGGATGGTGCTGATGTAGACCTGATTGTCCGTGGGAATGCCGCTTGACCTCAGACGGCACACCCCATACAACTCGGCAAATTTGCGGTTGTCGTCATTGGGTTGATAGGCCATGAACTCCTGCTCAGCCTGCTCACCGAGATTCCTGGTGTCTACGAGAAATAGAATCCGCTTCGCTCCAGCATATTTTAGCAGACGGTAGATGAAGGTAATGGCGGTAAAGGTCTTGCCTGAGCCTGTGGCCATCTGGATCAATGCCCGGGGCCGGTTATCCCTGAAAGATTTTTCCAGATTATTGATGGCCTTGATCTGGCATTCGCGGAGGCCGGCTTCCGGCAGATGGGGTATATCAAGAAGCCCCCTCCTGAGCGTATTTTCAGCCTTCAGCAAATTCCTCAATGTCTCAGGCCTGTGGAAGGTAAACACAGGACGTGAACGCGGTTTTGGATCACGGTAGCTGGTAAATCGGGTTACTTCGCCTGTGCTCTCGTACGCAAAAGACAGAGGGTCATTATTCAGGTATTTCAGTTTGCTTGCTGCGTATCCTTCTGATTGTTCCTCGTGAGTGGTAAGGCGAACGCCTTCTTCCTCCCGCTTGGCTTCAATTACACCAACAGGTTTCCTGTCAACAAACAGGATATAATCTGCAGGACCTATATCTGTCTGGTATTCCCGGACAGCCACGCCAATACCAGCGCCAAGATTGATATGCTTTTTGTCCTGAATGATCCAGCCGCAAGCAGTCAACTGACTGTCAATATTGTCTCGTGCAATCTGCTCAGGGGTTTGGTTTGGCCTCATAGTCACGTTTGATGAATTATACAATATATGTTATAAAAAAGTAATTCTTGTAAGGGGGTATGAATGAAACCATTAAAGGGACAGGTTGCGCTGATTACAGGCGGCGGCAGCGGGATTGGGTTTGCTATTGCGAAGACGATGCTGGATGAGGGGATGAGTGTTGCCATATGCGGCAGGGACGAGGGAAAGCTCAGGAAGGCTGAGGCTGAACTTGGTAAGCATGGCAGGCACCTCCTTGTCATGCCTGCTGATGTTTCAAGGAAGTCTGATGTAGAGCAATGGGTGAAGGCTGCAATCATGGAGTTTGGCGGCATTGATGTCCTTGTAAACAACGCCGGTGTAGCGCGCTGGTCTGATGTGGAGAACATTACTGATGAACACCTGGACTACCAGCTCAATGTGAATCTCAGGGGGCCGCTCTATTGCTCTCAGGCCGTGCTGCCACATATGAAAGGTCGTCAGAGCGGTTATATTATCAATATCTCCTCTGTATGCGGCAAATTTGGTTTTGCAGGGACGGCCGCCTACAGCGCAAGCAAGTTTGGTCTTATGGCCCTGTCAGACAGTTTGAGAGAGGAAGGGGCGTCTTCCAATATCAAGGTCACGGCTATATGTCCTGGATTCGTGGCAACTCCGATGGTAACCGATGCCCCGGTGCCGCTTGAGGAGATGATCAGACCTGAGGACATTGCAAGGGCCGTACTGTTTCTTCTGAGTCTGTCTGAATATGCGGCGGTGAAAGAGATTGTAATTACGAGGAAAGGCGAAAGCTAAGATCAACAATGAGTGGAAAGCAATGAGCAATGAGGTCAATTATCAGGGACGTGAAGTGAGGCAACTGTGTTCATGACCGTCCTGCCGTCTGATTCCCAACCGCCTATCAGATAGATTGTATCGCCCACTGACTCAACGCCCATTGCGGCACGAGGTTTGTCTATATCAGGCGGCCTCTCCCACTTCTTCTCATCCTGATTATAGTATGCAGCCCTCGTATGTATCCCTTCCGTGCTGTAACCGCCGAACATGTGCAATCTTCCCTTGTAGATGCAGACACCATGAGCAGCAGCAGGCCATGGAAGGGAAAACCCATTTTGTTTAGTCCACGTATTAGTTACAGGGTCATAAATATCTATAAGATCGTATTCGGTCAGACTCTTTCCTGTAAAGGCAACACCGCCGGTTGCCAGTATCCTGCCGCCTGACACTGCCCCTTTCAATGCAAATCTTGGGACAGGCAGGGGCGCAATCTCAGCCCAGCGCCCTTCTTTGATATTCAGTCTTTCACAAAATGCAAAACCAGGGTCCTTGGAAGGCCCGCCTTCAGTTGCATCGGGGTGATGGCCTCCCATTATATATATCTCATTCCCTGATACAGCAACACCCGGATAGTCATGCGGCATAATCATGTCAGGTCCGGTCTCCCACCTGTCTTCTGCAGGACTGTATATCTCAACAGTCGTAAGGAACTTAAATTTGCCGTCAGGTTTCTTGTATCCGCCGCCTATGACAAAGACCTTCTCTCCTGCCAGTGCGGCGACAGCACCCGAACGGTGTGTAGGCATTGTCCTCCCCCATGACCATGTATCATTACCGGGATTATATATCTCTACTGTGTCAAGGCTGAGGAAGTTGGGCCCTCCACCGCCAAAGACGTATATCTTTCCATTGTATGATACAGTTGCCGGATGCGAACGCGCAGTCTGTAAGGATTGTATAATGTTCCACATAAGCAGTTATTTTACTTAAATGTGCTGCAACTGGTCAACAGGTAAATTGCCGGCGTCACGCCAAACAATCATTGACACCGGAAACAGGAACTGTTATATATTTCATATGTTCGAATATACACAATCTATTAAAGAAGGAGCGCCTCATGGATACCCGGATAACTATCATTATAAATGACCCGCCATATGGAACTGAAAGACCATACAACGCACTCAGGCTTGCAAACAGCCTTATAAAAAGGGAAGGTATCAATGTAACTGTCTTCCTCATGGGGGACAGTGTCATATGCGCAAAGGGAGGTCAGAAGACCCCGGACGGATATTACAACATTGAACGGATGCTTAAACCTTTAGTAAGGCACGGTAAAGTCTTACTCTGCGGGACATGCATGGATGCAAGGGGTATGACAGAAGGTGATATGGCCGAAGGATGCAGCAGGAGTACTCTGGATGAGCTCACTGAGCTTACCATAAGCTCTGACAGGGTACTCATATTTTAGAAATAATAGTCGCTGTCCCTGTTTATCCGAGGGACAGCGACTATTTATTCAGGAACATTTTCAGGCTCCCTGAAGCCTTCGGGTGCCGGAGTTTCCTCAGGGCCTTGGTCTCAAGCTGGCTGACCCGTTCACGGCTGATCTTTAACTGCTTTGCAATCTCTTCCATGGTATAGCGCCTTGCTTCACCTATGCCAAACTTCATACGGATTACCTTTTCCTGTTTCGGGGATAGCGCTGACAGGACCTCATTCAACTCATTCATCAGCTCATCGCTTATGATATCATCGACAGGCGATGACTGCCCCATGTCTTCAACGAATGCAGACAGGGAGCCTTCCCCATCCTCACCGGCAGGCGCATCGAGCGAGACCTCTCTGTGCATCATCATATCCATATAACTCTTTATTTTCTCAACAGGCAGGCCCATCTTTTCTGCGAGTTCTTCCGGCGCAGGCTCCCTGCCGTTCTCCTGCACGAAACTGACAGAAGTACGCATCATCCTGTTGATCTCAGACGCTATGTGTGCAGGAATATTTAATGACGAACCTGACAATAAGGCAGCCTTCATGATATATTGCCTTATCCACCACGTGGCATAAGTAGCAAACCTGTAACCCTTCCGGTAATCGAATTTATCAACCGCCTTCATCAGCCCTATATTTCCCTCCTGAATCAGGTCCATGAGCTGTGTATCATTCCTTGAATATCTCCTTGCAATGTCCGCAGTAAGCCTGAGGTTTGCCCTGATGAAACGGTCTTTTGCCTCCTGCATCCTCTGCTCAATCTCATCAATTGAAGATAATATTCTGCTCAGACCTCCATTTCCTTCCTTCCTGTCCACTCCCATTTTCTCTATTGCCTTTTCAATTATGCCTGTACGTCTGTCTGCATCAAGGATGCGTGCTACAAGCAGGTCTTTGTTCATACCGCTTTCACAGAGCGCACTAATCTCTTCCGCAATATCAAATATATCTGTGCCGGCATCATCCGCTTCTGTTTCATCGTCTGAGAATACAGTCTCATCGTCACGTACCCTGTCATTCTGAACCTGTTTCATAATCTCCTGACCAGTCAACACCCCCGTATCCAATAATTTATGAATAATTGCGACGCGGCAGTCTTCTACGCATTTTGCAAGCTCAATCTCCTCATCCTTCGTCAGAAGAGGGACAAGGCGAATTTCCCTTAAATATGTCTTTACAGAATCAGACGATTTCATGTTACGGATTATAATTATACCAGAATACTGATATTATAAGGTTGTAATAGAAATTACAATAAGTTATAGTGATCTGTATACAAGAAAGGGGGTATATAAGATGAATAAAAAACCTGTACCATGGCGGGGACCGTCTGAACTTGCTCGTTTGGCTAAAGACATGGAGCGTTACGTGGAAGAATCCATTGGACGCGGGTGGGGACAGAGAAACATGCCGTTCCTGCGGCGTTGGCAGGCATTAAAGAGGGCAGAAGAGTGGATGGCAGCCCCAAAGGTTGATGTCTACGAGGAAGGTAATGATGTAATAATCAAGGCAGAAGTCCCGGGCATGGAAAAAAATGAGATAGAAGTATCACTCGAAGAGAACACCCTCATCCTTAAAGGAGAAAAGAAAAAGGAAGAGAAGAAAGAGGATAAGGACTATTCTTACTCTGAACGCTACTACGGGTCTTTCACAAGGACAATAGAACTTCCCTCTGATGTCCAGGCTGATAAGGTTACAGCAGTGTTGAAGAATGGGGTATTGAATATAAGATTACCCAGGCTGGAGACAGCGACGAAGAAAGAAGTCAGGATTAAGGTTGATTAGTGTTTCCCGATTCACTGAGGGATGTGCAGGTGAATAAATCGCCGATTTGCGATACACATAAAGCCCTGGGCGCCGCATTCACTGAATTTCATGGCTGGGAGATACCGTCGCATTACGGAGACGCTGTAGCTGAGCACCTTGCTGTCAGAGGAAGCGCCGGCATTATTGACATGACCCACAGGGGCAAGATACGTGTATCTGGCAAAGACAGTACCAGGTTTCTCCATAATATCCTGTCTCAGGATATAAACAAGCTCACACCCGGAACCGGCGGTCACGCCGTCCTCTTAAATACAAGGGGGCACATGCTCGCCTATATGCGCCTGTATAGTGATGATGACTCATTCCTTATAGACACAGAACCAGGTGAGGCAGAAAAGATCATACAGATACTCAATCGCTATCTCTTCAGGGAGGATGCTAAGATTGAGGATTTAACAATGCAATATGGTCTCTTGACAGTGCAAGGTCCCCGTTCACGTGAGACTATCAGCAGGATAAGCGGGATTGAAATCAAGGATATGGACGAGTGCGGGCACATCAACATTAGCATAAACAGCATCAACTGCAAGGTGGCAAGGACCACGTATACGGGTGAAGAGGGATATAACATCTATGCACCATGGGATAACCTTCAATATATCTGGGAAAGCATCATTGTCCGCAACCCCTTTGTTCGTCACCCCGAACATGGTTCAGTGTCTCACCGGGATGACATAAAGACAATGACTTCAGGTGAAATAATCCCCTTCGGTCATGATGCATTCAATTCCTTACGTATCGAAGCAGGGATACCGCTCTACTCCATTGACATGGATGAAAACACGATCCCGGTTGAGGCCGGACTCGATGATGCAATCAGCTACACAAAGGGCTGCTATGTAGGCCAGGAGACGATTGCCCGTATAAAATTCAAGGGGCATGTAAACAGGACTCTGACAGGATTTATAATTTCACCGGGGAGAGAGTCAGGTTCTGTCTCTGGCAACATGATTATACCAAAGAAGGGAGACATAATTTGTGCAGCTATTGACGACGCCAGGCAGGAAGCAGGTTTCATAACCAGCGCTTGTTTTTCACCTACCCTCAACAGGGTAACCGCGTTAGGTTATTTAAAGATACAGTATGCTGGACGAGGGAATAAAGTCACAATCAACTCTGAGGACGGCGAGGTCTCTGCAGAAGTGGCAAAGCTGCCTCTCTATAAGTAAAATATAAGTTTTCCCGTCCATTTTTGAGGGTGCATATCAGTTATTAATCACGACAATAAAAAAACGATTGACAAAGCTCCTGTAAGATGTTAAAAATTTGGGTTATTTCAAGCGTGGGAAATATAGTTGATGGTGAAGAACGGCAATAACGATAAGTACCGTTTTGTTCACCAGGTAGGGTTGTTTACTGCCATCCCTGTCGTCCTTGTTGCAGGACCGGCTATCGGATTCTTTATAGGAGATTATATAGACAGGAAGTTTGGCACGGCCCCGTGGTTTATGTTCTTCTTCATAGCAATCGGATTTGTTGCCAGCATAAGGCAGACCATAGAATTCATAAACAAGGCAAGCAACAACAAAAAGTGAGATGGACAGGGATTTTTTAAAAAGATCAATAAGGGCGTCAATAATCATTACAGTAATAGTCGCACCTTTCACGCTCCTCTACTTCGGCATCCAGGCAGGATGGGGATTTGTGGCAGGGTCGGCCTGGAACATCATTAACGTCTTCCTCCTGTCTCAGGTAGTCACCAATCTTATTACACCGCATCATTCAAATAAGAAACTTGGCGCAGCCGCAGGAGTCCTGAAGTTTCCTGTTCTTTACGGGGTTGGCTTCGTGATCATCAGATATACCAATCCGTCGTTATATGGTATCATAGCCGGGTTTTCACTAATACTGGCCGTCTTTATTTTAAAGGCGACAGGCATCTGTTATATGAACGTTACCTGTCAGGAGAAGAAGAGTTATGGAAGCAGCGCATAGCGCAGCAAATGGCGGCGGAGCGCCAGAAGTTGCCAATATAATTACACTTCTCAACAGCTGGTTTCATGAGTCATCTGTTATCTCTTTTCTGCACCACTGGGAAAATCCATTCTTCTCTATCTTAATTATCATTGCACTCGTCATCGTTGCAAGGATGGCTTCAAGAAACCGGCAACTGGTTCCCGGCAGGCTCCAGAACTTTGTGGAATTCGCACTTGAAAGCCTTGACAATCTTGCCCATGGAGTCATAGGTCATCATGGAAGACACTATGCGCCGTTCATAGGCACACTTTTCATATACATACTGGTCATGAACCTCAGCGGGCTTGTCCCTTTTCTCAAGTCTCCTTCATCAAGCCTTAACACAACTATAGGTCTTGCAATAATAGTATTCTTCTATGTACAGTACACCGGATTGAAAAGGCTTGGCATTGGAGGATATATCTTTCACCTGCTTGGACAGCCAAGAGACGTCATGGGATGGATCTTCGTCCCCCTTATGCTCCCGCTGCATGTAATTGAGGAATTTATTAAGCCAATGAGCCTGTCACTCCGTCTGTTCGGCAATGTATTTGGAGAAGATGTGCTCATAGGGGCATTCGTTACAATGGGCATCATGGCGCTGAGCTTTATGGGGAGCCCGATAGGGATACCGCTTCAGATCCCGTTCATGCTCCTTGCAATAATAACAGGTACCATCCAGGCGCTGGTCTTTACACTTTTGAGTACCGTTTATCTGGCATTGATGATGCCTCATGAAGAGCATCATTAAGTCAGGATGTGGCAGGTAACACGCAGCTGAGGACGTAAGAAATGGCTTTAGAAAAGGGACATTTATTGCGTTCGCAGCACTAATAGAAAGGAGGAGGGAATACAATGGATTTTCAAACAACATTAGGATTGGCGCTCCCAATAGGGGTAGGGTTGGCAGCTATCGGTTCCGGGCTTGGTCTCGGCAGGGCAGTTGGTTCTGCCATGGAGGCGATGGGAAGGCAGCCTGAAGCGGCTGGCAAGATCCAGACTGCAATGGTTATCGGTGCGGCATTTATCGAGGCATTGACCATCTATGCACTTCTGACAGTCTTTATCTTCCAGGGCAAGATAGGCGGATAAAGAAGGTTACAAAGGGGAGATACATTGAATCTTGAAATACAACAGATATTGACTCAGGCGATAGGTTTTCTCGTACTCCTTTTTATCCTGAAGAAGATTGCCTGGAAGCCTTTACTCTCCCTCCTCGATGAAAGGAGGGAGAAGATAACTTCTGAATTTCAGACCATAGAGCGAACAAAATCGGAACTATCAAGGCTGGAGCAGGATTACAAGGCAAGACTCGCAGAGATTGACGCACAGGCGAGGCAGAAGATTCAGGAGGCAATCTCTGAGGGACAGAGGATTGCAGTGGATGTCCAGGAAAAGGCGCGCGAAGAGGCAAAGAATATCCTGAACAAGGCAAAAGAAAACATCGAGCTGGAAGTCGCAAAGGCGCGCGTAGAGCTTAGAAATCAGGTTGCATCTCTGGCTATCAAGGCAGCAGAGAAGGTAATCAGAGAGGAACTCTCGGAAGAGCGACATAAGCGTCTTGTAACGGAGTTTATTGATGAGGCAGGTCGGCTAAGGTGAAAAAGAGGATAATTTCCGAGAGATATGCCAGCGCCCTTTTAAACTTTGCAAAAAAGAAAGAGGCTGCAGGGCAGGTCTTTGAAAACCTGGAATTTATCAAGAAGATGCTTTCTGAAAATGCATCACTAAGGATATTTCTTGAAAGTCCTCATATTACCCAGGAAGACAAGATGTCCTTTATAAAAAAGGCATTTGGCGATTCAGTTACTGAAACAGCCATGACCTTTCTTATGATACTTGTCAGGAAATACAGGCTTAAGTTCCTTGGAGAGATCATAGACGAGTATGAAAGACTCTACGATATCGAAAGGGCTGTACAGAAAACAGATGTAATAACGGCATATCCCCTGGACGATACTGCTGTTGCAAGACTTCGCACTGCAGTGGAATCATCGATGAAAAAGTCTATAAAGATGTGTTTGATTGTAGACCCTGACATATTGGGCGGGGTCGTTATCAGAACTCCAAATCTTATAATTGACGGAAGCCTGAGGAGGAAACTGAACGACCTCAGTTCATCGATAACTTCTCTCAGGGTATAAGTAAGGCAGCAGTAAGCAGGCAACAGGAACATGTTCCTGTTGTGTGTTTACTGTTTACTGTGTAAAGGAGAAATGACATGGCATTAAGACCTGAAGAAGTTAGTTCAATAATCCAGATGGAGCTGGAAAAATTTCAGTCCGAGCTCCATATGGAGAGCGTCGGGACTGTGCTCCAGGTTGGAGACGGCATTGCAAGGATTTACGGGCTTGAAGATGCAATGGCCGGTGAACTTGTGGAATTCCCGGGAAATGTGGTTGGGATGCTCTTCAACCTTGAAGAAGATAACGTGGGCGCAATCCTGTTTGGCGAAGATTCAATGATAAAAGAGGGCGATACCGTCAAAAGGACAGGGACAATAGCCCGGGTACCAGTCGGCGACGCAATGATCGGAAGGGTCGTTGACGCACTCGGCAGGCCAATAGATGACAAGGGCCCGATTGTAACAGAGAAGTTCCGCTCTATTGAAGGAAAGGCGCCAAACGTTGTCCAGAGACAGCCCGTTAAAGAACCTGTCCAGACAGGTATCAAGGCCGTTGACGGAATGATCCCGATAGGCAGGGGGCAGAGAGAGCTTATCATCGGTGACAGACAGACAGGAAAGACAGCAGTGCTCCTTGACACGATAATAAATCAGAAGGGGACGGGGGTCATCTGCATCTATGTTGCAGTCGGACAGAAGGCTTCCAACGTTGCAGGAGTCGTCGAGACATTATCAAAGTACGGCGCTATGGACTACACAATCGTTGTGTCAGCCACTGCAGATAATGCGGCGTCTCTTCAATACATAGCACCTTATACGGGCTGTGCCATAGGAGAAGAGTTCATGTATACAGGAAGGCATGTCGTCGTAATGTATGACGACCTGTCCAAGCATGCACAGGCTTACCGCCAGTTATCCCTTCTGCTCAGACGTCCGCCCGGAAGGGAGGCATATCCTGGTGACGTATTTTATCTCCACTCAAGACTCCTTGAGAGGGCTGCGAAGCTGAGAGACGACCTTGGCGGCGGTTCACTGACAGCCCTGCCTGTTATCGAGACACAGGCAGGCGACGTGTCCGCCTATATTCCGACCAATGTCATTTCCATTACTGACGGCCAGATTTACCTTGAACCGGACCTGTTCTATGCAGGTGTCAAACCGGCCATTAACGTCGGTCTGTCTGTGTCAAGGGTCGGTGGAAACGCACAGACGAAGGCCATGAAAAAGGTTGCAGGAAGGCTTCGTCTTGACCTTGCACAGTACAGGGCGCTTGCCGCATTTGCCCAGTTCAGTTCCGACCTTGACAAGGCTACACAGGACCAGCTGACCAGAGGTGAAAGGATGGTGGAGATACTCAAGCAGGACCAGTATGTTCCCCTTCCCCTCTCAAAACAGGTCATGATCATATACGCCGGCACAAAGGGTTATCTCGATGACCTTCCGTCCAATGATATCAGGGCATTCGAAAAGGAATTCCACGCTTTCATGGAAAAGGAATATCCTGACGTAGGGATTGAGCTTGAAAAGACAAAGGCGCTGTCAGATGAGATATGCAGGAAGATAGACTCTGCAGTGGAAAAACTGAAGGCACGCTGGAAGAAATAATTCTTTATTATGTTGACTATAAGACAAATCAGGCGCAAGATTGTCGCTGCCCAGAAAACCAAGCAGATTACACGCACCATGCAGATGGTGGCAGCTTCACGGGTTAAAAAGGCGGAAGGAAGGCTTCAGCAGTCAAAACCTTATGCAAACAAGCTGGAAGAGCTTCTGCTGAGACTTTCTGCCACAGGCCAGTTCAGCCATCCCTTCTTTGAGACAAGGGACGTAAAGACGATATGTCTCGTAGTCGTTACAGGAGACAGGGGCCTTTGCGGCTCATACAATGCAAATGTAATCCTCAAGGCAGAATCTTTTCTGAGAAGTCAGGATAAGAATGTCAAGTTATTCCTTATCGGCAAAAAGGGATTTGACTATTTCAGGAAGAGAAAATGGGAGATACTCGACAAGGTCACTGATATCAGCGGAAAGCTCGACTTCAAAAGGGTCGGCGAAATAACAAATCAATTGACAGGGTATTACACGTCAGGCACTGTTGATGAGGTACACCTGCTCTACACATCCTTTAAATCTGTAATGTCATACAAGGCAACTATTGATAAATTTCTTAAAATTGAAAATCCGGCCAGCAGGGACGGGGATAAGGCAGCGCAATACATCTTTGAACCTGACGTCAACGGGATATTTGAAAAACTCCTGCCAAAGTATGTAACAACCAAGGTATATATCTCTCTGGCACAGTCGTTTACTTCAGAAAATGCATCAAGGATGATGGCGATGAAGCTTGCTACTGACAATGCGACAGAGATGATAGACAAGCTGACGCTTATGCGTAACAAGGCCAGACAGGCAGCTATTACGAAAGAGATTACGGAGATTGTAACGAGTGCAGAGGCTTTAAAATAAAGTATGGAGGTATTAATAAGATGAATTACGGCACTATAGTACAGGTAATAGGACCAACCGTGGATGTGCGATTCCCCCAGGAGTCACTTCCGCCTATCCTTAATGCATTGAAGATCGAAGACAAAGAGAAGGGCATCAACCTCGTCGTAGAGGTTGCACAGCATGTTGGAAATGACATTGTGCGGTGCATCGCCATGTCATCAACAGACGGACTCATAAGGGGGATGAAGGTGCTTGATACCGGGGCGCCCATATCGGTGCCTGTCGATGAACAGACACTCGGAAGGATATTCAATCTCCTTGGCGAAACGATTGATGAGAAGGGTCCTGTTGCAAACCCTGACAAACGCTGGCCGATACACAGGCCAAGCCCTGCATTTGAAGAACAGGTGCCAGTTGCATCAGTGCTTGAAACAGGGATAAAGGTCATTGACCTGCTCGCTCCGTATGCAAAGGGAGGAAAGATTGGTCTTTTCGGCGGAGCAGGTGTCGGCAAGACGGTCATCATCATGGAACTGATCAGGAATATCGCAACTGAGCACGGCGGATACTCCGTATTTGCCGGTGTGGGTGAAAGAACGAGGGAAGGAAACGACCTCTATCTCGAGATGAGTGAGTCCGGCGTTATCAGCAAGACCTCTCTTGTATTCGGTCAGATGAATGAACCGCCGGGTGCACGATTAAGGATAGCACTCGGCGCACTTACAATAGCGGAATACTTCAGGGATGAAATGAATCAGGACGTGCTCCTGTTCATTGACAATATATTCAGATTCGTTCAGGCGGGCTCGGAGGTCTCGGCGCTCCTCGGCAGGATGCCGTCAGCAGTCGGATACCAGCCAAGCCTCGGCACTGAAATGGGTGAATTGCAGGAAAGGATAACATCAACGAAGAAGGGTTCTATCACCTCGGTACAGGCAATCTACGTACCAGCGGACGATATTACTGACCCTGCGCCCGCTACAACATTTACTCATCTCGATGCAACGACCGTTTTGTCGAGGCAGATTGCAGAGCTTGGCATTTACCCCGCGGTAGACCCGCTTGATTCCACATCCCGCATAATGGACCCAAGGATCATCGGTGACGAACACTATAACGTTGCAAGATCAATCCAGAAGATCCTTCAGAGATACAAAGACCTGCAGGATATCATTGCCATCCTCGGAATGGACGAACTCTCCGAGGAAGATAAGCTGACAGTCAACCGTGCGAGGAAGATGCAGAAATACCTCTCCCAGCCATTCTTTGTTGCCGAGGCATTTACCGGGACACCAGGGAAATATGTAAAGCTGCAGGACACCATCAAAGGCTTTAAGATGATATTAGACGGTCAGATGGATGACATACCGGAGCAGGCATTCTACATGGTCGGCGCAATTGAAGAGGTGTTTGAAAAGGCAGAGAAACTGAAGGCTGGAGTATAATGTCAAAGAACTTCAAATTGACAATAGTTACACCGGAGAAAATAATATATGATGGCGAGGTATCGTCCATCGTTGCCCCTGGCGATGCGGGATACCTCGGCATCCTTGCAGATCATGCGCCCATTATTACGAGCCTGACAACTGGCAAACTCGAAGTTACTGATCCTAACGGGGCCAGGAACATCATGAGAATAAGCGGTGGATTCATGGAGGTGGTTAAAAACACAGCGACAATCCTTATTGACTCAATACCCCAATAGAGACTATCATAAGTCCGATAATCTTTCTGATTATACAGGAAAAGCCAGATGAATTATGGCAGATAATGACGAAATAACCGTTGTAAGGACAGAACGCCTTGATCTGGGCATTTTCACTGATACATCATTCCTGAACAAAACCCTCATAGACTCTCCTGAGAGGATAAACAACGGTGCCTTGAATGAGTTTACTTCCGGGTCTAAACCGGTTTACCTGATTACCCTCAACAGAAAAAGATGGGCTGTAACAATAAACAGCTTTGACAACGAATTTATCCATGTGGTTGCCCCGCAGGGATTTAAGATCTTCATTGGTGATGTCGTCATTGTAGAATTCCAGACAGGAAAGAGTGACTTCATAATTCAGACTGTTCAACACAAATATGCAATACAGAAAACAGCTGATAAAACAATGTCGCCGGTTCTGACACTGAAGTATCTGGATCCGAGAATGGACAAACGGTACACCGTGCCGCCAGATACAAGTGTGCATATTAATAAAATTGACCATAACGCCATCTGGGTAACTGACAGCAAATACTTTGTTGTCCGCTCTACGGGCTACAAAGCCGGGAATAATCCGGACATAATCGTTCAGGAAACAATCGGATTCAATTCCGGATCCAGTGCTGGTGGCGCTGCCAATATTACATATCTGGATAAAGAGATGAACGAGTTAAGGAGTAACATGATAAAAACGGACATTATAAATATATCCGCCGGCGGATGCGCAATCATGCTGGCTGACAGGGATATGAAACAGGGGTCCCTGCTCTTTCTGACCATCACGACAGGCAATAGCGATACCATGCAAAAATTAAATAAGTTTGATTTTCAATTGTTTGCGATCGTAAGAAATACGATGCCTGCCGAAGGCGGAAACTGTAAATATGGCATAAAGTTTATTAAACGCCTCGACAATAATACCCTGAATCGCTTCCTCAATTATGGACAACCCGTATAAACCTGCAATGCACGAACACAGGACAGATAATTACGACTCACCCCGCAGCCTGTCTGAATATTCCGGACTATGAACAACACTAACAGGTTCTGACCTGAAGTCTCCGCATAATTTGAACATGGACGTCATTTCCTCTAACCTTGATGACAGACCGGAAAGGTCAACCACCGCCTTTGCTATCTGGTCCATGTCTTTCACCCTGTCCCTGGATACTGCCGCAATGGCATCAATATCTTCACTGATCTGTCCTGATGCGATAGATTGCTGTTCAGATGCCGATGCAATCTGCTGCACCATTTTAGAGACCTTTTCCACATGACTAATTATATCATTCAGCGCGCCGCCGGTCTCCTTCGCAAGTTCTACGGCTTCTTTAACCGCCTTAACCTCACTGTCAGCGCTTATTATGGCCTTTTCCGTGCTTTCCTGTATCGTCTTTATCATTTCACTGATCTCTTTCGTGGCTGTAGTCGTCCTGTCAGCAAGTTTCCTGACCTCATCAGCGACTATGGCAAAACCCTTGCCATGCTCCCCTGCCCTGGCCGCTTCAATTGCAGCATTAAGGGCCAGTAAGTTCGTCTGATCCGCAATATTATTGATAACCTCAACGATCTTGCCAATCTCATTGGAACGGCTTCCAAGCTGCACTATGGCTGTTGACGACTCTTTGACCATTGGAAGTATTGCATTCATACCCCCCATAGTTCTTGTAACAATCTGCCCCCCCTTTTCAGCAGCAGAATCTGCCCCTCTTGCGGCCTCTGCAGCCACATGTATATTATCAGCTATCTCTTTTGTGGTGCAGCTCAGCTCTTCTGAAGCCGCTGCGACTTGTGTGGCCTTTTCCTTCTGCGATTGCGTGCCGCTGACAATCTGTGTGGAGGAGTCTGAAAGGCCCTGCGAGGTCAGGACAACTTCCTTGGCAGCGATTTGAATTTTCTTGATGACCTCGTTGAACCTGTTTATAACTTCATTAAATTCCTTTCCCAATTTACCCATTTCATCATCGCTGTCAACCGGGAGTTTTACTGATAAGTCTCCATCAGTAAGGC
>WBZR01003165.1_pt1 | contig 15493 bp, 13 predicted proteins | sample 5204231 | NCBI WGS metagenome assembly WBZR01 (sample SAMN12412403, study PRJNA552823) | activated sludge metagenome | isolation source: activated sludge from anammox sidestream of wastewater treatment plant... | place: USA: Virginia | collected 2017-08 | reverse complement strand
AAAAAGGATAGAGCTGTTTATTGACGAATCGAATAAAATGCCTGTTGTGTTTCGTTGGAAATATAAAATGTCCGAAATACCGGTCTAATTTTATATGTATATCTATTAAGAGAACAATATACTAGTGAATACGTATAATATCATGGGTGTTGTCTGCGGCTTTCCAGGTACCACCCTGGTGACAATACCGCAGGACGCATATATTACAGAAATCTCCACCTACCACTGGTGCGATGGAGGTCAGCCTGCGGGAACACATGCTTTATCCAATCTCAGTACATTTCAAATGTATGGACCATTTCCAGCAACAACCGACTTTCGCTTCTGGATATCACACCCCAATACCCACGTGCCCGCCGGAAGCTATGAAGTCATCGATTCAGAGCCAGACACCTGGTCACATACGTACAGCGGTGGATTTGTGTTAATCAAGGGCATCGTGTGTTACTAACGTACATTCCTTGACTGTTTTCATTAACCTTTATTACAAGGGATCTGTTTATGCGTACCGTCAAAGGCAGTTTCGTTGTCTTTTTACTTTACAGTCTGACCTTTTTTATCTCACCGGATTTTGTACAGGGAAATAATAATCGTGATATTGCGCTCCCACCGGATCCAGGGAATGCAGGGAAGGAAACCCTGCTTGGGATTGATACGGATGGCGATGGGGTACGTGACGATATTCAAAGGTACATATACTTTACCTATCCTGATGACAAGAAGCTTCGATTAGGGCTTATGTACTATGCCATGGAGTTCCAGGGCGTGCTCAGGGATGCAAACGATCGTGAGGCTTGTTATGAGCATGCAATAAAGATGGATCGTCATGGTGAATGTCTTTGGTACCTTAAGGGTGAAGATGCCATAGACATTTGTCGTGCACTACGCGCAAAAATCCTGAATACCAAGGAACGTAGTATTGCATACATAAAGTACAGTGCCAATCTAGGTGGTAGAATTCTAATGGGTTCTCCACAGAAAAAATGGAAGGACAGTTGCTCCTTTGATGTTGATAATACGGAGGACAAACAATAAAAGTCCAATAGATTAGGCACCTTTATTAATTGTCATTACGTTTATTGTTGTATCAATAGTTCGTTATTGCATAGAATACTTCTTATTGAAAGATCTAAAGCAGTAGTGATATCCGCACAGTCAATTCCCACATAGTCCTGTGAAAAATTCCGCAAATCTATATCTTCTCGTTTTTCCTTGAAAACAAAAGCAGAAATATTCTAATATATGTTTGTTTTAAAAAATGGGCAAAATTTATATTTGATCAGCAAAATCGTTTATTGCATCATGGCAATTATTTTTGTGTGAATACAGGATAAGGTGAAAAATATGCGCGTATGGGCCAAAAGGAATAAACAGGAAAAAGAGATCATCGTGTGGAACATCGTTGTCTTTGCGGCTCTCAGTATGGTTTTCTGGAGTGCGCAGGCTCTTCTCTCCGGTTGTGCCACAACCGGTCACGAAAAAAAACAAAAGGCGGTTTCGTCCGTTGAGGAATTCCACAAAGAAGTATCGAAGAACCTCAACCAGATAACTGACACAATTACTGCACTAAATCAGATCGGGAAAACGGGGGAAAGTGATCTGTCGAAACCGTATCGTTATTTTGTGAAACAAGTGAACCGCACAATGGATAACTCACTCAATATGAACAAACATGCCGACGCAATGACGAAAAAGGGGGAAGAATATCTCAGCACTTGGGAAAAAGAGTTATCAGGCGTTATGAATTCAGAATTGCGCGCAAAGGGAGAAGTACGACGCAGAGAAGTGAGTGCGTCACTTAATCGTATCGCAAGCATGGCGCATGAAGTCCAGAATACATACCAGCCTTTCATTGTTGATCTGACAGACATAAAAACTACGCTTGGCAATGACCTTACTACACGGGGGCTGGTTTTAATAAAACCTTATGTTACAAAGGCAAATGAAGATGCAAAAACCGTTACGGCGAAGCTTCAAGCGCTTGCCGATGAGGTTGATCGTGTGACAAATGCCTTATCATCCAGAGTGGGGTTATGATGCCATTTTCGGGCAGCCCGTCGTTGGTGCGTAATCAGCAATTGGAATTTCACTTCGACATCCTGAGGTTATCCAGGAAATGCGTGCTTACCATCCTGACGGTTGAGAAATCGGGTTTTCGCTCAGACACTAACTACTACTGATGGGTTTTCTTCTTGGATAATGTCTTTTAACGTGACTTGCGTGCCTTCCTGAATCTTATCCTGCGTATCAGCAACAAATTTCAGCATTCTCTGGTCGCAAGGCGTCACGGGAATGAAATTAAATTTTTCACCTGCGTTCCTGATTGCGTGCAAGACTTCCGTCATGAAAATCGACCCCAAATCCCTGCCAGGCACATAATAATTGCCTCTCTCTCCAGGAATTTCCAAAATTAACGACACCTTTAAGAGTTCGGAAATAATACCCTGTACTAATCCTGCCGGGGCATTGAGGGCATTCGATAATCGTTCACACGACCACCTTTCTCCTTTTCCATCAAGAAACTGAGTGCTTATACGTTCCATGATAATTAACCCCAACATCTCGCGGGACGCATAATTTATGTTCAGCGTCCGATCCCCCGGCCTGATAGTATTAATGTTTTGAATTACATACGAAACCACAGCGCCAAGCAGCACGACGGTCCAGCTCGCCTGCAACCAGACAAGAAAAAAGGGAATTGCCGCAAAAGCCCCATAAATAACATTATACCGGGAAAGACCAATCTGACTTTTCAAAAAATAGAACTGGAGGAGGTAAAAAACCGTTCCGCCGGCTATTCCGCCAATTACACCAGGAACGATCTTTATCTTTGCATTCGGCAGAAACAGATACACGGAAATAAAAGTTATCCACAATATCACAATCGGCAGAAACCATCCCAGCAAACTCAGATAAAGTTTTCCAATCCATACTTTATGTAAAAAGGCGACTAATCTTTCATCGGTCAGGGCAGCTGTGACGGTCGTAGAAGCAACGAGAAGGATGGGAAGGGTAACTAACATGCTGGTATAGTCGGTAAACTTCCTGAAAATTGATCGGCTCTTTTTGATTTTCCAGATATCGTTGAAGGATATTTCTATCTTACCCAGCGTCCTGATCACAACTGAAAGAAGCACCAGAAGCCCGATCGTTCCCAAATATCCAAAGCTTGTCCTGTCAACAAAACGCATAATGTATTCTTTGAATTGTAATGCGCTTGAGCTGATATTTTGAGGAATGGATATTTTCACATTCTCAAATCGCTCTTTTAAACCATTCTTTGCGTTACTGCGATTCAGGTCAACCGAGTTTACAATGACAGATAGCTCTATTTTATAGTCTTCCACGGCGTCTTTCGCTTTTTCATAATCTGAAGTTTGATTGTGTTCCCGTTCCCGGACGTAAGGTATAGGTGTTTTCTCGAGATTTTTAATGATATCCAGGAGTTCCTGTTGAACGGATGGTTTTGAAAAATCCAGTGAATTAATTTGTTTAAAAAGCGTTTGTTTGAGATGCGTGGTAAAAGAAGTTTCTTTGCCGCCGGGGAGATCTGAAATGTATGCGTCTATTTTGTCATTAAGCGCCTTTTCCGCACCAAGGCCTTTTGATATTGAAAGTATAAAAGCCAGGAGGGGAACGAGCGACACTAATGAAATAAAAGTTAATGCAGAGGCCTTTAACAAACACCGGCCTCCCATAAATTCAGATGTAACAAGACAACAAAACCTCAATAATTTCAGTAAAAGATTTTTGAAAGTAAAAGGCGTTACATTTATATGCCAAAGGTCTCTCTCAATAAAGACCTTAGTTTTATTATAAAAAGTAATGGGATTTTTCAATATCATACCTGTTTCTTCAGTACAATCCCGTTAAACCAACGGTTTAGACTCCTTGCAGATTCCCGCATATTCACAATGGATTGTGATTCCCTGTGACAACGCCGCCACTATCTAATGAACGCCAAATCAGTATCAAATATCCTCTGTGTCAATAATAGTTGGATATTATCCTGAAGTACTAGAAAAGCCTGTTCGCCGGAAATTCACCGCGTCTATAAACTCCGCATTCTTCAAGAGGCGGAGGCATGTACTACACAGGGTCAGGTTGGGGCACTTTTACGCCGTGAAGGACTCTACTCGTCCAACCTCGCCACATAGCGCTGTCAACGGAAGAAGGGCGCACTGGAAGCGCTTTCTACAAAACACCGCGGCCCAAAGGAGAAAAATATCCCTCCCCTCCGATTGTCGTATTGCTGAATGAGATTAATGCAACCTTACTTGATGGAGGAACCTGCCTGTGATCCACGAGAACCATGGTACCGTGGTTAAAATCATTTTAATTCAAACTCAACGGTAGTTTGGGTGCCCGCCTTTACCGCGACCTGCATCTCTTTCTCTTTGAACCGTTCGTTCCATGCCTTTACAAGGTATTTTCCTTCAGGCACATTCGTGATAGAAAATTTCCCTTCGTTATCGACCCTTGCAAAGTACGGATTTTGGAGTACCAGGACGTAGGCCAGCATATCGACATGTACATTACAACGGATGGAGGCAACGCCTAATTTGTTGAATGTAAACGGCCTCATTTCTCCCTGGAGCCATGTCCCCAGATTCATATTATCAGCCACGGCATCAGGCGAATAGATATTGTGCTGAACCGGATCACTATTCAGAAAATCGACGGTAGTGCCCTTTAGCAGGGGAAGCACATGGGGGATAAAGGCCATGTTTTTTTGATCTATGACGGCATGTTCCTTTTGAGGTTCGAACACACCAGGTACATTCTCGATATAGATAATGCTGTCCTTCAGATATTTTGCCTTTTTGGCTTTGACAACACCGGTGATGGCACCAAACCTTTTTTCTTCTGCAAATGTATGCCATGTAAAACTTGTGGTTACAAGGCACACTGTTGAAAATAGAACGATCAGCATCTTCATATACACCCGCCTCTTTTTCGTAAACATCTGTATCAGATCTCCTTTTGTTAAAAAGTTATTTCTTATGCAACATCTCTAAAAAAAACAATAAAAAGTATCCCACCAATAAAACGAACCAGGCAAAGGTCATGATAAAATCCACTGTGGTAGAAAGGGATATGGAAAAATTCTCAGCGATCATACTGTAAATATCTTCCAGTGCGTCGAGTGTCTTGTTAATATTTGTCTTCCATGCCTCCAGGTGTAGTTTTTTTGCGATCAGGCCAAACAACCGGGCTGAATACCAGTCCCCAATGAGGTTAATATGACGTTCCGTGGCTGCAAATTTCTGGATGGATTCGGTGCGGATCTGTATAATTTCGCGCATGGAGTGTTTGATCTCTCTGGATTTAAGCCATAGTATCTTTCTTGAAGTAGTCTTTTGCAAAAGGTGCGCCGCCTTTTCTAATCGTTCCTCTATCTCATGTTCCAATACCCTTAATTTCAATAATTGAAGATTGGCAATCTCGAGAAGTTCAATATTGCTGGCAAAATCACCTCGCGGATCGAACAAAAATGCCCCATCCCAATCCACAACCGTTAAATCATCCTTTGAATATTTGATGTTAAATGCGAGGGTTGTATTAATTTCCTCTTCATCTAAAGGTATCCGTTCAGTTTTCAGAAGTCCGGCAATGCTATCTTTATGCCCCGAAATAATATTTTCCGGGTCTCCCTTGTAATCTGACACACAATACACACTGTATTCTTCATCAAAGTAAGGGTTGCACTGATATTCTCTCAGTAAAACCCGGCATTCGATAATGAGGCTCCGTTTGATATCAAAGACATGCTCACCCAAAATGTTCTCCAAATTAACGGATGCCTCCGCTATGATGACTCCTGGAGGACAAAACTTCACCCGGAAATCGACATCCCTGGACTCCATGGTTTTCTTTCCAACCTTGGCCACCATCTGCGTGGGAATCACGTCGGGATACGACGGAGAACTCTTGACCTTTTTGACATCGACAATCTCTACGGTATCAATATTGAGTTCTGTAATTCCCACAAGAAAGCAGACCAATGTGCCTTTGACCTGGGTATTGGAAACCATTGGCTAATCCTCAACCTGGCAATACCGTAATTCCATGTTGCGGAATTCTGTTCCCAAACGGTTGTTATTAATCCACAATCCTGAATGAGAAAGTCTTAACCTGCAACGCAGAACAATCGCTAAAATAGTGAATAATGTCTTTCTAAAATCTCTGTCCATAACTGGGGTATCTGATTGAGATGCTTTTTTATAATGCCCAGGCTTCTTTCTTCCGCCACCTTTTTTGAAAGACTGGAATGGATTTTAACATGCACAATTTGTGGTTCCGTGATAGGCATTCCAATCTGACTTACCAGATAGCATTCCGCTCCCGAAAAAGAAGGGTCATTTGCAATTTCCGCAGCTATTTCGCTGGCAGCAAGATTGTATAATTTACCCGTATGGGTAATTGGATTTTTTCCGGCTGTGGCCTCAAGGGTCATAGGGCGGTATGGCGTGATCAATCCGTTGGCCCTGTTTCCTCTGCCCACCTGCCCGTCATCCCCGCACTCAGCGCTGGTACCGGTTACCGTTAAATAGAAGATGTCTTTCTCATAATTATCTGCAGCATTGATTACAATGGCAACCTCGCGGTTTGTCTGTTTTTTTACAAAGGCATGAATATGCGCAAGGATCGTTTCTTTAACCTTAAAATACTCTTCCTTTGACGGAATAAATCGTGAGACAAAAGCTACGGCGATCGTAAGGTTTATGGAGTCATTAATTCGTATGCCCATGATTTTAATATCCTCGCCAATCATAGGGTACTCTTGCTTCACTTCTGCCGAATTCAGGAATTGTTCCGTGCGATAAACGAGCGCTTCGGTTTCCGTCATGGGCGAGAAACCAACGCCTATTGAGGTATCATTTGCCAACGGGATCGGGCTGTCAAAAGTTGCCCGCAGATCCGCACTGCCGGTCCTGATCTTTGTCTCAACAATAACATTTTTTCCCGGTTCCAGAAACCTCATCCGTTCGCTTAACCACCGGTGAGTTGTTTCCCGTGCGATATCTCCTAAAGGTACTTTTTCGTTTCCTGCCGTTTCCACTGCCCGTCCCACAATAATCAACTGCAATGGAGTTGTTACATTTCCGCCGCCAAAACAGACCTCAGAACGCCCGCCAACAAGAAGGCACTTATCGACATTATGATGCAGCACCCTACCGAATTTTTCAAGATAATACTTTGAAAAGGCAATACTCAATTCCTCAGCCGCACGGTCGCACAATGTATCCGGATGCCCCAAACCCTTGCGCTCAACTATCTCAATGGCAGATTGTTGAACAGGTATGCTCTTCGTCTTTTCAACAATTATTTTCATCAGCTACTATACAAGGTAAAAAATGGAGCAGGTCATGATACGGGGGCGTTTTCTGCAATGACAACTACAAGGCGAAGGGGTAGGCTCATACACCGTCCTTAAGAATGCCTTACCTTCCCTGTAAGGGTTACTATCTGCGTCTGCAAACTATGTGTGTACAGAGAATACCTGTACACAGACTCTCTAAAGGAACTCCTTCGTGTAACATTGCATAAATGAGCGTTAGGTAATTGGAATTTTGAATTTATTTTGGATTTATAGTCAACGAAAAAAGAAAGTTGCCATTTCGAAGGAGCAGCGCGACTGAGAAATCCTTGTTTCGAATGAAAAGAGAAATCTTAAGATTCCTCGCTTCGCTCGGAATGACAAGTGCTCAATGTCAATTTATTTAATTTGTTTACTAGAGTTTTTTTAAATTATAATCCTCTGCACACACGAATACGGAACGCACTGCTATCATAAAGCAAATTCATGTTCCGGACTTTTAACGCATAAAACAGGGCAGGGGGCTGTTCTTACGACCTTTTCTGCCGTACTTCCCAGAAGCGCATGGGAAATTCCTGTCCGTCCATGTGTAGCAATGGTGATTAAGTCGATATCGTATTTTTTAGCAGCCTTAACGATCTCCACAAAGGGTGTCCCCCGGATAATAATATTTTCAACCGCCATCTTCTCCAGAAACCGCTTAGGCACCAGGCGACGGATGTCGCTTTTTGCCTTCCGTTCCATCTCATCGTAGAGTTTTGATACGGGAAATGTTATTCCTCCGGTACCAACGGGAACATTTAGCTTTGAGATTACGTGCAGAATGTAGAGTTTTGCCTTACGATCTGCGGCAAAATCCAGGGCGTACTTTAAGGCATATTTTGCGCACGCGGAAAAATCGGTAGGAAATAAAATTCTTTCAATTTTAATCATAAGATTGACTCCTGAACAAAGGTTTAAATCTGCATGCCGTATTACCGTTTCCACTCCACACGAATAAACTTTGCATCCCCACGTTTTTTGTATTTCACCTCTCCGTGATAAGCCTTGAATAGAATTGACCCGATACGCTGCGCCAGTTTGGCCGATGTGGTAAATATTTCGATCTCGTCACCCTTTTCATCAAGCTTCATGATCCTATTTAAAGGGTTATAATTCTTCGCACGTGCATCTTCATTATGGATGAGATTCAAAATCTCTTGTTTGTGTTGTTTCAGAAAATCACCCTTCAACGTCACAACGCCAAAAGGGACATTTTCCTTTATTTTTTTACATGCAGGACAGATTACCCAGTTGATATCTTTTAAACCCTTTTTTTTCTCGTAAAGTTTGGCGTCAAAAAACCACTTTTTGTTGTGATAAATGGCCGTACAATCTTTACAAATAGGAACCCCCGCCAGTCCTTTTCCCTTGGGTGGTAAATATGGATCGTTCTCTGCATACACTTTATCTCTTTTGTGTGACGGACCATACCCAATCTCTCTAGGTACCTTCATTCTGTTTACTGCTCCTTTCATTGAAAATAATTAATCTTTCGGAAGTATCCGGAGAACCTGCCCCAGTTCTATAGCTTTCTGATAGCTTTAAGACTTTTTAACCAACGTTCACAGGAATCTTTTTTATCTCCGAGTCCACAGACTTTGGTAGTGAGATCTCAAGGATTCCCTTTATATTCCTTGCTCCAGGATATACTACTCGCAGGGACACAGGGATCCATGCCCCATCGAGATATTTGTGCTCCGTATTGCCAGGAAATCCGCTGAATTAAAATGAAAATCCCCGCACAATTGAAGTACGTTATGTCTTATTGATAGATATGATAATCAATGTCCGGAAATATATTGTCCTTATATTCAATATCCGAGAGCCATGCAGGGTCGAGGGTATTGGATCGAATGTCATCATACAGTTTAGTAAAACGGAGAAGATGTTCTTTGGTCCTCTTAACGGCATATTCCACCATCGTACCCGTCTTCATAATAAATGCCCAGTCGCTGCTCTGTGCCAGCAGGAGTTCCCGTGCGGTCTGGTTAAGCGCCCGACCCTGTAACGAAACGTTATTTTTGTGCGGATATGACCTCGCCAATTCAACCATGCGTTCAGCCGCTTTATGAAGGTGCCGGTAAATCCAATCATTACTCCCGTTCAGCCAATATTCATGATAACCCTTGTGCCCCCAACTCGAAAGTGACGGTGTAGACACTTGGTTAACGGGATACATTCCCAGATATTCTGACGGGGTAATCAGTGAGATCGTTTTCTGATCAAAGGCAATCTTTCGAAACAGAAAATTGATCCAATAAGGACCTTCGAACCACCAGTGGCCAAAGAGCTCAGCATCGTAGGGAGCAATGACAATAGGTTTCCGATCCATTACCGAGGTTAGAAACTCTACCTGTTTCTCCCGGTTAAACATAAAATTTCCCGCATGCTCAGCAGCCTTATCCAGCGCTCTTTCAGGTAAGTAAGGCTCCTTGTGATCGGTCTTGCCGGTAATCCGGTAATATTTTATGCCGATATTGGAGCGCTTGCCATCTCCATGGAGATACGGCCTTACATAATCATAATCAAGGTCAAAGCCCACATCCCGATAAAAGTCACGATAAAAGTAATCACCCGGGTATCCTTCTTTTGCGCTCCAGACCTGCTTGGAAGACTCCATATCCCTGCCGAAGGCTGCTACGCCTGATGGGCAGAGAATGGGGGCATAAATACCGTATTTCGGTCTCGGTGATGCAAAGAGAATTCCGTGAGTTTCGGTAATAAAAAAACGAATGCCCGCATCCTTGAGTATCTGATCTATGCCGGGTTCGTAAGCACACTCAGGCAGCCAAATTCCACGAGGCCTCCGGCCAAAATGTTTCTCGTAATGATTTGCCGCCACCTGGATTTGCGCGCGCATAGCATTCACATTATTGTTCATGAGAGGCAAATAACCATGGGTTGCCCCGCAGGTAATTACCTCCAGCTTGCCCATATCCTGAAATTTCCTGAAGGCATTTACAATGTTCCGCTGGTATTTTTCTGCAAATACATATCGCGCATCGGTAAAATGATTGTAATACAACTGCGCCAGCCGGTTAAATTCCGGTTGATGCTTCGTCCTCTCGACCTCTTTTCCTGCAAGTTCAATCCGTTTTTCGACGTAACGGATGTAACGGGATTGCAGAAGCGTATCGGTAAGCATCGAGATCAACGGTGGGGTCAAAGACATCGTTATGCGAAAATCGATACCCTCATCGGTTAGATTGTCAAAGACGTCTATCAGGGGGATGTACGTTTCAGAAATTGCCTCAAAGAGCCAGTCTTCTTCAAGGAATTCAGGATATTCCGGATGACGGACAAACGGCAGGTGTGCATGCAGGATTAATGACAGATAGCCTTTTTCCATAAATTATTTCTTTGAAATAGTCCAACCACCAGAAGACTCAGACGAAGACACACCTTCTTTCAGTATTTCCTGCCAACCTTTATGTTCCCTTTCAAACACAGATTCACTGATACCAAGCCCTTCAGGAATACCTATCTTTTCATAAAGTTCCTCAATGCTCACCCACTTCTCGTCAATAAACTCAGATACGCCTGCACGGGGAGACCTTACCGTATTCGACCGGGCAAGGATACGAAATGTCCCATTTGGGGCGAGGAAACCGATATCCACGCAAAACGACCTGTTTGGCTCTCCCACATGAATATACCAACTTCGTGCCCCGCCTGTTACTTCAATGTCAAAGTATTTATGGGCATTATTGCCGTTAAAGATGATATCCGTCACGTCATAGACCCGCATTACAATTTTTGCGCTTTGTGCCAGGGTACCGAGCATAGTCAATGCATCGTCCATGACGTCTCTTCGTATCTCCCAGTAGGCGTACAACCATTCCGTGTCCCTTACCATCAGGACAATTCGATTGTCACCATAACTATCGGGGAGTTCAGGGGTTTTCGGAACAGAAACCACAGTCTCTCTTCTTTCAATCAGTGGTTGAGGCACTTCAGGCTTGTCAGGAGACGCTTCCGGAGCTACCGGCCATTCATCTTCACCAGTAACGCCCCACTCCTGATATTCGGCCTGTTCCTGTGATGTGACATCTGACATGCCAAAAAAACGGTCCCAGAACAGATTTATGATGTCCTTTATCGTCTTCAAGAGCATCTCGCATAATGCTTTGATGACCTCAAAGGTGAGCAGGAAGATTTCCTTTATAATATCTTTATCCATTTTTTTTGTAAAAAATAGTAAGGTGCTTTTATTATCCCCTAAAAGTCTGAAGAATTTCTCATTATTTAAGCAATTGCAAAATACCGACTTAACAAATACTCTCATGGAATTATAAACCAAGATTATACATTAAATAACTGCAAATGGTCAATAAAATTCGCAATAGATGCTCATTCCTGGTGACTAAATTTTGAGCCATTTACGAATATTTAAAACCCATATTTAACTTGACAAAGCTCTGCACATAGGCAATAATCAGTCTGTCTTTTGATACTAATCATCTGGCGTGGCTACTCGACAAGAAAAGATATAGCTGCGATGAACAAAAAGTGCTCAATTTTATTACCAATTACCTGTTTCTAATAAAAGTTTAAAAAGCCAGACAATTCAAGCTTCACTATACGTATGATAAAACAAATCCTTGTACCTACCGATGGTTCAGAAAACAGCCTCACCGCAGTTGACTATGCCATAAGCCTGGCACGCCTGTTTAAGGCAGATGTCAAGGGCTTGTTTGTTAAGGATGTCAAGGTATTAACCGGCCCTTTGATCCACGATATCGGGACGAGCATTGGCGGCATGGTCCCTTACGGGACGTTCAATCAGACCATAAGAGAGATGATGGAAGCGCAGGCTGATGCAGCCCTGAATCTGGTAGAAGGAAAATGCAACCAGGCAGGGGTAAACTTACGACGGGAGGTGCGGGAAGGGGTTGTAAGTCACGAGATCGTTAAATCTGCCGATGATTGCGACCTGATTTCTATGGGCAAAATGGGCGCTCATGCGGAATGGCGCGATGTTTTTTTGGGTACCAATGTCGAATTTGTGGTGCGACAGACCCATAAACCCGTACTCATTACACCATCCGAATTCAAACCTTTTACCAGGATGCTGATTGCTTACGATGGAAGCTCATTCGCAGACAAGGCGCTGCGGAGCGGCGCAGAAATAGCACAGCCCATGAAGTTGTCCATAACGGTGGTCTGCGTGGCAGACAAAAAAGAAGAAGCCTTAACGACGCTGACAAAGGCAAAGGCATTTCTCGAAAACTACAACCTTGTGGTAAACACCGTTGCAAAAGAAGGGAGCGATCATGCAAAAGGTATCATGGAACTGTGTAACGATGAAGACGAAAAATTTGATGTCCTGGTTATGGGCGCCTATGGTCACTCCAGGTTTCAAGAGATGATCCTGGGGAGCACCACGGTAAGGGTCATGAGATCCACACACTGCCCGATCTTGTTATCTCGTTGATAATCTCCTATCCTTAAAAATATCTGCTGCCTTTTCCCCGTAAAACGGGTGCTAGGAATTTCCTGCACAGTGTGATGATCACGAACAAGCTGAAATTTTCCGTGAATAATAAAGCATCTCATCAGTGGCAAATTACTGACATACGCTCTATTCCAATGTTATAGGATGCCACTGGACAGATATATTTTTTTGCCCATTCCTGTCTTTTTCACTGCCATTCCATATTGCCACATTAAAATAGCTCTGTCCACCCGGAACAAATTGTACATCGTCCCGGTCTGATGTGGTTAACGAGCGATACATAATTACCGTCCATACCCCGTTCTTATACTGACTGTATCCGTTTACATCCTGGTGCTCCTGTGTGGTAAGTGTGCCAAAACCTTCAGCATTTAAATCTTCTACCGTTCTTCCTCTCGCTGGCTGGGAAAGCAGGTTATTGGCAGCACAACCTCCCGACAACATCTCTGAGCTGGTTATCAATTCATGGAGATGGTCCGAAAGATAAGGATTTGAATAAAAATCATCTTCCAGATTTGGGTATTGTACCTCCACGCCTACTAACTTATTCTTATCATACAAGTCTTCTGCCCAATCTGCCTTCCAATGCCAGATGTTTACAGGTTTTTCTCTGTCTCCCATCCTTGGACTAAAATGATCAGCCGGGGTTATTTCAACTGCACCTAAAGGAAACATCAAAGCCGCGGCGTCCTTGAAATCTTGAACGGCGATTGTCCGTATATCCTTTGTCGGATCGCTCCAGGTAATTTGAAAATAAATCGTAAACCCGTCATGAATAGCCTTTACTTCCGCACCGCATACAGAACCTCCGCCGTTAGGGAATGCCTTATCCTGTTTTTGGAGCGCAATTTTAACCCCCATTGTTTTTTTGAACACACCTTTCAATGATTTTAAATCCACACGATTGGATTTACCCATGTGCACATATTTGACGGACAACACTTCTTGGGCAGGCGTAAACTCTTCTTCGGTTACCCCTTTAGTTCCCCGCGACGCCGTTTCGGCTGCAAGCAGCGAAGCACTCAGGAAAATAGAGACGAGGAGGACTATACCATTCCTTTTTAGCAGCATATATACCACCGTTTCATAATCGAAGTTTCCTTATAATCCTATAACCATACCCATCCGGTAGGTATCGTTAAAGAAGGACGCCTTTGGGGTATTTTCTTCAGTAAAGGCAGCGCCAACAGCAAATTTTACATTAGCCCTGATAAGAACGTTAATATCGCCGCTATAGCGGTTAAAGCTGTGAATGTCGCCTGCATCGTAAGAAGGATTCATGTTTTCAAAGCGGACAGCCGGGACAATCCATGACAAGGCTACCCATCTCAATTCGACGGTGTAAAGGTCTGCATCAAAGTCCCTGCCGCTATTATCTCCTATGGTTACATCACTGGCGGTTCTGTCTCTGAAATAGGTAGCGGCCCCAAAGAGATTAAAATTCCACCAGTTGAACTCGGCTTCTACGCCGTATCGCCAGAAATGATTTCCGCTATTATGAAAACCTGTTCCGCCAACCGGATCGTTAAAAAATCCCGCATTGCCCCGGTAAACAAAGCCGGAGAACGTCAGTGACTTCTCCTGCCAGTTTTCTGTAGCCTTACTGGATTCCATTACTGCACCGCCACCCAGCACCCCCATGCCGCCAATTTTATAGGAGGCGCGGGCATAACAATCCTTACTATTGTTCATGTCAAAAGGATTGTCTGAGTTTTGGATACTGTTATCCGCATTTTCCACAATTGCGTTCCCAAAATTTACCGTATTATCACTCCACATATCCATAGCATCAGAGGAAGGCTCGCCGTTTAAAATACCGGCAGACCATAGGAATCCTCCATTCCCCTTTGGTCCATTCTTTCCGCCAAAGAATTCTATCCCATCCTGAAAAGGGAAAAAGGTAGTAAAATTGGCTGTGGGCAGTATTGCCCAGGTACTAAAAAGGTATGGGGATGTGCCAATAATAGAGAGATGTTCAGACCTGGGTGTTACACGTGGTTCAAATCTCCCGAATTCGACGTTAAATAATCCTTTGTTCTCAAAGAGTGTTGGACTGTAGACACCGAATAAACGTTCTACATGTGTCTCACTCCCCTTGGTAGATCCTTCATTTTCGTATAAGGGTGCGGCTCCAAACCACGCAAAGCTTTCTCCCAGCGTACCGCCCGTCAGTAATTCCAAGGCTCCAACCCCATCAAAAGATGTTTTACCATTAGAGTTCTTTGGGTTAACGGTAAAATCTGATCTCACTAACAAAGCCAAGGGAGGCAAATGAGATATCGTAGAGGGCCATACGGCACTGGGGAAAACCTTCTTCCACGCCTCACCACCCAATGCCACCGGTTCGTCTTTTACATACACGTCATCGTCATCAGGGAATCTGTAACCGTTATCTTTAAAAGCCTTACCAAAGGGGTTCAAAGCAGGAAAGGTTGCCCAGTGGCAGGTAGTGCAGGCTGTTTGATACTTTCTGGCAAAGACCGGAATGGCGCTGGCGCTCCTTGACAGGAAAACCATAGGCGCAAAAACAAAACACATAATTATAACGCTTCAGCATTGTCCGGTTAGGAAATTGCGTAATACATGCGTCAAGAAAACCGAGAAAAAATACTGTTTTGAGGAGATATTTTACTTGACAAATCAGCAAAAAGCGCAGGCACAATTTTTCGTAAAAA
>WBZR01003163.1_pt1 | contig 15499 bp, 13 predicted proteins | sample 5204231 | NCBI WGS metagenome assembly WBZR01 (sample SAMN12412403, study PRJNA552823) | activated sludge metagenome | isolation source: activated sludge from anammox sidestream of wastewater treatment plant... | place: USA: Virginia | collected 2017-08 | reverse complement strand
GATTCTCTCATAAGTTATATGATCAGGTGTTCTCTGATTAAAAAGTAAATAATTTCAAAAAAATACGAAAATATTGTAAAAAGATATCTCCAAATAGAATATTCACATAGTTATATAATAATTAAATAGTTGATAAATATAATTTTCGTATGAAAAGTTACTTGCTGCAAAATCAAATGCTGTCTCAACCATTTTTTTCTTTTGTAAAGTATTGGATTGCTTTATCAAATTAGCTAATGAAATTGGATTTTCTTTTTCAAATAATTCAAAATACTTTCCATTATGTGATAGTTCTCTCATTACCTCAATATCTGATGCAATAACCGGTACTTTTAGCATTAAAGCTTCAATAACTACAATACCAAAAGAATCCATTAAGGTCGACATAATAAACAGATTGAAAAATTTCGCATATCTGCTTGCATTTTCTACTACGCCTAAAAAGAATACTTTCTCTTTAAGTTCTTCTTCAGTTAGAAGAAGCTTACATTTTTCACTTAATTCACTTTCTCTACCAATTAGTATTAATTTTAATTCAGGTATTTCATTTTTTAATAAGTTAAAAGCCTTAACAATTGTTATCTGATCTTTCCACCAAACAAAGTTTCCAATCATTCCTATAATAAAATCACTTGGATTATATTTAATTTTTGCTTTAAAATTGCTAATATCACTTTCACTGGCATTTTGCGGTATCTTAACAGCATTATATAATATAGAAATTTTATTTGAGGGATAACCCCTCTTTACAAGGATTTCTTTTGAAGCCTTACTTACAGTAAATGATTGTTTGGTAAAAATTAACAAAAATCTTTCTAACAATTGATTTAAGTCATTCTCTTTTGTATAACCATGAACTGTATGAAATAATTTTACTTTAGGAAAAAAGCATTTTATAATAATCGCATAAAATAATTCTATTAATTGATGAGAATGAATAACTTTAATCTGATTGTATTTCAAAATTTTTAAGACTTTTATAAGAACTTTTATATCAAACTTACTTTTGCGGAAAAGTCTATACATTTTATTGTATTGAGAAATCAGATTTGGTATAAGAATACCATCTTTTAACAATACATAATGGAATTCAATTTTATTCTGTTGATAATTGAACAAATTTAATAACAAGGTCTCAGTTCCACCGGGATCAAAAGTGGAACGAAGAAAAAGTACTTTTAACATGGACTAAAGACAAAATTCAAAATATTTTTGGATACTTTTTATTAAGAATATCCTATTTAAACAAATTGTGTTATTATTCTTGATTAAAGATCTTCTGATTTAAAATACCTCCTAGTCGATAATAAATATATAATTTATAATCTTTAGAAAAGAAATTATTACAAATATCTAATGATAAAATTTCATGCCCACCGATCTTTAAGCCGCCAAACATATAACATATATTTATTGTTTGGTCCATTTTCTATAAGTTTCTTAAAAAATAATCCGAAAAAAAGAAGAATATTCCTAAAGATAAGGCTGGAACAACTTGTAAAGAATATCCAAAAATCATAGCTGAGGAACTATGAATTATAATAATTGAAATTAAACCAAATAAAAAAACAAATGCTGCTAAGTTTCTACGCTTCCTAAATTCCATATAATATCTGCGAAGCAAGAATAACAAAAAGAGATAATATATAATAAAACCTATGATGCCGCTATTAAGTAATAAATTTTGGTTACCAACGTGCCCATCGCTGTATTCATAATAATCAGCTGAGAAACCAAAACCAAGAATCGGGGATTCATAAAACTTCGACATTACTCTAGGACCTCTGTCAGTTAAGCGAGTGAGAGTCCCGCCTGCAGTTATGTCCCCACTTGCTATTTCTTTTAAGGTTAATACTCTGTCAATCGTCTGATTTATTTGGAGATTAATTTTAGGAAGCGCAAGGATAATAATGGTAATAATAAAAATAGCAGTAAATATAATTTTGCTAAACCGTTTTGTTTCTTTAATTGCAAATCCTAATAGTAGAACTATAATACCAATAATCCAACCCCGTGTTGCGCTAATAAAAATACTTATGGTAGTAATAATTGCAATTAAAATTAAAAAATTTCTTTTAAATATACTCCTATCAACCACTAAATAAGCCAATGCTGTTACTAATGAGATTAACAATATGAAAGGACCATAAATAGTTCTTACAACCCCCTGATTTACATCAAATACTTTTGAATATGGTTTAACAATACTACCAGAAAACATTAATTGTGATTCGCCAATTATAGCAGCAAATGGTGTCCCAATTAATAAATCGAATAATTGAGCCGAGATTAGGATAAAAACAGTAACAAACAATAGTTTTATTGTGTTTGGTACTAATGCATACGGAATTAGTCTTGGGAGCGCAGGCAAAATCAGAATCGGGATAAAATATCTTAATGATTTTAGTGCTGTTAATATTGAGGTACTAATAAAAGTACCAAAAAATAATAAGAATATTGAGAATCCTATAATCACATATATATATTTTTTATAAAATACTTCCTGTCTTAATGGGTAAAGAAAAGCTTTAAGGATTATTATTATTGCAAATATTTCCTGATAAAGAATTTCTCGATCAGTTAATTTTACTTCAATAACCGGTAAATGGTACAAACCTGAATCACTGAAAAGATAACCTGGTGAAGAAAATAAGAGCCAAAAGAAAACTATGAATATGTGATTAAGGTGTGTTTTTGAAAAGAAAAAAACAACTATTAGACCCCAATACCATAATGGAGTAAATACTGCAGGTAATAAATATGATACTACTATGCTGATTAAAAATAATAAAAGTAAAGCTATAGTTTCTTTATAATTAAATATTGATTTATTGAATCTCAATGATTTACTCAATTCTTTTAATTAATCTGGCTGTATAAAGTGACGGTGTGTAAAATTCATTAAGTAAATTTCTTAATTTCTTTACTGTATGTAATCTTGTTTCCTCATCGTCTAAATATTTCTTTGCTATTGCTCTAGCTTGATTATAATTACTTATTACAGGCAGAGTATTTCCGAAAACAGTATCAATATCTTTTCTCCATTCAACTATTGGTAATACGCCTGAACCGATAATTTCAAATACTCTCAAATGAATACCATTAACAATACCGGTATTCTGATCAATGGGATAAACTTTAGAACAGTTTAATGCCAAATTAAGTTCATTGTTATCAATTCTATTAGTCATAAGATTAAAATGTAATGCTAGATCTGGAAATTTTGGAATCCATTTATTCCATTCTTTGGTCCCAAATATTTTAAAATTCATTCCTACAAAACTATTAAGAAAAAGTGTTCTTTTATAACCAGAGGCATCAGCATAATTCCTTCCTATAAAAATTATGTCAGAATCATATTTTTCTTTTATTGATAAAGGAATAATTGAAACGGGATAAAATAACTTTTTAGAATAACCTATATAATCGCAGTAAATATTATTAATACCTATTGAACTAAGTTCTAATTGCCAATGGCTATCCGGTACCAATATTAAATCAGCATATTTCAAAATAGTAAGGTTGTAATCAAATGTTTTACTCCACAATGGATTATCACCAAGAAAGAAGACTATATGTGATTTTTTACTGATTATTTCTAATGTTTCAGGGTAGAAGTACTGGTTATTATATATTAAAACAATATCGGGTTTTTCCTGTTCGTATACTTCTAAATATTTCTGGTTGATAATATTAAAATATTTTGGTACCCAATATTTTGTTATTCTTTTTGGTAATCCTGCTGTCCTTTCATAAAAACGATTTAATCTATGAGGTAACAATTCTTTGTAATCAATAATCTTTGCTACCCAGTTATTCTCCTGAAAACCATCTTTTAACATTTCAGCTAATGAGTAAACTTTGGGTACAAAAAGTAATATTTTCATTCAAATATCTTTATTTGTTATAAGAGTTTGTATACTATATTATATGCACTTTACAATATTTACAGATAAATTAAATTATATTGAAAAGATCCATAGTTCAAAATTGTAACAATATTTTAACCAGATTTAAGCAATTCTAATTATTGTAGAATCAATTTTAGGAAACAATAAATCTAATTAAATCTATTTTCTATATGTGATATTAATTTATCCCAACCAAGTTCATTACTAATTTTTGAAGCAGCATTAGAATATTTCAACCATATTTGAGCATTACCCATTATGTTTTCAATTTCATCAGCTAACAATAAAGGTGATAAGTCTGGTCTTATCAGTAAACCAGGTTTTTCTTTATCATTAAAAAATGAATTAATCTCAGGATATTGTGTTAAAACTACTGGAGTATGATAATAAAGTGCCTCTAAAGTTGCCATATATGCACCACCAATTGATGATGGATTAACGAATAATGTTGCAGATGCCAATAAGTCTGAATAAAACTTAATATCATTAACATCATTTTTATTTATGAATTCAATGATTGTTACATTTTCATCTAATGGGGTTAATAATTCTTTTTTTAAACCAATGATATAAATTTTATAATTTACAATTCTTTTATTTTTTTTAATAATCTTATTTGCTTCAAGTAATTTATGTGCACCATCTAAGTAATGTTTACGACCGATAAAAATAATGAGTTGATTATTGAATTTATTATTTAGCAATTTAGATTGAGAATAAGATAACTTAGGTAAATTTAAGCCTGTTCCAAAGTAAATAGTTTTGGTAGCATCTTTAAAATACTCATCAGCCTCTTTTTTAACTTCATTAAAAAGTGCAATAATTAAATCGGCTCTTTTCATAGCTTTATAATTTTTTTTATGTAAATTTTCTTCAAAAGAAACAAGATCACGTTTTCTTTGCCATTTAATAAGCCATTTTATAGAACCATCTGAATAGACAATGATGGGATTTTGTACACTTTTAGATAAACCATAAGGGGCAGTAAACATAAAAATAAGATCACTCTTTTTAAGAGTTTTTTTATTGAAAAAGAAAAATAAAGTAAGAATCATCCTATAGATTAATGATCCATAAAACGAATAACTGATTTCAACTTTTTTTATTAATCTATAATAAATACGAACTGGTTTACTTAAAAAAATCAAAAATAATTTGGATGGAATATTTATATAGTTTTTAATATTCAAGGATATTACTTTATAATTGGCTTCATTAAATGCGCATTTAATATAATACTCAATTCCAGAGTATGATATTGAACTTTCTGAATTATAGGCTACAAGAACTATCGATTTTTTTTTCATTTTAATAATTAAATTTTACGTTTTATTCTGGATATTAATTCGCTTATAAGTTCTTGTAAATTAACAATCTTTTTAATCTTGACAAATGAATATGTTGATGTAATAATAATGACAATTGTACCAATCAGATACTTAGGTAAGGATTCTAGCTCTTTGGAAATTATCATAGTCAATAAAATGCATATTAAAAAAAATAAAATATAACTTTTATTTACTGTCGAATACTTAAATAATGTTTCATTAGTTAAAACAAAATATAAAATAAGCCAGTAAACAAAATAGCCCACAATAAAAGCGATTCCAATGGAGGCAATATTAAATGTACTCCAAGCAAAATATATTACTATTAGAAATAATATATTCCAAGTAGTTTCTGTGAAAATATAAAGCTTACCCTTGCTTTTAGCTAGGATAACAAAACCCAAGGGCCAAGATAAAATTTTTAATAAATTACCTGCTAATAGCCAATACAAAATGACCCAAGCATTTTTGAAATTCTCATTGTAAAATAAATTTATTAAAAGGTCAGAAAAAATTAACATTGCTATGATAAGGGGACATGATACTAATAATGTAATTTCTGTTTGTTCATTAACTAGTTTGTTAATTGTGCTATCTTCATTACTGTATCCACTAAGTCTTGGAAAATAATCCTTTGCCATTGCACTTAGTACAGCAGAAATATATATTGATGATAGTGTCCAAGCAGCTTGAAATAAACCTACAAGTTCTAGTCCACCTTTCTGTTTTAAAAAAATTCTTAAAATAAACAAAGTGCCGGTACTTAGTAGTCCGGTTATTACTGTAAATAATCCTAGTTTTATCATACCCCTACCTTCTTTTATTGTGAAGGTCCAATTTAATTTAATTTTTTTTATTTTTATTTTATTTGAAAAAAACCAAGCAATAAATAAGGTAAAGAGCGAAGTAATAAAAATAGAAGGTACAATCCCATTTATTCCTAAAAAATAAAATAATGCAATGGATGATATTGTACTTAGAATTGCAGAATATACATTCACTTTTGCTAATAAATAAATTTTCCTTAATCCTTGTAATATCGCTAATTGACCATCAGACAATGCAGAAAATAACATTACAATAGCTAAAGAAACAAAAGCATTAGTATATTCATCACTACCAAAAGTATATATACTTATTTGACGGCTAAAGATCAGGACAACAATTAACCCTATAATCCCAGTTAACCAAACTAATTTCCTAAATATAGATATTACTTGTACGATTCTAAATTCATCCTGTTGTTGCGATGCTGAAGAAATGTCTCTTATTGCACTAAAACCTATTCCAAAACCAGTAATACTTTTAGCAAATTCTAAGGTTGATTGCAGAAGGCCTATTATTCCAACTCCAGTTGTTCCCAACAATACCGCTAAAAATTTTGTTCGGATAACTCCAATAAACAAAGTAATAATCTGGCTGCTGCCAATTACACCAGTAGACTTGATAATTTCTTTGTATGAATTACTTTTCAATTGATTTTTGAGAATGGTACTAAAATTTAGTTATCATTTAGAAAGCCAATTGCCTTTTTGAAAATAAATAAACTATTCTTTTAATTAAATCTTTCAAGAATAAATTATATCTATCAAGAAAAGTTGTTATCCCGATTGAATAATCTGAAGTAAGTTTAATAGGTGAATATTTATTTTTCTTATCTAAAATGAAAAATATTTTATCCTGAATTAGCCAATAAACTCTATTATTAATTTTTCTAAAAAGCTTCAATTCTCAAGTGTGATATTATTTTTTTTAAGTAATCGCAGTTTCTAAATAATCAAATCTTTAATTTTTTTTGCTGGTACGCCACCATAAAAAGAATAAGAATTGGTATTATTACTAACAAAGCTGCCTGCACCAATTCGGCCATACTTTCCTATTGTAACCCCTGGACTTACGATAACGCCAGAATAGCATATAGTTTTTTTTTCAATTTTTATAGGCAAAATTTCTTCGTGATAGTCGTGCTCTTTATCCATAAAATTTTCTTTAAAATCTCCTGTATGAGTCCAGAATTGGCATCCGGCACCTATACCAATTTCGTTCTCAATTGTAATTTTTGTAGTTAAATCGAAAAGTACATTATGCCCAATATAGACGTTATCGCCGATTTCTAAATTTTTAAAAGGTATTATGGGATCCGGTCTGTGGATAATCATACCTGTATCTATTACACAGTTGTTTCCAATTTTGGCACCATAATTTTTAAGAATTAATTGAATAAATGGATATGGTGCCAATTTAAGAGTGTTAGCAACGCCGTACGGTCCATAAATCCAAAACCTTATTTTACAACTTACTAGCCAATAAAACCTAAGTATTTTTAGGACTATTTTTTTCATTTTAATTGAAAACTTTTCTAATTGATCTGATTATTAATTCAACCTGCTCATCAGTAAGCAGGGGGTACATAGGTATTCTTACAAGACGCTTAAAAAACTCAATAGAACCATTAAGCTTGTTCCTGTCAAATTCACAGATACGGTTATAATAAGAATTAATATGCAAAGGACTGTAATGAATATTAACTCCAATGCCTTCGGCATCTAATGCTTCGAGCAAAAATGCTTTATCTTCAGGTTGTACAAGTAAATTAAACAGGTGCCAGTTGCTTTCAATATTTTTAACCTCAGGTCTTAAATCAAATGCTTTAATATCTTTAAATGCTTCTAAATATTTATCCGCAATTTTTTTTCTTCTTGCATTTAATCTATCCAATTTTTTTAGTTGTGTTCTGCCCATTGCACCTAAGATGTTGGACTGCACATAGCTGTTACCCTTATCAACATATTCGTAGTAGCCTTTTTTAAGAGGGTCAGTTAAAAAGGCGTGTTTATCTGTACCTTTTTCTCTCATAATAATTATTCGCTTTGCAAGTTCATCATCATCCGTTACAATTGCACCGCCTTCACCAACAACTAAATTTTTTGTACCGTGGAAACTAAAACAGGTTACATCTGCAAGTGTTCCTGTTTTCTTGCCTTTATAAACCGCGCCAATGGACTGGGCGCTATCCTGCACAACGTAAAGATTATGTTTTTTTGCAATTACATTTATTGCATCCATATCACAGGGATAGCCTGCGTAGTCAATAGGGCAAATTGCAACTGTCTTGCTTGTTATCGCCTCTTCAATCTTATTTTCATCAATGTTACCGGAAAGGGGATTGACATCAATAAGTTTAACTTTAAGGTTATTAAGTATTGGCGCTAAAGCAGTTGAAGTAAAAGTAAAGTTAGGAACAATAACTTCACTTCCGGCAGGGAACTCTTTAATCATAAAAGCAAGATCAAGTGCTGCCGTACAGTTAGTGGTAAAGAAGGCGTGCTTAACTCCAATGTATTCAGTAAGTTCCTTTTCAAACGCCCTGCATTCAGGTCCATCGCCGCTAACAAATGTAGATGCAACAGCTTTTTTTACAGCCTCAATATCATCTTCTTCTATTGTAGGCTTATAAAGAAGTATTTTTGCTTTTGAAACAGGTTCACCGCCATTAATTGCCAGTTTAGGATTTTTTTTATTTATCATAAATGTTAATTATAAATTATAAATATCAAATTATAAAAAGTATATAATTATAAATTCTAAATTGTTCATTATGCATTTTCCATTGTACATTGTTAATTGTGCATTGTAAATTGCTAACGGTCTCTGGCTTGTAATATCGGCTTCTTAACCGGCCAATTTATTTTTAACCTCTCATCATCCCATTTAACCACCATCTGCTGTGCCACATCAAAATACTCGCCTTCATAAGCAAGCTTATAATGGAAAACAGAAAATTCATTAAGCACACAGTAGCCATTTACAAAGTTTGGCGGTACTAGAATTTGTTTTTTATTCTTAGCATTCAATTCAAATGCATCCCATTTAAGATAAGAAGGGGATTCAGGTCTCATATCAACAACAACTTCAAATATATCACCGTGAATACAGGTAATAAGTTTCCAGGTCTTATTATCTCCGTGTAATCCGCGCAGCACATCTTTTTTGGACTCGGCAAATTTATCGTGTATGAATTCCAAACCATCAGGTAAATACTTGTTGTAAATGTCTTTGGTGTAAGTAGTAAATATTGTACCGCGGTTATCTTCATTAACTGAAGGTGTGAAAATTTTTACATCAGGGAGAATTTTCGATTCTTCTATTGTTAAATCTTTAAAACTCATTTTGTTATTATTGTGTATGAAAAGATTAAATGCAATTTAAAAATATTTATAATTTCTAACCACTATTGTCTATTTTTAATTTTAAATAATAATCACAGGTTTTCTTGATTCCCTCATAAAGTGAAGTATTAGCCTTCCAACCAAGATTATTTATTCGCGATATGTCAACTACCTTTCTCATTGGTCCATCTGGTTTTGCAGAGTTAAAAAAAAATGTACCATTATAATCTAAATTACTACTAATATATTTGGTTAGTTCATGAATTGTTATTTCATTCCCAGTACCTATATTGATGTGTGAAATACCCTGATCAAATATATGTTTTGCGTCCACTGTGTTGAGTAAATATTCTATTGCATCAGCCAGGTCTTCTACAAATAACAGGTCTCTTGTTGGTTTTCCCGTTCCCCACAACTCAACTCTATCTATTCCTTTAGTTTTAGCATCATATATTTTTGATATTAAAGAAGGCACAACATGAGCATCCTCATTGTCAAAATGATCATAAGGTCCATACAAATTTGCTAAAGTTATTGTAAAAAAATTGTTGCCGTTCTGTTTGTAAAGTGTCTCACATAATTTAATTGCAGATATTTTAGCAATTGCATAGGGTTCAACATTCTTGTCAAAAGGTCCACTTAACAAATACTCTTCTTTATATGGTACTTGAGCTGTTTTTGGATAAACAGTTGCACTTCCTAGAAATATTAATTTCTTCACATTATTGTTTGATGCGGCACTAATAATATTTGTCCACATCATTATATTTTGATAGATAAATTCAGCTGGATATTTTCTATTAGCCTCTATTCCTCCAACCCTGCCTGCTACTAATATTACTATTTCGGGGTGTTCCTCCTCAAAGAACTTATTAACTTGTTGTTGGTTAATCAGATTTAATTCAGCTTTTGTTCTTAAAATTAAATTATTATAACCTTTATAATTCAAATATTTTGTAATTGCAGTTCCCACCATACCAGTGTGTCCAGCAATGTAAATCTTTTTGGACTTCATTTATTTTATCTAATTATTTTAACTGTGTTGTATTCTACCAACAATTCAAATAGAATAATTAAAAACATCTCATATATATAATACGAAATTACATATTAATTGAAATATTATAACATTGATCTCTAATGCTCTACCTTGTTTATAATTACTATAATTGTTTCTAAATAAATATTCGGGAATCTATTGAACAATTAGGACCCTGCTTTGGTCCGAATACATTAAAATATCTTAAGGCAACTGTTTCAATTCCGTATAACCGGGAATAAACGTTACAATATTTTTCACCTGCCAGCTTACTTACCGCATATGGTGAAAGGGGATTAGGCATCATCTTTTCGTGTTTTGGTAATTCCGGATTATCTCCGTAAACTGAAGATGATGAAGCATACACCACACGTTTAACTCCTGCATCTTTTGCAGCTTCAAGGATATTTAATGTACCAACAACATTCACCTCGTTGCTTGTTATAGGGTCTTTAATAGAACGCGGCACAGAGGGCAGTGCAGCCTGATGTAAAATAACATCTATCCCTTTAACAGCCTGTTGTATAATATGGTAAGAGCGGATATCGCCCTCGATCAATTCGATATCTTTATTAAACTGCTTTAAGTTTTCCCGTTTACCTGTAGAAAAATTATCCAAAACTCGAACTTTATATCCGCGTTTTAATAATTCTTCAACAATATTAGAACCGATAAAACCAGCACCGCCTGTAACTAAGAAATTCAAAATATTCACAAGATTTATTTTATGAAATTCAATTTACGAATTTTCAGAATTAATAACTGAATTTTTTTTCATCTAACTCAAGAGGGGGGGAAGAGGAAAGAACTCGGAAATCAGGACTCGGAAGAAAGAACTCAGGACTCAGAACACAGGACTCAGGAGTCAGAAGTAAGGAGTCAGAAGTAAGGAGTCAGAAGTAAGGAGTCAGAAGTAAGGAGTCAGAAGTAAGAAGTATTATGATTAAATGACTACAAATGACTTAATGACTTTTTTTTGTCCTGTCCCTCTCTTTTTAAGAGAGGTTAGGTGAGTTAACAGGGTTAGAAGCGAGAAGCTAAAGGAAAGAACTCGGAAATCAGGACTCAGGACTCAGGACTCAGGACTCAGGAGTCAGAACTCAGGAGTCAGAAGTAAGGAGTCAGAAGTAAGAAGTATTATGATTAAATGACTACAAATGACTTAATGACTTTTTTTTGTCCTGTCCCTCTCTTTTTAAGAGAGGTTAGGAGAGTTAACAGTTCTAGAAGCGAGAAGTCAGAACACAGAACACAGAAGCATTTCGATTGAATGACTACAAATGACTTAATGACTTTTTTTTTTGTCCTATCCCTCTTTTTAAGAGAGGTTAGGTGAGTTAACAGGGTTAGAAGCGCGAAGCTAAAGGAAAGAACTCAGAAATCAGGACTCAGTACTCAGAAGTCAGAAGTAAGAAGTAAGAAGTAAGAAGTAAGAAGTAAGAAGTCAGAACACAGAAGCATTACGATTATATGACTACAAATGACTTAATGACTTTTTTTTTGTTCTGTCCCTCTCTTTTTAAGAGAGGTTAGGTGAGTTAACTGGGCTAGAAGCGAGAAGTCAGAACTCAGAAGTCAGAACACAGAACTGAGAAGTATTATGATTAAATGACTACAAATGACTCAATGACTTTTTTTTTGTCCTATCCCTCTCTTTTTAAGAGAGGTTAGGTGAGTTAACAGCAGAAAGAATTTAAGATTTACTCTACTGTTATTTTACTATTTTCCAGAAGAACATTATAAAAATATCCTGAGCCGAAATCTTTATCTTTAATTACTTTACCTTCAGCTATAATAGTTGCACCTGTTTTAACAGATTGATTGGAAGTTAAAAGCAGATCGTGTGTTCCGTTTGAACCTGTTCCGTCTTGAATATGGATCCAATTAGTTCCCATAATATTTTCATTTACCTTAACAACTTTACCTTTGACTTTTACAGTTTTAAACTCAAGCTCATCTTTCTTCTGATAAATCTGTTCAACTGTGTATCCATCCTTCAATCTTGAAACAGTAATAGATTCATCCTTACCGGCAGCAATATTTTGATGAGGTGATTTTAAATCAGTATTGCTTTCGCTTTTTCTGGCATCATCAACAAATAAAATTTTATCAAATGTTTTGTTTAAAGTTTCGCTCCTAAAGTCGTGTATCTCCATAGCTTTTGAAAACATTACATATTCTCCGGGATCAATATCCATTTTATTAACTGCAATCCAATATGAGTTATTATTTTCTTTAACTTTAAGATAACTATAATTAGATGCGTCTATTTTTTCTTCAACAAGCACATTGTGGACATCTGATTTCATAATGTTTTGATCATTCATCTGAGGCATTTGATTTTCAGGTTCTTCTTTATTGCTGCAAGAAATTAAGATTACAACAAAAGATAAAAGCAAAAAGACTGAGAGTAGTTTATTCATCATTTCTCCATTCATATTAAAATTTTGATGGCGAAAAATAATGAACATTATTCAAGTAATCATTAGTAAAAAATGGTTTTGCAAAAAAAATATCTGAAGAAAAAACTGAGTTGAGAATTAATTGCTTTTTATCACAACTTAAATTACTTACTCATAGCAGGTTTAAGATTCTCTAAAAGGATAGCATCTCTTGAATAAACATCATCCCGATAATTAAACAACCCATCTTCATCAACCCAGGTTGTATAATAATTGATAAATAATGGAATTTTCTTTGTAAGCTTTACTTCAGTTGTTACGCCATAACTGTTACCTTTTCTAAGGGAATCACGAACTCTGGCAAATTCATTTTTTGCAGCGGGATCATCAACCCTTTGTCCAATTTCAATTTTCAGAAAGTCAAGATTCCAATTAGAATTATTGCTAAGTAAATATTCAGCAAGCTTCATTGGCTTTTCTATTCTTACGCAGCCGTGACTTACTGCACGATTAACATATCCAAATGGTGCTCTGGTTGGTGTATCGTGCAGATAAATTCCAAATGGATTTGTGAACATAAACTTAATTTTACCGAGTGCATTTCCGGCGCCCGGGTCCTGAATTAAAGTATAGCTGTTTGAAGAAGCAAGATCTTTTGCTGTTAATCCGTCTAAACTAATCCGCTCACCAGCTTTATAAACTCTGAAATTTCTTTTTTTAAGATAGCTTGAATCACTTCTTAAACCATTTACAATTTCTTCCTTAATTATACTTTTGGGTACAGACCAGGTTGGATTCAAAACAAAATAAGATAATTGACCGTACAATGTAACCGTCTGCCAATTGTTTTTTCTTCCTGTGCAGGCTTTAATTTCAAACAAAGGTTTTTGTTTCTCAACTATTGTAACATTAAAATCAGGAATATTAACGAGAATATATCTTGCTGTATCGCTGTAATCTGACCATCTTAATCTTTCGAGATTTAATTTTATTTTTTCAACATATTGCTTTGGTGTTATGTTAAATCTCTCCAAAGTTCCTTTTCCAATTACACCATCACTAATAAGTCCGTTTATTCTTTGAAATACCTTCACTGAATTTGACAGAACGGAATCATAGACTAATGGATCATCAGTTTTATACATTGCTGTATCAAGTAATCCCAAAACAACTAACTTCTTAAATATATCAGGAATATTTTCAGAGCTTTGACCAATTTCAATTTTCTTATCAGTTAATGGAATCTGTTTCCATTCTAATGACTCAATCTGCTTAAACTTTAATAAAGCATGTTGAAGATTTTTATAGATAACACTTTTAGGTTGAATGTTTTTAAGATATGCAAGAATATTTGTCTGATTAACAGGGTCTAAATACTTTGTATTCAATGAATCATTAACCGGCAGGAAATGAGTTTTCTCATAAAGTATGCGTGGATTCAAAACTCCGTGTCTCATATCAGAAGAATATTTTAATAATGCATCAATAAGTAACACTTCTGATTGAGCTAATTGCTTGTTCCTTTGTTCTGGTTTAAGTTTATCATTAAAAGATGATTCAAATAAATTCTTAATAACACTAAAATTGTATCGCTCAGGATTTAATCCATGCAGTTCTGCTTCACCAAGAATCTCAATTATTGAATCTATTGTGGACTTGGATTCTAAGGTATTAATTAAAAATGCCTGAAAATTTTTTGCTGCGTAAATTGATTCTAATGTATCTAAAGATTCAATTGAAATATTCTCTTCTTTAATCCACGAATTGAAAGTCAAAGCATCCTTCAGATATTGTTCAAACATTTTCGGATCAAAACCAAGTTTTTCATCAATACTTTGCTCTGGTGCTTTATTTTCGCAGCCTAGGAAAGGTAAAGTAAAAAGTATTAGTATGATAAAAATTCCAAATTGAATATTTAGCTTGACTATATTTCTTAACATAAGAGAATTATTTTATTTCTATTTTTGTAATGGACTAATTATTAAAATGATTAACTAAATTATTAAAGAGAGGATAAAAAACCTCAATTAAAAAAATAAATCATTAAGTTTTGTATTAAAGAACACTTGATTTTTTAGTCAATATTAAAAAAAATAAATTGATAATTGCTAACAATACAAAGGCATACCATGCTTAAAAAATATATAATAATCGCAATGATAATTTCTTTTGACATCTTCTCACAAAGTCAATTTCAGCAATTTTTGAGCCATGTAAATTCTTTAACAGATCCAACTCAAAAAAATGCAGCAGTTGATAGTTTTATGAATTATGCCCGCACGATAGGAATACCATTTATTGAAGATTCAACAGCAAACTTTTTATATATAGGTAATACAAGTTCAGTTACAGCAGCGGGGGATTTTAACGGATGGAATGCAAGTTCATGGTCACTTTCAAGAGTATATCAAACAAACCTATGGTATCGGTCTGTTGTGTTTGAAAAAGATGCAAGACTGGATTACAAATTTGTCCTTAATAACAGCAATTGGATTTTAGATCCGGAGAATCCAAATACTTGTGCTGGCGGATTTGGTCCAAACTCTGAATTATCAATGCCTCTTTATATTCAACCGTGGGAAATAAATTATCAAAGTTCTGTGCAGCATGGCAGTCTGAAATATAAAACCTTGTTCAGTTCAAATGTCGG
>WBZR01003161.1_pt1 | contig 15505 bp, 13 predicted proteins | sample 5204231 | NCBI WGS metagenome assembly WBZR01 (sample SAMN12412403, study PRJNA552823) | activated sludge metagenome | isolation source: activated sludge from anammox sidestream of wastewater treatment plant... | place: USA: Virginia | collected 2017-08 | reverse complement strand
CCGGCGAACGCGCCGTCGCACTCGGCAAGCGGCTGGGCGACCGGCTCTATGCCACTTACGAACAATCGATCGACGCGGCCCTCGCGGTTTTGCGACTCGAGTTCTCGCTCACGCGGCGCATCTCGGTGCGGGCGGAAACGGGCCGCCGCAGCGGGATGGACCTCTTCTACCGCTTCTCGTTCGACTGAGCACACCCGCGACGCGACGCGGTGGGCGTGATCTGCGCTAAATCCAGCGCCGTGAGATCGCGGCCGCTGATCGCGCGATCAGATTTATCAAGAGGTCCCCTGAGGTCGGCACGCTACCATCCGCTCCACCCCTTCATCCAAGGAAGAGAGATCCATGCGTTCGCTCGCAACGTTCGTGCTCCTTGCCGGTATCGCCAGCACGGCCGCCGCCCAGTCCGATCCGGCCGCCACCTACACTGCCGAGGCACGTGCCGCCGCCGGCAAGTTCATGGCTCAACTCGGCGGCGAGCTCAAGAAGGAGATTTCGAGCGGCGGGCCGGCCAGCGCGATCAGCGTATGCAAGGGGCTCGCGCCGCAGATCGCGACGAGTCTCTCCAACCAGCACGGGTGGAAAGTGAGCCGCGTCAGCCTGAAGCCGCGCAACCCGGTGCTCGGACCGGCCGACGCGTGGGAGCAGCAGGCACTGCTCGAGTTCGATAGGCGCGCAGCGGCCGGCGACAAGCCTGAAATGCTCGAGCGCGCCGAAATCGTCGAGGAGCCACAGGGCCGCTATTTCCGGTACGTGAAGGCCCTGCCGGTGCAGCCGCTCTGCCTCAACTGCCACGGCGCGGCGGGGGACGTCGCGCCAGGCGTCAAGGAGAGGCTCTCCGCGGAGTATCCGAACGACCTGGCGACCGGCTACGCGAACGGCCAGATCCGCGGCGCGATCTCGATCAAGCGGCCGCTGTAGGCGGGCATCACATCGACGGTGCGCGCCGCTCGAGCATGCGCCGCAGGAAGAGGTTGTTTGCCGCCAAGGCGCCGATCACGAGCGCCGCGCCGGTGAGCTCGATCGCCTCGAAGCGATGTCCCTGCGCGATGCGGATGGCAAACGTCACCACCGGCACGAGATTGCCGAGGAGCACCGCGTTCAGGGGGCCGAGCGCCCGGATGCCGGCGTTCCAGCACAGCACGCCGACGAGCGCCGTGAGGAACGTGAGATAGCCGAGCTGCCAGCCGGCCGCGGCGAGCGTGTCGCCGCGCGGCACCTCGACCACGCCGAGCACGGTCATGCCAAGCGCGATGAGCGCGATGGCTCCCGCGCCCGGAAGGCTCGTGAGCGTGGTGTAGCGCAGCGCGCTCCACCCCGAGAACTTGATCACCCCCATCACGTAGGCGACCCAGCTCGCCGCCCCGACGAACACCAGCATGTCGCCATGCAGCGAGCCGCCGGCAAGCGCCGCTCGGACGTTTCCCTTGGTGATGACGAGCATCACACCGGCGAAGGCGGCCGCGACGCAGGCGAGTGTGAAGCGCGCCGGCCGGACGCCGCGCCACGCCCAGTGCGCGAGCGCGGTGAGCGGCGCCTGCAGCGCGGTGATGATCGCGGCATGCTCGGACGCCGTGTACTGCATCCCGGCGAAGGTGAATACGTTGAATCCGGCGAACCCGACGCATCCGACCAGGGCGGCGATCCCGCGCTTGCCCTCGTAGTCGAACGCCCGCGCGCCCTCCACGCGCCACAATATCAACGCGAAGCACGGGGCCGCGATCGCGTAGCGGATCGCGCTCAGCCAGTACGGATCGACGACGGCGACCGCGTCCTTGCCGATCGGGAACGTCGCGCCCCAGACGAGTACGGTGACCCCGAGCAGGGCGACGCCGCGGACCGCGCGATCGGGAGTCACTACCCCCTACGCGGCTTTCTTGGGCTTGGCAAGCTCCTCGTCCCGCAGCGCCCGGCGCAGGATCTTGCCGACGTTCGTCTTCGGCAGCTCGTCCCGGAATTCGATGTACCGCGGCCGCTTGTAGCCGGTAAGATGCTGCTCACAGTGCTTGCGCACGTCGGACTCGGTGAGGGCCAAATCCTTCTTGACGACGAAGAGCTTCACCGCCTCGCCCGACTTCTCGTCCGGCACGCCGATCACCGCACACTCCAGGACGCCCGGGAGCATGGCCACCACGTTCTCCACCTCGTTCGGATACACGTTGAAGCCCGAGACCAGCACCATGTCCTTCTTGCGATCGACGATGCGGATGTAGCCCTGCTCGTCCATGAAGCCGATGTCGCCGGTTGCGAAGAAGCCCTCCGCATCGATCGACTTGGCGGTGTCCTCGGGCCGGTTCCAGTACCCCTTCATCACCTGCGGCCCGCGGATGCAGATCTCGCCGATCTCGCCGATCGTCCGGGCCTTGCCGTCGTCACCCTTGACCACGACGTCGGTCGAGGGCACCGGCAGCCCGATCGAGCCGTTCCAGGCGGCCAAGTCGATCGGGTTCGCCGTCGCGACCGGCGAGGTCTCCGTGAGGCCGTAGCCCTCGATCAGCACCCTGCCGGTGATCTCCTTCCACCGCTCCGCGACGGCCTGCTGGACCGCCATCCCGCCGCCGATCGCAAAGCGCAGATGCGAGAAGTCGAGCTTCGCGAAGTCGGGATTGTTGAGGAGCGCGTTGAAAAGCGTATTGACGCCGGTGATCGCATTGAACTTGTGCCTGCGAAGCTCCTTCACGAATCCCGGGATGTCGCGCGGATTGGTGATCAGCACGTTGCAGCCACCGAGCTTCATGAACGTCAGGCAGTTCGCCGTGAGGGCAAACACGTGGTAGAGCGGCAGCGGCGCCATCACGACGATGGCCGCGCCGCCGAGGAATGGCGAGAACCAGGCTGACACCTGCTCCAGGTTCGCGATGATATTGCGGTGCAGGAGCATCGCCCCCTTCGCCACTCCGGTCGTCCCACCGGTGTACTGCAGAAATGCAATGTCTTCGGGCCCGACCTCGACCCGCTTCAGCTCGTGCTGCGCGCCCTGCCCCAGGACGACGTTGAAGCGGACGGTGTCGGGGACCGAATACGCGGGCACCATCTTCTTGATGTGGCGGACCACGAAGTTGACGAGGGCGCCCTTGAGACCGAGCATGTCGCCGAGCGTGGCGATCACCACGTGCTTCACCCGGGTGTTCGCGAGCACCTGCTGGAGCGTCGCGGCGAAGTTCTCGAGGATGACGATCACCTCGGCGCCGGAGTCCTTCAGCTGGTGCTCGAGCTCGCGCGGCGTGTACAGCGGATTGACGTTGACGACGGTGTAGCCGGCGCGCAGCGCGCCGAAAATGCACACCGGGTACTGCAGGACGTTCGGCATCATGACCGCGACCCGCGTCCCCTTGGCAAGCCCCTTCGACTGCAGCCAGGCGCCGAAGTCCCGGGCGAGCTTGTCGAGCTCGGCGAAAGTGATCGTCCGTCCCATGTTGTGGTACGCGGGCTGGTCCGCGTACTTGCGCACGCTCTCGTCGAAGACTTCGACCACGGACCGGTAGCTATCCGCCCGGATGTCCGACGGGATCCCTTTCGGATAGCTCTTCAGCCAGATTCGCTCCATCGACCGGTCCTTCCTCTGATAGATCGCGGGGAGCCACTCCCCCGACGCGACGCGCCCGGAATTCTACTCGGCCGCGGCCTGCGGGTGGGTGGCTACTTCGGGGCGGCCGGCACGCGATGGCGCTGAAAGAAGCGCCACATCTCGACGTTGGCGTCGATCACGTCGGTCCCGGGACCGAGCAGGCGGGGGAGATAGTCGAGTTCGCCGCCCGGCCAGACGTGGCCGGCCCCCGTCAGCTTCCACAGTGCTACCTCGATCCCGTCGCGGCAGCCGGGATAGGAGTAGAGCGTGGCGGTATGCGCGGCGCGCGATGTGCCCGCCGCGCCGGTGCGCCGCGCCTCGACCTCGGGCGCCGTCGCGCAACCGGCGAACTCCGCCCACCGGGCGAGCGACGCTTCGACCGGTCGATGGGGGACTCGCACGTTCGTGAACGGGAAGGGCGGCCCGAGCCCGCCACCGTAGATCGCCCGCGGGTCGTCCGCGCTGTGGATGTGCAGGATCGCCACGGCGCGCGCCGCCTTGAATGCGGGCATGGCGGTCGCCCCGGCCACCGGGGCGATCGCCGCGATCCGATCGGAGAGCTCGGCGGCGAGCCGGTAGGTCATCATTGCCCCGTTCGAAAGACCGGTCGCGTACACGCGCGAGGCGTCGACCGGCAGTCGCCGCACGACCTCGTCCAGAAGTGCACGCACGAACCCGACGTCGTCGATGTGCGCCTTCGCGGCGACGCCACAGCAATCGCCCGCATTCCAGGTGAGCAGGCTGTCCTGCAGCATTCCCGTGCCGTTCGGATAGACCGCGATGAACCGCTCGCGGTCGGCGAGGGCGTCCATACGCGAGTAACGCTGTTGGGCAAGCGCATTGCCTCCGCCGCCGTGAAAATTGAGCACCACCGGCAGCGGCCGATGCTCGGCGGCGTGCGCTGGAGTGTGCAGCAGCGCGGTGCGTCTCATGCCGTCGTGCCGGAGCGTGACAATCACGGTCGTACCCGGCTCGCTTGCGGCGCGCGCTGCGAACGGCACGGTCGCTCCGGCCAGGACAAGCGCGAGGAGCGCGCCGAGCAACCTGAGCGCATGGCGGCGCGCGCGCACGGGCGCGGTGCCGGTCATGCCCGCGGTCCCCAACGCAGCACGAGCGGCGCGAGCACGCCGCCGACGCCGAGGGTGATGTACGCCGCGCCCCATCCGACGGGCCCGCCACCCCCCCCGGTTGCGTCGAGCGCGGCACCGAAGGCGAGCGGCGCGATGAATCCGGCGCCGAAGCCGAGCGTGGAGTGGAGCGCCATCGCGCTGCCCCGGATCGCCGGCTCGGCCGCCTGCACGAGCCCGGCCGTGAGCGCCGACGAATCGGTCATGATGAGGATCATGTGCAGGACCACGAACAGGAACAGCCCGTACCAAGGCAGGCCGACCAGGAACCCGAGGCCGCAGGTGAGCAGCCCAGAGGCGGTCATCGCTGCCCGGATCACGCCCGCCCGGCCCGTTCGCATGGCGAGCTCGTTACCGAGGATGCTCGCGAGCGGGGAGATGGTGTTCGCGATCGCCGTGATGGCGATCGGCCCGAGCGGCCAGGCGCGGCCGCCAGCGCTCTCGGCACTCGCCAGGAATGCGACCAGCCACGAGCGCGTACCGAAGAGCTCCCAGCAGTGCACTGCGTAGCCGAGCGCGAACGCCATCGCAGCGCGATTCCGCAGGACCGGGCGGAAGTCGAGCAGCTTCGCCGGCGCGGTGCTGCGCTCGGGCGTACGGGGGGGCAGACGGATGACGACGATCGCTCCGGCAAGCAGCGGCCCGAGTGCCGCCGCGGCGAACGCCGCGCGCCAGCCGGCGACCGCAGCGATCTCGCCCGCAAGCAGCACCGAGCCCGCCATGCCGACGCCGAAGATCGCCGTATAGAAGGCGATGCCGCGGGTCTGCGCGCCTCCAGCGGTGTTGTCCGTGAGCGCTCGCAGACCCGGCATGTAAGTACCAGCGACGCCGGTCCCGACGAGGAGCTGGAACGCGCCTCCGCTCGCCGGCCCTTGCGCGAGCAGCGCGAACCCCGCCGAGCCGGCGGCGGCTGCCAGCGTCGAGGCGAAGTACACTCGCCGCGCGTCGATCCGATCGGTCAGGCTGGTCAGCACCGGCACGGCGACCATGTAGCCCGCGAAGAAGAGCCCGGAGAGGAGGCCAGCCTCGGCGCCGCTCATGGCCCATTCGGTCTGCAGACTGGGCAGGAGCGCCGGATAGGTGGAGAATCCCGCAAGGCTCACCACGTGCGCGATGCACATCCACGCGATGACCCGCCCGGCCGGCAGCTGGCGTACGGTCACCCCCCGCTCACCGGTGCTTCCACCCGGGCGCGCGCTTCTCGACGAACGCGCGCATGCCTTCCTTCTGGTCTTCGGTGGCGAAGAGCGAGTGGAACATGCGGCGCTCGAAGAGCATGCCCTCGGTGAGCGGCGTCTCGTACGCGCGGTTGATCGCCTCCTTCGCCGCCATCACGGAGGGGAGCGACATGCCGGCGATCGTCGCCGCACAGGCGAGCGCCTCGTCGAGTAGCTTGTCGGCGGCCACCACCCGGGACGCCAGCCCGGCGCGTTCGGCCTCCGCCGCGTCCATCGTGCGGGCCGTGAGGCAGAGATCCATCGCCTTCGCCTTACCCACCGCGCGCGACAGCCGCTGCGTGCCGCCCGCGCCGGGGATGACGCCGAGCTTGATCTCCGGCTGGCCGAACTTCGCGGTGTCCGCGGCGATCACGATGTCGCACGCCATCGCGAGCTCACAGCCGCCGCCGAGCGCGTATCCGGCGACCGCCGCGATCACGGGCTTGCGCACCCGGCGCATCGTCTCCCAGTTCCGCGTGATGTACTCGGCCTTGTAAACTTCCATGTAGCCCCAGTCCTTCATGGCGCCGATGTCGGCGCCCGCGGCGAAGGCTTTCTCGCTGCCGGTGATCACGACCGCTCCGATCGCGTCGTCGGCGTCGAACGCGAGCAGCGCCGCGCCGAGCTCGTCCATGAGCGCGTCGTTCAGCGCGTTCAGCGCTTTCGGGCGATTCAGCGTGACGAGGCCGACCCGCCCGCGGGTCTCGACGATGATGTTCGTGTATGCCATCGGCTCCCCTACGGATGAAAAGCGAAACGTGATCCCCCCTCCCCGGCCCGCCTCCTGCCGGGGGAGGGAGGAAAACAGCCCGGCAGCGCCTCCTCACGTTTCACCTGGCGAAACGTCAGAACGATCTCACCCGCCGCTTGCGGGAGGGCTTGCGCGGCGAGCGGCGCATGCTCTTGCGCAGCGCTCGGTGGGACCCGGCCAGGGAGCGCTCAGCTCCCCGCCGTCCCGCCCTCCAACGCCGACTTGTACTGCGACAGCGGCATCACGTCCTGCCTCGGCAGCCGCCGCCGGTTCGACTCCACTGCGGTGAGCGCGACCGTTTCCCGCATGCTCGCAAGGCACCGCGCAGCGAGCTCCTGGTAGCGTCGGGTGGCGCCGATCTTCCATGCGAGTTCCGACGCAGAGAGCCCACGCTTCACCCGCGCCGGCATGCCGGCGACCAGCGTGCGCGGCGGCACGATCATGTTCGCCTTCACGAACGCAAGCGCGGCGACGATCGCCGACTCCCCGATGACCGCGTTGTCGTTCACCACGGCGTGAATGCCGACCATCGCGTTGCGCCGGACGGTTGCCCCATGGATCACGGCGCCGTGGCCGATGTGGCCGTCCTCCTCGATGACGGTGTCCCTCTCCGGAAACGCGTGCAGGATGCAGCAATCCTGGACGTTCGCCCCGCGTTCGATCACGAGCCGGCCGAAATCGCCGCGCAGGCTCGCCGAGGGCCCGACGTAGACCCCCGGACCGACGATGACGTCGCCGATCAGCACTGCCGAGGGGTGGACGAACGCGGTAGGATCGACCACCGGCGTGATGCCGTCGATCGAGTAGACCTTTACCATGCGGAAACGACCATGCGGAAGGAGCGCGGCATCATGATAGGGTCGGGCACCGCCCTGCGCCCCGGCGCATCCGAGGCCGGCGCCGCACGGCACGCGACGGATTCTAGCGCATGCGGCTCACCCGCTCCCGCGGCGTCGCCGCGCTCTTCATGACCGCGGCCGCGGCATTCGACCTGCAGGGCCACCGCGGCGCGCGCGGGCTCGCGCCCGAGAACACGCTCCCCGCATTCGCACGCGCGCTCGCGATCGGCGTCACGACGCTCGAGCTCGATTGCGCCGTGACGCGCGATGGTGTCGTCGTGGTCGCGCACGACCGCCGGCTGAATCCCGACATCACGCGGGGGCCGGACGGCAGGTGGCTGGACGGCCCCGGCCCGCTCATCGGCTCGCTCGACTACGCCGAGCTTGTGCGCTACGACGTCGGCCGCATCCGGCCGGGGTCGGGGTACGGGAAGCGCTTTCCCGACCAGGTGCCGGTGGATGGCGCGCGCATCCCGCGCCTCGCCGACGTGTTCGCGCTCGCGCGGCGCGCGGGAAACGACACCGTGCGCTTCAACATCGAGACGAAGATCGATCCCACGCAGCCGGCCGACACGCTCGGCGCGGAGGATTTCGCACGCGCGCTCGTGAAGGTCGTCCGCGCGGCCGGCACGGCGCGCCGCACGACGATCCAGTCGTTCGACTGGCGCACCCTAAAGGTGGTCCAGGCGAAAGCGCCGGAGATCGCGACGGTCTACCTCAGCGCCGCGGACACGATCCCGCCCGGCGGCGCAGATTCCCCTTGGACCGCGGGTGTGCATCTTCGCGACCACGGCTCGGTGCCGGCGATGGTCAAGGCAGCGGGCGGCGCGATCTGGTCGCCGCCCTTCGGCGAGCTCGCCCCGGCGCTCGTCGCCGAGGCGCACCGGCTCGGGCTCGCGGTGATTCCCTGGACCGTCAATGCGCCCGCGGACATCGAGCGCCTGCTCGATTTCGGTGTGGACGGCATCATCTCGGACTACCCGGACCGGGCGCGCGCGACGCTTGCCGCGCGCGGGATTGCGCTGCCGGCACCTACGCCGCTCGAGCATTGACGCCGGCGACGCTGCGGTAGAATCCGCGGGCGCCGTTTGCCGCGCATCAGCACGTCCGACCCTTCGCCGCATCCCGCAACATGTCCCAGGACCGCTCGCCGGCACAGGCCGCATCCACCTCCAACTTCATCCGCCAGATCGTCGACGAGGATCTGCGTGTGGGCAAGTACGCCGGGCGCAAGTGGGCGGGGCGGCCGGGAACCGCCGAGGAGCATGCGCACGGCGCGCCCGACCCGGCACGGATCCGCACGCGCTTCCCGCCGGAGCCGAACGGCTACCTGCACATCGGCCATGCGAAGTCGATCTGTCTGAACTTCGGCCTGGCCCGCGAGTACGGGGGGCTCTGCCACCTGCGCTTCGACGACACCAACCCGGCGAAGGAAGAGCAGGAGTACGTCGACTCGATCCTCGATGCGGTGAAGTGGCTCGGCTTCGACTGGGGCGGGCATCTCTACTACGCCTCGGACTATTTCGAGCGGCTCTATGCCTTTGCGGAGCACCTGGTGAGCCGCGGACTCGCCTACGTCGACTCGCAGACCGCCGAGGAGATGCGCGCGCTGCGCGGCACGTTCACCGAGGCCGGCACGGCGAGCCCGTACCGCGAGCGGCCGATCGAGGAGAATCTCGATCTCCTGCGGCGCATGCGCGCCGGCGGGTTTCCCGACGGCGCGCATGTGCTGCGCGCCAAGATCGACATGGCGTCGCCGAACATCAACCTGCGCGATCCGGCGATGTACCGCATCCGCCACGCCGAGCACCACCGGACCGGCGGCGCGTGGTGCATCTACCCGACCTACGATTGGGCGCATGGCGTGTCGGATGCGCTGGAGAACATCACGCACTCGATCTGCACGCTCGAGTTCGAGGACCACCGCCCGCTCTACAACTGGTTCAACGAGCGCCTCGCCGAGGGCGGGCTCCTTAACGCGCCGCTGCCGCAACAGATCGAGTTCGCGCGGCTCAACCTCACCTATGTCGTGCTCTCGAAGCGCAAGCTCATCCAGCTCGTGGACGAGCGGCACGTCGACGGATGGGACGACCCGCGCATGCCGACCCTGGTCGGCGCGCGCCGGCGCGGCTACACGCCCGCGGGCTTCCGGCTCTTCGCCGAGCGCATCGGGGTGTCGAAGGCCGACGCCTGGATCGACTACTCGGTGCTCGAGGATTGCATGCGCGAGGACCTGAACGAGCACGCAGCGCGCCGGATCGCGGTCCTCGACCCGGTGAGGCTCGTGATCGAGAACTACCCGTCCGGCCGCGAGGAGTTCTGCGAGGCGCCGAATCACCCGCAGAAACCCGAGCTCGGCAGGCGCCAAGTGCCCTTCTCGCGCGAGCTCTGGATCGAGCGCGAGGATTTCGCGGAACATCCGGCGAAAGGCTACTTCCGGCTCTCTCCCGGGGCGGAGGTCCGGCTGCGCTATGCGTACGTCGTCAAATGCACCGGCGTCGAGAAGGACGCGCAGGGGAACGTTCTCGCGGTCCGCTGCATGTACGATCCGGACACGCGCAGCGGCACGCCGGGCGCGGAGCGCAAGAAGGTCAAGGGGAACATCCACTGGGTCTCCGCGCGGCATGCGTACCGTGCGGAAGCGCGCCTCTACGACCGCCTGTTCAAAGTCGAGAGCCCGGGCGCGGGCGATCGCGACCTCCGGGACGATCTCAATCCGGCGTCCAAGCGCGTGATCACCGCCTACCTGGAGCCCGCGGCGGCACAGGCGCTCCCCGAAGAACGCTTCCAGTTCGAGCGGCACGGCTACTTCGTTGCCGACCTGCGCGACAGTCGTCCGGGCGCGCCGGTATTCAACCGCGCGGTGACGCTGCGCGAAACCTGGTCGAAGGCGGCCGCGAAAGGGGAGGCGGAAACGCGTCCGGCAGGCCGGCATTGACCTTCCGGCCGAGGGAGTCGCCGCAACCTTGATGCATCTCTCACTTTCGCATCCGGCCCCGCGATACCCTGGCGCTCGCATGGAGCCGGTTGTGATCCGCCTCCGGCGGTGCCAAATCGAGAATTCAGGAGAACCCGAAATGTCGCAGAACCTTGCAGCTCGCCCCGTACGCCGCCCGGCCCGCGCACGTGCCGTCGCGTCGCTCTCGCTCGCCGCCGCGCTTGCCGTCGTCGCGCCGCTCGCCGCGGCCCAGGTCACCGTGTCGGAGCCCTGGGTGCGCGGCACCGTCGCGCCGCAGAAGGCCACGGGCGCGTTCATGAAGCTCACGTCGAAGACCGACGCCGCACTGGTCAGCGCCGCCTCGCCTGCCGCGAAGCAGGTCGAGATTCACGAGATGGCGATGGTCGACAACGTGATGCGCATGCGCCCGATCCGTGAGCTCGCGCTGCCGGCCGGCAAGGAGGTGGAACTCCGCCCCGGGAGCTACCACGTGATGCTGATGGGCATCGACCATCAGCTCAAGCAGGGCGAGGTCATCCCGATCACCCTCACCATCCGCGACCGGGACGGCAAGACCCAGACCGTCGAAGTCAAGGCCGAGGTGCGGGAGCTCGCGGCGCAGGGCGCGCCGAAACAGCCGGCGGGCATGGGCCGGCACTGACAGCCGGCGGATCGCCGCTACCGCGTCGCCGCTGCAGGCCGGCGGCGATCACACCATCTTGTTTGGCTGGACCCAGGCGTCGAACTCCTCGGCGGTGACGTCGCCGAGCGCGAGCGCTGCCTCGCGCAGCGTCGATCCCTCGAGATGCGCCTTGCGCGCGATCTTCGCCGCCTTGTCGTAGCCGATGCGCGGCGCGAGGGCGGTGACCAGCATGAGCGAGCGGGCCACCAGCTCGGCGATGCGCGAGCGATTCGGCTCGATCCCGGCCGCGCAGTGCCGCTCGAACGAGCGCGCACCATCGGCGATCAGCCGGCAGCTCTGCAGGAAGTTGTGGATGATCACGGGCTTCGCGACGTTCAGCTCGAAATTCCCCGACGCGCCGGCCACGCCGATCGCAGCGTCGTTGCCGAGCACCTGCGCTGCGAGCATGAGGACGGCCTCGGACTGCGTCGGGTTCACCTTTCCGGGCATGATCGAGCTGCCGGGCTCGTTCTCCGGGATCGTGATCTCCCCGATGCCGCAGCGCGGTCCGCTTGCGAGCCAGCGCACGTCGTTTGCGATCTTCGCGAGCGCGGTCGCCGCGGTCTTCAGCGCGCCATGCCCCGCCACGAGTGCGTCGTGGGCAGCGAGCGCCTCGAACTTGTTCGGCGCCGGGACGAACGGGAAGGCGGTGAGGCGCGCGAGCTCCGCGGCGACGCGCTCGCCGAACCCGGGCGGCGCGTTCAGCCCGGTACCGACCGCGGTGCCGCCGATCGCGAGCCGGGCAAGCCGCGCGAGCGCCGCTTCGACGTGGTCCGCTGCCTGCTCGAGCTGCACGACGTAGCCGGAGAATTCCTGTCCGAGCGTGACAGGCGTGGCGTCCTGCAGATGCGTGCGGCCGACCTTGACGATGTCCCGAAACGCGCTGCTCTTCGCGCCGAGCGTTCCGGCGAGTGCGCGCAGCGCGGGAACGACCTCATGCGCGAGCGCGGTGCAGGCGGCCACGTGCATGGCGGTGGGAAAGACGTCGTTCGACGACTGCCCGCGGTTCACGTGATCGTTGGGGTGAACGAGCCGCCCCTCCCCGCGCGGGCCGCCGAGGAGCTCGCTCGCCCGGTTGGCGAGGACCTCGTTCACGTTCATGTTCGTCTGCGTCCCCGACCCGGTCTGCCAGACCACGAGCGGAAACTCACCGGCATGCCTGCCCGCGAGCACCTCGTCGGCGGCCGCGACGATCGCCTCGGCGATCGCGGGTTCGAGCTCGCCGAGCGCGCGATTGACCGACGCCGCCGCTCGCTTCACGAGCGCGAGCGCCCGGACGAGCTCGGGCGGCATGCGCTCGGTGGAGATGTGAAAGTGCTCGAGCGAGCGCTGCGTCTGCGCGCCCCACAGGCGCTCGGCGGGAACCTCGATCGGCCCGAAGGTGTCGCGCTCGATCCGCGTGTCAGCCATGGCTCGTCCTCCTGCGGCGCTGCGCGGGCGACGCGCCACTATGCCTGCGTCAGCCCCGGCACTCCAGCGTGTTCCTCACGGTCCCGTCCTCGCCGACCGACTCCAGGCGCACCGTGAAGCCCCACAGCCGGGCGAGATGCTTCAGCGTCTCTTCCGCCTCGGCCTCGCGCAGGGACCGGTTGCGGGCGGCTTGGTGGCGCAGCGTGAGCGAGCGGTCGCCATGGCGCTCGTAGTTCGCGACCTGGATGTCGGGCACGACGTAGTCGCGGCTGTACTGGCGCGACAGCAGCATGCGGACGCGCTGGTAGCCCGCCTCGTCGTGGATCGAATCCACGACGAGCTCGGGCTCGTCCTCGTGGTCGGCGATGGCGAAGAACCGGAAGTCCCGGATCAGCTTCGGTGACAAGTACTGCGCGATGAACGACTCGTCCTTGAAGTTGCGCATCGCGAAATCCAGCACCTGGCGCCAGTCGGTGCCCGCCACCTCCGGGAACCACTGCCGGTCCTCGGCGGTCGGCGCCTCGCAGATCCGCTTCAGGTCCTGGTACATCGCGAATCCGAGCGCATAGGGGTTCAGCCCGCCGTAGCCCTGCTGGTCGAACCCGCGCTGCGCGATCACGTTCGTGTGCGCCTGCAGGAACTCGAGCATGAACGCGTCGTCGACCAGGCCCTTGTCGTAGAGCCGGTTGGCGAGCGTATAGTGCCAGAAGCAGGCCCAACCCTCGTTCATCACTCTGGTCTGGGACTGCGGGTAGAAGTACTGCGCGATCTTGCGCACGATGCGCACGATCTCCTTCTGCCAGGGCTCGAGCTTGGGGGAGTACTTCTCGACGAAGTAGAGCAGGTTCTCTTCGGGCTCCGCCGGAAACGGCGGCCGGCGCGCGGCCTCGGGCTCCTTGGCTTCCGGCCGCGGCAGCGTCCGCCACAGGTCGTTGAACAGCCGGCGTGCGTTTTCCTCGCGCTCGGCCTGGCGTCGCTCCTCGTCCTTGAGCGACTTGGCGCCCGGGCGCTTGTACTTGTCCACGCCGTGCGGCGCAAGCGCGTGGCACGAATCGAGCACCTCCTCGACCGCGCCGACGCCGTAGCGCTCCTCGCACTTCATGACGTAGTTCCGCGCGAACACCAGGTAGTCGAGGATGGCGTCGGCGTAGGTCCACTGCCGGAAGAGATAGTTGCCCTTGAAGAAGGAGTTGTGGCCGTAGCAGGCGTGCGCGATCACGAGCGCCTGCATGGTGATCGTGTTCTCCTCCATCAGGTACGCGATGCACGGATCGGAGTTGATCACGATCTCGTAGGCGAGGCCCTGGTAGCCCTTGCGGTAGAGCGCCTCGTTGCGGATGAACTCCTTGCCGTGAGTCCAGTGCGGATAGGTGATCGGCAATCCGGTCGACGCGTAGGCGTCGAGCATCTGTTCGGAGGTGATCACCTCGATCTGGTTCGGGTAGGTGTCCAGCCCGAACTCGCGGGCGCACTCGCCGATCGCGTCGTCGTAGCGCCGGATGAGCTCGAAGGTCCACTCCGGTCCGCGCGAGATCGGCTCCGCCGCGCGCAGCGTCACGCCGCCGTTCACGCCGCCGCTCACGCGGTTTCCTTCTTGAACAGGTCGCGGAACACCGGGTAGATCTCGGAGCGGCCGTGCACGCGCCGCATGGCGAAGTTCCGCTCGGCGCCGGCGAGCTCCTCGTAGGCCGCCCACAGGGTGCTGGTGCGACTGTCGTTCTCGTCCGGGATCTCGATGTAGGCGAAGTAGCGGGCGACCGGGAGCAGGAAGTCGCGCAGGTAGCGCATGCTCTTCGCCGGGTCGCTGCCGAAAGCATCCCCGTCGGAGGCCTGCGCCGCGTAGATGTTCCAGTCGGAGGACTCGTAGCGCTCCTCCACGATCCTGTGCATCAGCTCGAGCGCCGAGCAGACGACGGTGCCCCCGGTGCGCGGATCGTGGAAGAACGCGTCCTCGTCGCATTCCTCGGCATTGTCGGTGTGGCGGATGAACACCAGCTCGACCTGCTCGTACTTGCGCGTGAGGAAGAGGTAGAGCAGGGTGTAGAAGCGCTTGGCGAGCTCCTTCTTGCGCTCGTCCATCGAGGCGGAGACGTCCATCAGGCAGAACATGACGGCGCGCGCAACCGGGGCCGGCACCGCAACCCGGTTGCGATAGCGCAGGTCGAGCTCGTCCAGGAAGGGGACGCGGGTGAGCTTGCGCTCCAGCTCCTCCACGCGATCGCGCAGCATCGAGACCTGCAGCACCGAGACCGAGCGGCGCTCGGCCTCCTCGAGCTCACGGCGCGCCGCCTCGAGTTCCTCGCGGATCGCGGCCGCGAGCGCGATGCGGCGGCCGAGCGACTGCTTCAGCGTGCGCACGACCGCGAGATTGCTGGGCGAGCCGTCGCGCCGGAACCCGGCGCGCACCCACTTCCGCTCGGGCACGTCGCCGAGGAAGTTGCGCACCATGTCGGGGAGTTCCATGTCCTCGAAGAAGAGATCGAGGAACTCCTCCCGCGACAGGGTGAACACGAAATCGTCGACCGCCTCGCCCTCGCCACCTTCGGTCCCGCGGCCCACGCCCTCGGCTCCGCCTTTGGGCCGGGGGACGGTGTCGCCCGCGGTGAACTCCTTGTTGCCCGGATGGACGAGCTCGCGGTCCCCGCCGGGACCGTGCCGGAACGCCGGCTCCCGGATGTCCCGCGCCGGGATGTTGACGTTCCCGCCCTTGTCGATGTCGGTGATGGAGCGCTCGGCGGCCACCCCCTTCACCGAGCGGCGGATCTGCTCCTTGTAGCGGCGCAGGAAGCGCTCGCGGTTGACCGCGCTCTTGTTGCCGCCCGCGAGCCTCCGGTCGATCAGGTGGTTCATGCGTCCTTAATGGGGCATGCCCCTACTGCGACTTCCGCACCCGCAGGTACCACTCGCACAGGAGCCGGACCTGCTTGTCGGTGTAGCCCTTCTCGACCATGCGGGCCACGAAGTCCTTGTGCTTCT
>WBZR01002052.1_pt1 | contig 15505 bp, 17 predicted proteins | sample 5204231 | NCBI WGS metagenome assembly WBZR01 (sample SAMN12412403, study PRJNA552823) | activated sludge metagenome | isolation source: activated sludge from anammox sidestream of wastewater treatment plant... | place: USA: Virginia | collected 2017-08 | reverse complement strand
GGATTCCCTAAATGCCGACCTTGCTGTCGGTTGTGGCGACTACATAGGAAAGGTTGAGGCTGCATATTATCTTGCAGGCAAAGGTGTTAATGTTTATATGCCGACAGACAGGTTCCTCAGTCAATTGATTGGCACAAAGACTGACGGTGTAATTATCGGATCTGCCCCTGTAAAAAAGCATGAAGATGGCGCGATCGTAGGGGACCAGCCCATTTCTGTTGATATCAATGAAAAGATGGTCGTGTCAAATTCGAAGGGCCGCTATCCTCTCCAGTATTATGATACCCCATACCTTTATTTTAAAGAACTTGAAAAATATTCCGGTAAGGAGATGAGCATCATACCGGTTGATATTGAAGAATATGGGAAGAGTGGCAGGGTGGTGGATGAGGCAAGGAGGATTGGCGCAAAACTCATCGGAATCAGGGTTGCGGTTAAGGAAGAGCATGACTCTGTTTACAAATGGTTGAGCGAGGATCAAGACAACAGGGCAGTCCTGTTTCACTCGGCAGTATATCCGGAAGGGTACAAGCTCTTTTTTGAGTTTCCGGCACAGACGACGTTTGGAGATATCAATGTTGATTTTGAGTAGGGATCAGACGTTAATGGAAAATAGATTCGTAAGGATGTTACTGGGCATTGTAATTATGCTGCTTCTCGTGCAATCCTGCTATGACTGTTATGCGGCTGAGGATGATATCGATTCATTAAAAGGGGAGTTAAAGTCTGCCGGAGACAGCAGTGAGGCAGGCATTCTGCATAAGAGACTCGGGGATTATTATGCCTCAAAGAGTGATTACAGGACAGCCTCGCGTTTTTATAGACAGGCATTGTTACTTTCAAGGGACCGCTTCACTGTTGAAGAGAGGATACAGTTATCAAAATACATGTCCTGGGGTGGGGAGTTAGATGAGTCCAAGAGAGAGCTGAGGCTCATTATTGCAGGAGACGCCCGTAATTTGCCCGCACGTGCGCACCTTGCAAGGGTGCTATCATGGTCAGGAGAACTGAATGAGGCGATAGTTGAGTCTGATAAGATACTGCATGATTTCCCCGAGAGCAGGGATGCCATGCTCATAAAGGCCAATTCTCTGAGGTGGAAGGGTAACATTAATGAATCTATACCAATTTATGAAGAGCTGCTGAGGACTGAGGAGGATTTTGATGCCCGCCTTGGACTGACATATGCACTTTATCAGAACGGGGATATTAAAGAGGCCCTTGAGAGCAGGGAGCTGATCAAGCCCCTGTATCCATATCAGGAAAGGGAGTTGCAGGAATTTCAGTCGTTCATGTCAAAGGAGGCAAGACCCTACCCTGACATACGGTATGATTATTACAGTGATACTGAAGACAATCAATTTAGCAGGTACACGGTTGGTTATGGTTTTCGTCTGAAAAAGTGGCGCGGACGCCTCGCATACGTTCATACCTCTGCAAGTGATGATACGAGAGACAACAACGAAAACTCACTATCGGTTAATTTCAATTCAAAACTGACTGACATGACAGAACTTGGGGCAGGCATAGGGCTGACTATGCTGAATAACGGCAGCAGCAATACCCTTCTGACAGGAAGTGCCAGTATTGATAAAGCCTATAGTAACAATAAGATAGGCCTTAATGTCTCAAGTTACTTCTTAACAACTACGGCTGAATTGATGGAAAACAAGGTAAGGATGGATACTTTCACCCTGTCCTCTAATTACAGATTCAATAATAAGGCTTCCCTGAATACAGTCCTCAGTTACAGAGACTATTCTGATGACAATACCGCGTTTGACATCCGGATTGCCCCCGGGTATTCGCTTTTTGCTGAAAGTCCAGCGGTCGCAATTGGATACAGACTGAGATACCTTGATTTTGAAAATGACAGCAGCGGGGGCTATTTCGATCCTGACAGTTTTGTATCGAATGAGATTTTTTCCTCCATATCTTATGAAAAAGGGAAATTCTATGCATATATAGAGCCTTATGCAGGACATCAGTCCTTCCGGAGATCTGGAATCAGTGAAAATGATTTCTTTGGAGGCGGTTATGGTCAGATTGGATATAGAATACTAAGCAATGCATCCATAGAGGTGAATGCAGAAGGTGGAAACTATGCGATGAGCTCTGCAACTGGTTTCAGGTATTACATGACAGGAGTGCGGCTTTCACTGACCTTTTGATACGCCCCCCCTACAATTCACAAGGTTTATTACTTATCCTGATAAAGCCGATTAAAGAATTTGAATGTCTACAATTAATTTGGACAAAATCATCATAATTTCAATAGCATCAGTTACAGTGCTGATAATTTGCCTGTTTATAGCTGTAAATATCAGAAGACTCATAAAGTACCTGTTTTATAAGAGGCTTGACATTGCCAGAAGGAAGTATGAAGAGACATTACGGATTTTACTGTTAAACAGTGCACCTGTTGACTGCGACTCCTTTTCTGTTAAAAGGAACTCGGTTGAATGGAAGGCAATTGAAGATGTCCTGTTTCACTCAATCTCCAAGGGAGATGCTACTGCGGAGGATGTTACCGGTATATTCAGGAGGCTTGGATATATAGAAACGTACATAAGAGATATTGTTTCCGGCAGCAGGTACAACCGGGCACTGGCTGCCGAGAAGCTTGGCAGGCTTAAGGCGCCTGAGGCTACAGGGTATCTGATCAGGGCGATGGATGACCCTGCAAGGGATGTCAGGACGGTTGCTGTAAGGTCATTGGGGAATATAAGGGATGCGAGGGCTATTGAGTCATTGATATCCAGATTTACAGCAGCGGCGCAAGACCCGCATTCTATACCGCTGAGAATCGTGAAGACATCCGTGATGAAATACAGTAACGATGCGCTTCCATTATTAATACCCTTACTTGATCACAGTTCATGGAGGGTGCGGGGGCAGGCGGCAGATATTATCGGTGATATTGCTGAAGTGTCCACGATCGGACATCTGCTTCCGATGCTTGGCGACACGGAGCCGGATGTACGGATCAAGGCGGTCAGGGCCATTGGCAGCATTAAACATGAAGATGCTTTCCAGCCATTGGCTGTAATGATTAAAGATACTTCATGGATAGTACGATTGCAGGTTGCGAAGACGCTCGGCTGCATGGGAGGCCGACAGGCAGTCCCGCCTCTGGTAGAACTGCTGTCTGATCTCCACTGGCAGGTGAGGGAGGCGGCTGTGCAGGCTATCAACTCACTTGGCAGTATGGCGAGCCCGGCCTTGTTGAAGGTTCTCTTATTAATGAGAGACAGATATGCACGGGAACAGGTAATTGCAGAGCTATTAAGTACAGAGATTCTGAATTCTCAGTTCGATATGTTGTGTTCTGATGACATAAAAGAGCGAGAAACTGCCTCCCTTCTGCTGGTTGCTGCAGGGAACAGCGGGGCATGGGGCATTATTGAAAGCGCTGTCAGGGGACATAAAAATCCATGTGTAAGGAAAAGGTTAGTTCACGTAATTAATCTGATTGTTGATAGTAACGCAGAAGATGTACTCCGTGAGGTGTCAGAAAGTGATTATGACGATAGCGTCAGGGATGCCGCACGCTCAGCTTTGGAAAAGTCTTTCTGCAGATAAATATCTAAACAGGGGGCGGCGATTTCCACACTGGTCTCCATAATAATATGGTTTAACCATTTCATACTGGTGTATTTCACATCTGTTAACTTATTGTATACAGTAGTGATGATTATTGCCACTGCAGTTACTATCAGTCATATCTACCGGATAGAATATGGTGGTTACAGGGACATATCAGAGTCATCTCATACGCCTCCTGTATCCATACTTGTCCCTGCCTTTAATGAGGCCCCCAATATAGTGGAGAACGTGAAGGCATTGCTTGCCCTCAACTATCCCTCATTCGAGGTTATTGTTATCAATGACGGCTCCAGCGACAATACTCTTGAGAATCTGTTGAACGGATTTTCTCTGCGACCAGTCAGTCATATATACAGGAATATCATAAAGACCCACGTCATTAATGATTACTATATCAGCCCGAGATTCCCGAATCTTACTGTTATCAATAAGACTAACAGCGGCAAGTCGGATTCACTGAACGTTGGGATAAACATTGCGCGCTATCCATATTTTTGCTGTATAGATGCTGACACTTTGATAGAAAAGGACGCATTATTAAGGCTTGTCAGGCCTATAATAGAAAGCAGAGAGCTTGTTGTTGCCTGCGGCGGGATATTAAGAATAGCGAATGGATGCACTGTCCGGAATGGAGAGGTGACAAAAATAGCGCTTCCAAAGCAACTGCTGCCAAGGCTTCAGATCGTAGAGTATCTGAGGGCGTTCCTGTTTGGGAGGGCGGGATGGAGTGCGATAAACAGTCTTGTGCTGATTTCAGGCGCCTTTTCACTCTTTCATAAGAAAAGCGTGCAGCAGGTCGGCGGATTCAGTCACAAGACAGTTTCTGAGGATATGGAGATGGTAGTTAGATTACACAGGTTAATGCGGGACAGCAGAAAGTCATACAGGGTGGTTTTCATATCTGACCCTGTTGGCTGGACGGAGGTCCCGTCCAGCCTTGCAATGCTGAAAAAACAAAGGACCAGGTGGCACAGGGGGCTTGCCGAGTCACTCTTTATGAACATATCCATGCTGTTTAATCCGAAGTACGGCAGGATTGGACTTCTGGCGATGCCATATCAGGTACTTATAGAACTACTCTCCCCTGTAATTGAGATATTGGGCTATGTCGTCGTAGTCCTGTCATTTGCAACCGGGATTATCAGCTGGCGATTCTTCGTCCTTTTTCTATTATTAGCAATTGTCTATAGCATATTTCTGTCCGCAGGGGCTGTCTTGCTTGAAGAGATAACATACAAGCGATATCCAAAGTGGGGTGATATGATCCGGTTGATTTCTTTATCTTTCATAGAAAACTTTGGATACAGACAGATAAATTCGTGGTGGAGGGCAAAGGCGCTGTTAATTGCCGCATTTAGACAGCGAAAGTGGGAAGTGGTAAAGAAGAAGGGGTTTCGTTAAATATGCGCTGTCCCTGTTTAACGCTAAAGATTTAGAACAATGACTTTCAGGTCGGTCATCTCTTCGATAGCGTATCTGGGGCCCTCGCGGCCAATTCCGCTCTGTTTTACACCGCCATAAGGCATTGCATCAGCACGGTACATGGAAGTATCATTTATCATTACGCCTCCGACCTGAAGGTCTCTGGCAGCCTTAAATGCAATGTTTATGTCAGAAGTGAAGATGCCGGCCTGGAGGCCGAAGTCAGAGTCGTTTACAATATTGATTGCTTCATCGATCTCAGCATATTCAAGGATGCTGACGATTGGTGCAAATACCTCATGGCAGACGACCTTCATTTCTCTGTCGACGTTCTGCAATACGGCCGGTTTGAGCAGATTTCCCTTCCTCTCGCCGCCGGTAAGAAGCCTTGCCCCACGTGATACTGCTTCAGTTATCCAGTCATGAGCCTTGATAGCGGCATCTTCTGTAATCATGGGCCCAATGTCTGTGTCCTCATCAAGGGGGTCTCCGAGTCTGAGCGCTTCAACGGATGGTATGAACTTATTGATAAATTCATCAGCTATATCCCTGTGTAATACTATTCGCTGAAGAGATATGCATACCTGGCCTGCGTAGGCAAAGGCTGCCCGCACACAAGCAGAGACTGCCTGACCCAGATCACTGTCATTATGAACAATAACTGCCGAGTTTGAGCCGAGTTCGAGGATTGAGCGCCTCAGACCTGTAGAGGCGCGAAGATGTCTGCCTACTGCAGGACTTCCTGTGAATGTGTAGAGGGCGAATCTCGGGTCTGAAAGCAGCCATTCTCCAACGGTATTGCCGGGTCCAAATATGATATTGAGGCATCCAGGAGGGAGGCCGGCCTCCATCATTATCTTGCCGAGGTTGATCGCCGTAAGGGGGGTCACGCTTGCAGGTTTCAGCACGACAGTGTTGCCTGCAGCAATGGCAGGTCCGACCTTGTGAGCCACAAGGTTCAGAGGAAAGTTGAAGGGAGAGATGGCGCACACAGGTCCCACAGGCGACCTTATGGTAAAGGCAATCCTGTTTTCTGATCCCCTGGCGGCCTCAACGGGTATCCCTTCCCCATGAATCCTTTTCGCCTCTTCCGCAGATATTAGAAATGTCTGGACAGCCCTGATGACTTCAGCCTTTGCATCTCTTATAGGTTTGCCGGCCTCCTGTGCAAGGGTTCCGGCAATATCATCTATCCGTTCATTTAACAGGGTGGATGTATTAAGGAGGATTTCATATCGCTCATATGGGGTAAGCCTTTTTTTTCTGAATGCACAATCCGCAGCAGTAATTGCATCATCTGCGTCCATTCTGCCGGCCTCAGGTATGCGTCCGAGTAGCCTGCCATCATAAGGGGCCCTTATGTCAATATATTTTGTGGAGGAGACTTGTAATGAAGATTCTCTCCACTGACCATTTATGAGCATTCCCAACCTGGTTGACATGACATTTCTCTAAGCTGACCCCTGAGCGGCTGCGTCCAAATAGTTCAGCAGGAGTGAGTGGTGGGTATTATCCAGGGTAAGAAAGGCTATTCCGATTACAAAATTATTATGGAATGCCTTGTTCCATACAACCCTTCCAGGTATTATTTCCGTTACTTCTTCATTGCCGTTAGTCTGCAGAAAGCATATTTTCACATCAAGTTCCTGCCCGACAGGCAGGCTTTCTGGTGAATAAATTCCGAGACCGCCTCTGCCAATGCTGCTGATAAATGCATCCACTCCTTCCACTGAGCCAGGAAGGGAAATCTCAGCCATAGAGGCAATGCCGAAGCGTGGGAATTTGCGTTTATCGTGCATGAAGATTAAACTACTTCTTATACGATTGGTTGTCAAGAGAAAACACTTAATGGGAAATGAGCAGGGCGGAGAAGATTGGATGAATTTCTCCGCCCCTGTAATTATGAGACTTCTATAGTAATCTTCCTGGGCTTGGTATCTTCTTTCCTGGGAAGGGTTATCCTTAGAACCCCACGGTCATATGATGCCTTTACCTTTTCCTGATTCACAGTGGATGGCAGAGTAAAGGAGCGGCTGAATGTGCCGTAATATCTCTCGACCCTGTGGTAGTTGTCTTTTTTGTCTTCTCTTTCAAGCTTCCTTTCCCCCCGTACATTTAATGTGTTGTCTTCAATCTTTACATCAATGTCTTTCATATCCATCTCGGGAAGCTCAATCTTGAGGATGACCCCATCTGTGTCTTCGTAGATGTCAACTGCCGGAGACCATTCGTCACCAATCTCCCTCTCGCCAAGTGTTGGTTTAAGATAGGTATCTCCAAACAGCCTGCTCATTCGATCCTGCATGTTAATAAGTTCGGTAAAAGGATTCCATCTTACTAATGTCATTGGTCCCACCTCCTTGTTATTATAGATTGCCTGTTGAATTATATTTAATCATTGCACCCGCGAGGGTCAAGGGTTGACGAGTGCAGAATTACAGAGTTAATATACAGGGCCTGTTCAGGATGAAACCCTGAACTTGTTTCAGGGTCTGATATAAATGTCAAAGATTAAATTCAAAGATGTGGTTATAATCGGTGCAGGGGCCTCTGGTCTCATGTGTGCCATGGAAGCCGGAAAACGAAAACGCTCAGTAACAGTTATTGACCACTCAGGCAGAACAGGCAACAAGATACGCATTTCAGGCGGAGGCCGCTGCAATTTTACCAATCTTAATATATCCCCTGATCATTATTATTCGGGCAATGCTGATTTTTGCAGATCTGCGTTAGCCCGTTTCACGCCGCGTGATTTTATCAGTATGGTTGAATTTCATAAGATAAAATACAGTGAGAAAGAGAAGGGGCAATTATTCTGTGATGGAAATTCAGCCCGGATCATTAACATGCTAAACAGTGAGTGTCGTGATTACGGAGTTGAGATGGCAATGAAATGCCGGGTAAAGGGGATAACGAAGATGAAAGATGGGCCTGGGTTCAGTATTTCTACTGACATGGGTGTTATAAATTCTCAATCGCTCGTAATTGCAACGGGAGGTCTGTCATATCCGCAGTTGGGTGCAAGTGACTTCGGATACCAGGTTGCAAGACAATTTGGACTAAGGGTTACTATGTTAAAGCCTGCGCTTGTTCCCTTGTCATTTACTCAAATGGATCAAAAGATATATGGTATACTGAGGGGCATTTCTGTAAATGCAGAAGTCTCCTGTGGAGACAGGTGTTTTGCAGGGGATATCCTTTTTACTCACAGGGGATTGAGCGGCCCGGCTATCCTTCAAATATCATCGTTATGGGAAAAGGGTGGTTTTATCAGCATTGGATTATTGCCGGGTCATGACCTGTTTGAATATTTCACAAAGGAATGCGAACGCAGGGTCGAGTTGAAGAATCTGCTATCGGGTTTGCTTCCGGCCAGGTTTGTACAGGTATTGTGCGGGTTCTATATTCAATCGAAGCCAATGAATCAGTATTCAGACAGGGAATTGAGAGTCATTGCAGATAAATTGAGCAGATGGATTTTAAAACCCTGCGGAACTGAAGGGTATAAGAATGCTGAAGTCACATCAGGTGGTGTTGACACGAATGAGTTATCATCAAAGACGATGGAGGCAAAGAAGGTCCCTGGGCTGTACTTTACAGGTGAAGTAATTGATGTAACAGGACAGCTTGGAGGATACAACCTTCACTGGGCCTGGGCGTCAGGTCATGCGGCAGGGCAATATGTATGAAAAAAAGAGGATCATCCTTGCATCTGCATCTCCAAGGAGAAAAGTGCTGCTTGAAAGGGCAGGATTGGAATTCCAGATTGATGCAAGTGATTATGAAGAGGACCTGAACCTTGAAATATCTGCAAGAAGACTCGCAAGGTATTTATCCTGTGAAAAGGCAAAGGCTGTGGCCGGGAAATATGAGAATGCCATTGTCATTGCCGCTGATACAATTATTTCTGTAGATGATAAGGTATTCGGAAAACCTCATGCCAGTGATGAAGCTGTAAGGATGCTCAAATGCATTAATGGCAGGTCGCATGATGTGATAACCGCATTTACCATTATTGACAAAGGAGGGGGTCAAATCGTGTCGAGATCGGTAGTTACAAAGGTATATTTCAGGACGATGACGATGAGAGAGATTGAGGAATATGTGAGTACAGGAGAGCCTATGGATAAGGCAGGTGCCTATGCCATTCAGGAAATCGGGGCTACTATGGTAAAAAATATCGAGGGGGATTATAATAATGTCGTGGGTTTGCCTGTAGATGCCTTAATGAAGGAACTGCGAAGGTTCGGAGTCTGTAAATGATGGATGCAAAAACGTACCTCATGCGGTGGCTGATAAATGCAGGCGGACTGCTAATCGTATCCAGGATTATGGAGAGCATAGAGATTGACAGCATCCTGACTGCTGTAGTTGCAGCAGCTGTCATAGGGCTGATAAACGTCTTTCTGAGGCCATTACTTTTGATCCTGACACTTCCTATAAATATCATGTCACTTGGGCTGTTTACCTTGGTGATAAATGGGCTTATCTTCTATTTTGTAGGCAACATTGTAGAAGGATTCCATGTCACAGGTTTTTTTGCCGCCTTTCTTGGCGCTCTCATCCTAAGTATCATAAATGTCCTGGCGACGTTTCTGATCGGTATGGGAAAGGGCAGGGCATTTGTTCACATCCAGCGCAGGCGGGAATAAAAATATAGGCTGCCAATTCAAAAGGACTAAATTATCTGTTTCTCAGGGCGTAAGGAACATAACGCAACAGCAAAACATGTTACTTCGGAAGAGATTTAGTGAAATTGGGAATGCTATGGAACAAGGAGACTGCCTTGTGCTCTACAATTATGTCAGGTATTTAAGTTGTGTTGAAAGTAATAGGGTTGTGGTATTCTCCACAACCCTATGCCGTGATTGGTAGCGGGGGCCGGATTTGAACCGACGACCTTCGGGTTATGCTTGCCACTACAGCTTTCGCTGCCTGGACTGACCAGTTTGTGGTCTGGACTTTCTCTTCACCCTCAACTGAGTCGTTAGGGTGCCTGCCATTAAGTCTCTACACCTTCTCCGCAGGCTTGTTAGCCATTGGAGCTTGGCTCGGGATTACCACGTTACCGGCTTCCCCGAATTTGACAGGTGTTCGCATGAAAGTTTCCTTACATGCAGCCCATTGCAGAATTAACGTCCATGCGTCACGATAATTAACTGAACGTGGCTTTCGCTGACGCTTGTCAATTTCAATCTTTGAGCCTTGTGCTCATAGTTAATTCTGCGGTATTGAGCCCGACGAGCTACCAGACTGCTCCACCCCGCAGTATATAATGCTCCTCTATTTGAGAAGCAAAGGCATTATATATTTTTTAAAAGATATAAGTCAAGCCCTGTTAGATTAACACAGAGGCGAAATCCTTGTTGACAGCAAAATTTCATACTGATAACGTTAATAATTATATGACACGTTTAATTCCGGTGGATTCGGATGAAGCTATTTTGCCGTCTTACAGGGGCACGGCTATTGAGCAGTTGCTGCGCTATCACAACCTTGGTGCTCCACTACCTATGACGACTGGTCATGCGCAGATGCTCATCAGTATGTGCATGGATCACAGGAAAGATCTTGTGCTTCCCGGAGAGTTTGCATATGTACTCCGGTCTGCCGGCGGAAATCTCCGTGACAGTGAATTCGAGGTAGCCTATGCCATAGGAGTCGGTGGTGTCTCCACAGTGGCACTGCTTGCCCATACCGACTGCGGGATGGCGCACGTTATGCAAATGCGGACTGCTTTCGTCAGTGGCCTGGTCAAACGCGGGGGTTGGACACCGGATGCAGCCGGGGTGCAATTTGACCGTTATGCAGGGCGTTATCAAATCGGCGATCCGGTGACATTTGCGCATGAGGAGGCGGTGCGTCTGCGACAGATCTATCCGACTGTGCTCATCGTGCCCATGCTGTACGACGTTGGGAATGACAGGCTCATTCAGATCCTGGAGTCATCTGATTTCAAGTCATAACCTCTTATTGACGCCAAATACCAAATTATGCTAATATTTAAAACATTTTTGTTCATTAAAATGGGGTAAATTGTGAAGATTTCCGGCGCAGAAATTCTGATTGAGTCAATAAAAAAAGAGGGGGTCGATACCGTATTTGGGATCCCCGGTGGTGTTGTCCTTCAGATATTTGATGTCCTGTATAACGAAAAGGGTCTGAAATTTATTCTTACCCGTCATGAGCAGGGTGCCACCCATGCCGCTGATGGTTATGCGAGGGCAACCGGGAAACCTGGAGTAGCCCTTGTTACATCAGGACCAGGTGCCACAAACACTGTAACCGGCATTGCTACGGCACACATGGATTCTATTCCACTCGTAGTTATTACAGGGCAGGTTGCAACCAGGATGATCGGTAATGATGCCTTTCAGGAGGCTGATATTGTCGGTATTACGAGGCCCTGCACCAAGTATAATTTTCTTGTCAAGGATTCAAATGACCTTGCAAATACGGTAAAAGAGGCATTTTATATTGCAAAGACAGGGCGTCCAGGTCCCGTTCTTATTGACATCCCTAAGGATGTTTCTTCTGCCAGGAGTGAGTTTAACTATCCTGAGAAGATTTCACTCAGGAGTTACAGCCCCACTTATTATGGGAATAAGTGGCAGATTAAGCAGGCTGCCCAGGCAATTGCAAAGTCAAAGAGGCCGGTAATTTATGCGGGCGGAGGGGTAATACTTTCGAATGCACATAAAGAGCTGAGGGAAATGGCGGAATTTAACCGTATACATGTCACCCTTACCCTGATGGGATTGGGCGGTTTCCCCGGGACACACCCGTTATTTCTTGGTATGCTCGGAATGCACGGGACATATGCGGCCAATATGGCGGTTCACGAGTCTGATCTCGTTATTGCCATAGGTGCGAGGTTCGATGACCGTGTCACCGGGAAGGTGACTGAATTTGCGCCCAGGGCAAAGTTTATACATATAGATATAGACCCGACCAATATCCGGAAGAATATACATGTGGATATTCCGATTGTCGGAGATGTCAGAAATGTCCTTATCGAGTTGAACAAGGAGCTCAGGGTGCTTGAAGATCAGCGGACAGAGTGGAATGCCGGCAGGAAACCGTGGCATGTCCAGATAAAAGACTGGGAGACTGAACACCCGTTGTCTTATAAAAAGAGCACCAGGAAGATCAAACCGCAGTACGTTATAGAAAAGGTTTATGAACTTACAGGCGGTGATGCCATAATATCAACGGATGTCGGTCAGCATCAGATGTGGGTGGCCCAGTATTTTAAGTTTGACCAGCCGAGGACTTGCCTTACATCCGGCGGACTCGGGACAATGGGTTTTGGTCTGCCTGCTGCATTGGGTGCGCAGGCGGCCTTTCCTGATAAGATCGTATTTAATTTCGCCGGTGACGGCAGTTTTCAGATGAATTCGCAGGAGATGGCGACTGCTGTAGCTAATAATCTTCCTGTAAAGATTGCAATTCTGAACAATGGTTCACTCGGAATGGTAAGACAATGGCAGGAGCTTTTCTTTAACAGGCATTACTCGGGCAGTATCCTCGGCAATACCCCGGATTTTGTCAAACTTGCTGAGGCGTATGGCGCTGTTGGTTTGAGGGCTGTGACCACATCAGAAGTGGAGGCTGTAATTAAAGAGGCGATCAGTATAAAGAGGCCTGTTATAATAGACTTTGTAGTTGAACCTGAAGAGAATGTATTTCCTATGGTACCTGCAGGCGGCGGTAATTGCGATATGATATTCGGACCTGAGGATAAAGGAAGACAAGGGACAGACACAAAAGCAAAGAAGGCAAGGACGAATTCTGTCCTTCCGGCATAGTGCAAGAGGCTTTGCTTTCAGTCATGGAGAATGCAATGTCAGAAACACAGCACATAATAAGTATTCTCGTTGAAAATAAGTTCGGTGTCCTGTCACGCGTCGCCGGCCTTTTCAGCGGCAGGGGTTTTAATATAGAGAGTATTTCAGTTGGAACCTCCGTTGAACCGTCAACTTCACAGATAACGATAGTTACCAAGGGCGACGAGCGCATCATAGAGCAGATAATAAAGCAGTTAAATAAACTGATAGATGTCATAAAAGTGGTAGATCTTGCAGAAAAAGATTATCTGGTCAGGGAGACGGCCCTTATAAAGATTCATACGAGCCGGGCTGAAGAAAGGAGTGAGGCCCTGAGGATTACAGAGATATTCAGGGCGAAGGTGGTTGACTCGACTCCTGTTACTTATACCGTAGAAATAACCGGTGACGACAACAAGATTGATGCAATAATAAATCTGCTTAGGCCGCTTGGTATAAAAGAGATTGTCCGGACAGGCAAGATAGCAATTTCAAGGGAAGAGGTTAAGGCACCTGCAATGTCTGATGCAAAGCGGGTAAGGGCGTAAAGTTACACTATCACGAACGTATCAAAGAAAAATGGAGGGTCAATGAACATTTACTACGACAAGGACGCTGATCTGATAAATATTACCGACAAGAAGATTGCCATCATCGGGTATGGCAGTCAGGGTCATGCACATGCCAATAACCTTAAGGAATCGGGTGCAGAGGTCGTAATAGGACTGAGAAAGGGAAACTCATGGAAGAAGGCACAGGGGGCCGGTTTTGAGGTGTTATCAGTCAGTGAAGCCGTCCGCGTGTCGGATGTCATCATGATACTTGTCCCTGACGAGCTCCAGGGTGATTTATACAGGGAGGAGATAGCTCCTAATCTTCGTAAGGGGACTTATCTCGCTTTTGGACACGGGTTTAATATACATTTTGGCCAGATTGTGCCTGATGCATCGGTTAATGTATTTATGGTTGCCCCGAAAGGTCCGGGGCATCTCGTAAGGCATGAGTATACCAGGGGGAGCGGTGTGCCTGCCCTGATAGCTATTCATCAGGACCCTTCAAAGAATACAAAGCCGGTTGCCCTTGCCTATGCCTCTGCCATTGGCAGCGGCAGAACTGGCATTATTGAAACGACATTTCGTGATGAAACCGAGACGGACCTATTCGGCGAGCAGGCGGTACTGTGTGGCGGAGCTACTGCTTTAATTATGGCAGGATATGAGACACTCACGGAGGCCGGCTATTCCCCTGAGCTTGCATACTTCGAGTGCCTCCATGAGTTGAAGTTGATTGTTGACCTGATATATCAGGGGGGCATATCTAACATGAGATATTCCATCAGTAATACGGCTCAGTATGGAGATCTCACACGCGGCCCCAGGGTCGTGAATGAAGAGACAAAAAGGGAGATGAAGCGTATCCTCGATGAAATTCAGAGTGGTCAGTTTGCAAGGGAGTGGATACTTGAGAACAAGGCAAACCGCCCTGTATTTAATGCCCTTACACGAAAGGGACAGGATCATTCTGTTGAGAAGGTGGGGGCAAGGCTCCGTGCTATGATGCCGTGGCTTTCCAAGAACAAACTGGTTGACAAGGAGAAGAACTGAGCCGGGTATGGAGGAATAGATGAAGAGGGAACGGGCCCCTGTAGCGGTAGAAGGGGTTCCGTTTGTCGTTATCGCAGGGATTATATCTCTTTTTTTCTACGTTGCCGGTCTTATAATACCTGCCGTCATATTCTCGTTAGTTACCCTTTTCGTGATATGGTTTTTCCGTAATCCTGAGCGAATTGCGCCGCCGGGTGAGCGTAATGTCATTTCACCTGCTGACGGTAAGATAATTGACATAAATGAGGGGGAAGAGACAAGAATCCTCAAAAAGAGGATGTTGAAGATCAGTATTTTCATGAACCTTTTTAATGTACATGTCAACCGTTTGCCATGTACAGGAAAGGTTGTCGATATACTTTATAATCCGGGAAAGTTCGTATCGGCGAATCTGGAAAAGGCATCTCTGGAGAATGAACAAAATGCGGTTGTTCTTGAGACTCAATCGGGTGAAAAGATTATCTTTATACAGATAGCAGGTTTGATCGCCAGGAGGATTGTCTGCCGGCTCAGAGAGGGACAATACGTCAAAAGGGGCGAGCGGTTCGGATTGATTCGATTTGGTTCAAGAGTGGATGTCTATCTGCCGGTTGGAACGGATGTCAGGGTATCATTGGGTGACAAGGTTAGGGCCGGAGAGAGTATTCTTGCAGTAATGAAGTAGCGGGAGGGGATATGAAAGCGGAATCCAACAAGAAGATCGGCGTATTCATTCTGCCGAGTCTGTTTACGGCGGCAAATCTGTTTTGCGGTTTCTACGCTATTGTCTCGGTATTGAATTCGGACTATGTAACTGCGGCGGTAGCGATTCTCATCGCTATGCTGTTTGACGGATTTGATGGAAAGATAGCAAGACTTACTAATTCGACAAGCAAGTTTGGGGTGGAATTTGATTCACTTTCAGACCTTGTGTCTTTCGGTATAGCCCCCGGCCTTTTAATTTATACATGGGCATTGAGCGGATACGGAAAGATAGGATGGCTGGCAGTATTTCTTTTCGTTGTCTGCGGAGCCATGCGGCTGGCGAGGTTTAACGTTCGAACAGCG
>WBZR01003159.1_pt1 | contig 15510 bp, 14 predicted proteins | sample 5204231 | NCBI WGS metagenome assembly WBZR01 (sample SAMN12412403, study PRJNA552823) | activated sludge metagenome | isolation source: activated sludge from anammox sidestream of wastewater treatment plant... | place: USA: Virginia | collected 2017-08 | reverse complement strand
TTTCCTCGGTTGACCGGTTTATCCGCTCGCTGGGATACAGTTATAAAAAAAACACTGCGGGCCAGCGAACAAGAACGTGCTGACGTGGCAGCGGCAAGGCTCGTCTGGCAGGACTGGCAAAAGACCTGCGACTGCGCACGCCTGATCTTTCTTGATGAAACGGGAGCAAGCACGGACATGACGAGGCGGCATGGCCGCTGCCCTGTGGGAGAGCGATGCTATGGCCACGCTCCCGTCGGTCACTGGAAAACCATGACTTTCGTTGCCGGACTGCATCTTGATGGTCTGCTTGCGCCGTGGTGTCTGGATGCTCCCATGAACGGCGCAGCTTTCCTGGCTTATGTGGAAACCCAGCTTTGCCCTGCACTCAAGCCAGGTGATATCGTCATCTGCGACAACCTGAGCAGCCACAAGGTTGCCGGCGTCCGGGAGATGATCAAGGACAAAGGCGCAGAAATCCTTTATCTGCCACCTTATTCTCCCGACCTCAACCCCATTAAACAGGTCTTCTCCAAAATCAAAATCCTTCTGCGTAAAGCCGCCGAACGATCCTTTGATGCTCTCTGGGCCGCCATCGGACGCATCATTGAGACCATCCAGCCCCAGGAATGCCGCAACTACTTCGCTAACTCCGGCTATGTGTCTAACTAAACGAGAAGTGCTCTAGTGTATGGTCAAGTCGGAAACGGGTAAGTTTCCAGCACAGATACGCAGGCGAGAATACCGTTTATTAACGGTACGTACGCTGACATAAATTTGATAGACGATTATCAACCAGGAATCCTGGAGCAGGTCTCATTTATCGTCGGGCTGGGATTGTGAATATAACTGCCGGTGCTTCGTGCAACAGAAGTATCGGCCATGTTCAACGATGCTTTCACTTTTTGGTAAATGCACATCACAATAGGCGCAACGAACCATATCCTCGATTACTTTCCGGGTGGTATCTGATGGCTTTCTCTGTATTTGCCGGAATTGCTTAAAAAACCAGAAAACCAGAAAAACCAGCGTGATCAGTAGTATCCACTTGATTACCATATCCCTCCGCTTGCTGCATTTACCCGGAAAGAATCTGCGAAATGCGTCATATCATGACACACAGCGCAGTGCTATTTATTTTCATATTCCACTACGCGAAAAAACAGCTCATTCTTGCGTATCATTCCCAGCTCACTCCTCGCAAGCTCCTCGATCGCATCGAACCCTTTTTTCAGGTTATTGACTTCCGCTTCCAGAACAGTATTCCTGTTCTGAAGGCGCTGGTTGGCCTCCTGCAATGCAGCAATCTGTTCATGCATTTCCAGGATTGCCAGCCAGCTTCCCTTGCCGAACCACAACGGGTATTGCGCCAGCCCGATCAGGAGAACCAGCAGTCCGGCTACGGTTTTCATGGCTTCAACTGGTAGAATGCCGATCTTCCGGCATATTGCGCCATCTCGCCCAGATCTTCCTCGATACGCAACAATTGATTGTACTTGGCCAGTCGATCCGAACGCGAGAGTGAACCTGTTTTGATCTGCAAGGCATTGGTGGCAACTGCTATGTCAGCAATGGTCGTATCCTCAGTTTCGCCGGAACGATGGGAAACTATGGCGGTATAGCCCGCACATTTTGCCATTTCGATTGCGTTCAGTGTCTCGGTAAGCGTACCAATCTGATTGATCTTGATCAGAATGGAATTGGCAATATTGCGACTGATACCCTCTTTAAGAATTCGGGTATTGGTGACAAACACATCATCACCAACCAGCTGAACTGTTTTACCCAGCCTTTCCGTCAACAGTCCCCAGCCCTCCCAATCTTGTTCACTCATGCCATCTTCGATACTGATGATCGGATATTTCTCCACCCAGGTGGCAAGATAATCTACAAACTGAGCCGAGGTAAGACTGAGTCCGTCTACATCGAGATGATATTTTCCCTCCCGGAAAAATTCGGAACTGGCGCAATCCACTCCGATCGCCACCTCGGAGCCGGGTTGATAACCTGCTTCATCTATGGCCTGCACGATCAGAGCCAGTGCCTCTTCGTTGCGAGCAAAGCTGGGAGCAAACCCGCCTTCATCACCCACTGTCGTGGGCAGATTTCTTTTGTTGAGCAACGTTCTGAGTGTGCTGAATACCTCTGCGCCACAACGCACAGCCTCATGCAGGTTTGGCAAGCCCAGCGGTATAATCATGAATTCCTGCATATCCAGACGGTTGTTTGCGTGCACGCCGCCATTAACCAGATTCATCATCGGTACAGGCAACCACTTGGCATTGATTCCTCCCAGATAGCGATAAAGGGGGAGACCGGATTCTTCTGCTGCTGCTTTGGCCACTGCAAGCGAAACGGCGAGTATGGCATTGGCACCCAGTCTGGATTTGTTTTCACTGCCGTCAAGCTCGATCAGGGTCTTATCAATGAAACACTGCTCCATGGCATCCAGCCCCATGATCGTTTCAGAAATTTCACCATTGACGCTTTCAACTGCCTTCAATACCCCTTTTCCATAGTAGCGCTGTGCATCTCCATCGCGCAGCTCAACGGCTTCGCGTGTGCCGACAGATGCGCCAGATGGCACTGAAGCGCGCCCAAGCACGCCCGATTCCAGCAATACATCGGCTTCTATGGTTGGGTTACCACGAGAGTCGATAATTTCACGGGCGATTACATCTACGATTGCACTCATGCTGCTTTCCTTGTGTTATTGGGGGTGATGGAAAAAAACTGTAAAACCTGCTGACTGACCGTACTGCTGCTCTATGATCACTTCACTTATCAGATACTTTTATTATGTACGCTTCACAGTTATCGAAAATTTCACAAAATAGCGAAATAACTGTGTTTATTTAACTCATCCTGCTTTTACCAGAGATGGGCTGTCTCATTCGATCGAGGAATAAAGCTGATCGGTTGATACTGACCCTCTGCCAGAAACGATATGGTTCACCTAAGAAACCTCTGAAAAACTACCTGCGTTGCCATTTCTGCGTTAAAAACAGGCTTAAAATGCTCATTTATTACGTATAAACTCCGCTTTTTCGCATATTTTTGCCTTGAACTGACTGCCTCGTCGACGTCTTTCAGAGGTTTCCTAAACATCTGCATAAAAACCATTCCTTTCGACAATCAGTTCGAGCTGTCTGTTGTAACACTTTCCTGTACATTGCGACTGTGCAACTTTGTGCGATCGGACTGACCGGCAAAGCTGATAGCGGCCTGTATGTAGCTTTTGAAGAGAGGATGACCATTTCGGGGAGTGGAGGTAAACTCCGGATGGAATTGGCAAGCGACGAACCACGGATGTTCAGATTGAGGCAGCTCAATCATCTCACAGAGATCACCTTCAGCAGATAAACCGCTTATATGCATACCGGCCTGTTCCAGTTGAGGAATAAACTCGGCGTTGACTTCATAACGGTGCCGGTGGCGCTCGATGACCTTGTCCGCCCCATAGATTTTGTGTGCCAGGGTATGTGGTTTCAGCAAGCACTCCTGCCCTCCCAGCCGCATGGTCCCTCCCAGATCCGTCTGAGCGGAGCGTTTCTCGACACGACCGCAGCGATCACGCCATTCAGTAATCAGCCCCAATACCGGGTAAGGTGTATCCGGATCGAATTCCGTGCTGTGCGCATTTTCAAGTTGCAGACGATTACGGGAAAATTCAATGACTGCGAGTTGCATTCCCAGGCATATACCGAGATAAGGGATGCGATGGCTACGGGCATAGCTGATTGCCATGATTTTACCTTCCACCCCACGTTTGCCAAATCCCCCGGGTACCAGAATGGCATCCATGTTTGTCAGGCAGCCGGTTCCATGCTGCTCGATATTTTCTGAATCGATATAGTGGATATTGATTTTGCAGCGTGTGTGAATACCGGCATGGATCAATGCCTCTGACAGCGATTTGTAAGATTCCGTCAGATCGACATATTTCCCTACCAGTGCGATGGAAACTTCATGTTCGGGGTGTTCGAGCGCGTGAACCAGTTTTTTCCAGACTGTCAGATTGGCCGGCCTGGCCAGGATATCCAACCTGTGGCACACGATTTCATCCAGCATTTGTTCATGTAACAACGCCGGGATTTTGTAGATATTGTCTACATCGATCGCAGAAATGACAGATTCTTCACGAACGTTGGTAAATAACGCGATTTTTCGCCGCTCTTCCAACGGAAGCGGACGATCGGAACGACAAAGCAGTACATCCGGCTGAATACCGATTTCACGAAGTTCCTTGACCGAATGTTGAGTAGGTTTGGTTTTCAGCTCGCCAGCCGAGCTGATGTAAGGCAACAGTGTCAAATGGATGAAACAGGTATCATGATGAGGAAGCTGGACTGACATTTGCCGGATTGCTTCCAGAAACGGCAAGGATTCGATATCACCCACCGTACCGCCGATTTCCACGATTGCAACTTGTGCATCGGAAACGCCATTACGGATGAACAGCTTGATTTCATCAGTAATATGCGGAATCACCTGTACAGTTCCCCCCAGATAATCCCCGCGACGCTCCTTGCGAATTACACTTTCATAAATCTGCCCAGTGGTGAAATTGTTTTGCCGGGTCATTTTGGTGCTGATGAAACGCTCATAATGACCCAGATCCAGGTCAGTTTCAGCACCATCGTCTGTTACGAACACTTCACCATGCTGAAATGGATTCATGGTCCCCGGATCGACATTGATATAAGGATCCAGTTTGAGTATGGTTACCCTGATGCCACGTGTTTCCAACAATGCTGCCAGAGAGGCCGCAGCAATCCCCTTACCCAGGGAAGATACTACGCCGCCAGTCACAAAGACAAATTTAGTCATGGGGGGCTATATTAACGTAATTGATATATCGAAACAATGTAGACACCGGCGTACTGGCAAAGAATGATCGCTTGGTGGCAGGTCAAGTTGTCTGCCGGCATAGAACGGATTAAACTAGAAAATTGGAGTGACTGTTGGGTTATCCACCCATCGATAAACTTACCCGGTCTGATTGGTTATTTTATGGAAGCGCGGTATCCGGCGAAACGACGCCCTAAATATCTGAATCTGCTGAAAATCAGGCAACCTCTCCCTGCTATCGTTTCCATCCTGCATCGCATCAGCGGTGTACTACTTTTTCTTCCAGGAATCCCGTTATTCCTCTACGGGCTGCAAATGCTGCTGCAATCCCCTGAAACCTTCGCCAGCCTGCAGTCCAATCTGGCCCATCCGTTATGTAAACTGTTTTTGCTGCTGGCAACGTGGTTTTTTATACATCATCTGCTTGCCGGTATCCGTCATTTAATGCTCGACCTCCATTACGGCATGCAATTGGAGCATGCTCGTCTGAGCAGCAAACTGGTACTGGTTTTCGGCGCAATTTTAACAGCACTGACAGGAATATGGTTATGGTAAAACCGGTTCATCGTGTCGTAACCGGAGCGCATTACGGTCTGAAAGACTGGTTGGTGCAGCGTATCACTGCTGTTCTGATGGCAGCCTATACCGGGTTGCTGATCATACTCATAACAGTTTATCAACCGGAAAGCCATGAAGAGTTCAAAGCATTATTCTCCATTCAGTGGATGAAAATTGCTTCGTTACTTTTTTTTGCCGGCTTATGTTGGCACGCTTGGGTAGGTGTACGTAATGTCCTGATGGATTATGTCCATCCGATGCCTATCCGCCTGACACTGCAAATAACATGTATCGTTGCATTACTGGGTTACCTGATATGGTTCCTGGATATTCTGTGGGGCTGACGTGAAAGTTAAGCAAAGGAAATTTGATGTAGTCATCGTCGGTGCAGGCGGGGCAGGTATGCGTGCTGCACTGCAGTTGTCCGAAGCCGGGTTCAAGGTTGCCGTTCTATCCAAAGTATTTCCCACCCGCTCACATACCGTAGCGGCACAGGGAGGGATTGCAGCCTCGCTGGGTAATGTAACCGAAGATGACTGGCGCTGGCATATGTATGATACCGTCAAGGGTTCGGACTACCTTGGCGATCAGGATGCAATCGAATTCATGTGCCGCCATGCTGCTGAAGTCGTGTATGAACTGGAGCATTTCGGCATGCCATTCGACCGGCTGGAAAACGGCAAGATTTATCAACGTCCGTTTGGCGGGCAGTCCCTGAATTTTGGCGGAGAGCAGGCCAGTCGTTCCTGCGCTGTCGCCGATCGTACCGGCCATGCGATGCTGCATACCCTGTATCAGCGTAATGTCAGTGCCAATACCCAGTTTTTTGTGGAATGGCTGGGACTCGACCTGATTCGTGATCATGAAGGTGAAGTACTGGGGATCACCGCCCTGGAAATGGAAACCGGTGAAATCATGATTCTGCAGGCGCGTGCAACACTATTGGCAACAGGCGGTGCCGGTCGTATTTTTGAAGCGAGTACCAACGCTTTCATCAATACGGGCGATGGCCTGGGTATGGTTGCGCGTGCAGGTATTCCGCTGGAAGACATGGAATTCTGGCAGTTTCATCCGACAGGCGTGTATGGTGCTGGCATACTCATCAGCGAAGCAGTGCGGGGAGAAGGAGGTTATCTGGTAAATGCTGAAGGCGAACGTTTCATGGAACGTTATGCACCCCATGCCAGAGATCTCGCCAGCCGTGATGTCGTCTCCCGTGCCTTGATCACGGAGATCAGGCAAGGGCGGGGATGCGGACCGAAAGAAGATCACCTGCTGCTGAAGCTGGATCATCTGAGTGCAGAAACGATTACGTCGAAACTGCCCGGCATCCGGGAAATCGCGCTCAAGTTTGCGCATGTCGATCCCCTCGTAGATCCCATTCCGGTTGTCCCGACTGCCCATTACATGATGGGTGGCATTCCTGCCAATTATCACGGGCAGGTGGTCGCGCCTTATAAGACCAGTCCCGACGAAGTCGTACCGGGGCTTTACGCTGTTGGAGAATGCGCCTGTGTCTCTGTGCATGGCGCCAATCGCCTTGGCACAAATTCACTGCTGGATATCGTCGTATTCGGACGTGCTGCTGGTAACCAGATCATCGAGGATCTGACCAGAAACAATCACCACAAACCACTACCACCGGATGCAGCCGAACAGACGCTGACACGGCTTGACCGCCTGGAAACCCAGAAGGATGGAGAAAATGTTGCTGCAACCAGCGAAGCTTTACGTAAAACCATGCAGACACATTGCGGCGTCTTCCGCTTTCCGGATGTGCTGAAAGAAGGGGTGGAAAAAATTGGCGAAGTTGCTGAACGGGTCAGGCATACTGAAATTTGCGACAAAAGCAGAGTATTCAACACCGCTAGAGTCGAAGCGCTGGAACTGGACAATCTGATTGAAGTGGCAATCGCCACCATGATTGCAGCAGAAGCACGCCATGAAAGCCGGGGGGCACATACTCGCGACGATTTTCCCGAACGGGACGATCAGAAATGGCTCAGGCATTCCCTGTTTTTCAGCAAAGACCAGCGCCTGGATTACAAGCCCGTACGTCTGAAACCACTGACCGTGGAATCATTCCCTCCCAAAGCGAGAACCTATTGAGCAATCCGGTATCTGGCGCAGCTCTTGGATTTATCCATCGATGAAACGAAACTCTGATTTCTTATAAAACTTTATTTTTAAATGAAACTAACGGAAAACATGTCATTCCCTGTCCGATTGAAACAATCCTGCCTGGCAGGTGTTACCGCTTTATTTTTTCTGCTGCAAATCCCGTTCGCTCATGCTGACGCCGACAAGGATGCAGATTTTCTCAAGGCTGCTTTGACGGGGGATGCCTCGGGAGTAGAGAACATGCTGAATGAAGGGATCCAAACGGATCTGCAGTCCCCTGAAGGTTTTACTGCTTTATCGGTAGCAGCACAAACCGGCCACAAGGAAGTCGTCAAGCTGCTGCTGAATCGAAAAGCTACCGTCGATCTGGCGAATGTCCAGGGGGGGACGCCTTTGCTGCTGGCCAGTAAAAACGGCCATCAGGAAATTGTCGATTTGCTGCTGGCAAAGGGAGCAAATCCGAACCTGCAGGATAAAAATGGACTGGCACCTCTCATGCTAGCTGCGGCTAAAGGTAATACTGGTATAGTCAGGTCATTGCTTGAACATCAGGCCCGGCCGGATCTGCAGAACAATGCCAAGGCCACAGCCTTACACATGGCAGCAACGAACGACTATGCTGATATCATCGATATGCTGCTGGCAAAAGGCGCCAGCGTCGATCTGCAGGATGCCAATGGTGCTTCTGCACTGATTCTGGCATCCCTGTCCGGCCATTTGTCGATCGTCCGGAAATTACTGGCACATGGCGCTCAGCCGGATCTGAAAGCCACCAACGATTTTACCGCACTGATTCTGTCAGCACAGAATGGCCAGAATCCGGTTATCGAAGTACTGCTGGAAAAAGGGGTTCACATCGATTTTCAAAACAAGGATGGGATGACTGCGCTCATGTCAGCGGTATTGAATGAAAATATCGATACAGTCAAATTGCTGCTGGAAAAAGGGGCTGACACCAAGCTCAAAAATACTAGTGGTAAAACCGCGCTGGATATTGCCAAGCTTCCTGCCATCATTGAATTACTCAAAGCCGCAAAAAGTTGAATTTGCAACTTCCCCGGAATCGAAAAGAAACCTGCTCCGGTTTCCGGGATCAGGTGAAATACCGGGAAATGACAAAATAAAAGCATCACCTACACTGGCGCCGCTGTCGAAACATTCAGCAAATCGTTTTCACAGTGGCGTGATTCTTTTTTCCGCGCGTAAAATGAAAAATATGGCGACATTCTATGCACCAGCCATTATTTTGAAGCTGAAGATGTACACATGAGTTTTGCCGATAAACCTATGGCGAAGAAAGTCGCCAGTAATCCCCTTCCTCCCAGAACCAGCCGATTATTGCGTGAAGCGGTTTCCCTGGTTCTGAGCGGAATAGCGCTGTATCTTGCACTGATTCTGATCAGCTTCGATCGTACCGATCCAGGCTGGTCGCATAGTGGAACGTTACGGCAGGTCAGCAATGCGGGAGGTAGTGCAGGAGCGTGGCTGGCAGATCTGATGCTGTATTTTTTCGGCATCTCAGCATGGTGGTGGGTCGTATTTTTCTTTGCAACCGTTTGGTGGGGCTATCGCCGCATCGATATTGCCAGCGTATTCGACCCGCGTGTACTCATGCTGTCTTTTACCGGGTTTATCACTTTGCTGGTGGCCAGCAGCGGAATCGAAGCACTGCGTTTTCATACACTGCGCATCTCACTTCCGCTTGCACCCGGTGGCCTGCTGGGTGAGATACTCAGCAAACAACTCTCCTCTCTGCTCGGTTTTACCGGCGCAACCTTGGCCATGGTCATTATTTTCGCCATCGGATTCAGCTTGTTCTCCGGATTATCCTGGGTACGTCTGTCTGAAAAAATCGGGGGGGGCATCGAGGAAATCTGTTTCGCTGTCAGGGATATATGCATGGGGTGGCTGAATCGTCGCAATGGCACAATACCATCCTCTGAACGGGAAGTTCGTATTGAAGAAATCGGAAAGCAACCTTTCCCACTGGTTCCGCTGCATATCGAAATGCCCGAAACCATCCCTCCCAGATCTCTGCGCAGTAACAGAGAAAAACAGACACCACAGTTTTCCAATTCGCCTGACGGGATTATTCCCCCTCTTCATTTGCTGGATGAACCGCAGAATAATGTCGAAATGTTGTCCAGCGATACACTGGAATTTACTTCCCGGCTGATCGAACGCAAACTGCAGGAATTTGGAGTGGAAGTGAAGGTCGTGGCAGCCTACCCCGGACCCGTCATCACCCGTTATGAAATCGAGCCCGCGGTTGGCGTCAAAGGTAATCAGATCGTCAACCTGGTCAGGGATCTGGCCCGTGCTTTGACAGTCGCCAGTATCCGTGTAGTAGAAACGATACCGGGTAAAACGGTGATGGGGCTGGAAATTCCCAATCCGAATCGCCAGACTGTTCGCCTGCATGAAATTCTTGCATCCGGAGTGTATGCGAATCATCCCTCTCCCCTGACAATCGCGCTCGGCAAGGATATCAGCGGCCGCCCCGTAGTATCCGATCTTGCCAAAATGCCGCATGCCCTGGTTGCCGGCACGACCGGTTCCGGTAAGTCCGTGGCAATCAACGCCATCATCCTGAGCCTGGTCTATAAAGCATCTCCAGATAATGTTCGTCTGATTCTGATCGATCCGAAAATGCTGGAATTATCGGTCTATGATGGCATTCCCCATTTACTGACCCCCGTCGTCACCGACATGCGCGATGCCGCCAGTGCCCTCAACTGGTGCGTAGCGGAAATGGAGCGACGCTACAAGCTGATGTCGGCACTGGGTGTACGCAATCTGGCTGGCTATAATCAGAAAGTACGCGAAGCGGTAAAAAATGAAGAGCCCTTGACCAACCCGCTCAATCCGGTACCCGGCTCTCCTGAATTACTGGAGGAAATGCCGCTGATCGTAGTGGTGATCGATGAACTGGCCGATCTGATGATGATCGTGGGCAAGAAAGTCGAGAAACTGATTGCACGGCTTGCCCAGAAAGCGCGGGCTGCCGGTATTCATCTGCTGCTTGCCACACAACGTCCGTCGGTGGACGTGATTACCGGGCTGATCAAAGCCAATATTCCGACACGGATCGCCTTCCAGGTTTCCAGCAAGATCGATTCACGTACAATTCTCGATCAGATGGGTGCGGAAGCCCTGCTTGGTCAGGGTGACATGCTGTATCTCCCGCCTGGCAGCGGCTATCCCCAGCGTGTACATGGTGCATTCGTGGCAGATCACGAAGTTCATAAAGTGGTGGAATATCTCAAACAGCATGGTGAAGCACATTACATCGAGGAAATACTTCAGGCGGGTGAAGAAGGCGCCCTGTCTGATGAAAATGGTGGCGAATCCGGCAAACCTGCTGGTGGAGAATCAGATCCACTCTATGACGAAGCAGTCAGCATTGTGATCAAATCCCGCCGTGCTTCGATTTCGCTGGTACAGCGCCAGTTGCGCATCGGCTATAACCGTGCTGCCCGGCTGATCGAAGAAATGGAACGCGCCGGCCTCGTTTCCAGCATGCAAAGCAATGGCAACCGGGAAGTATTGACTCCCGACCGGAACGAATGAACCGTATCCGGCTTTATGCCGCTCGTACCCGATCAATCAACTCAATCAGATAATTCATCATGACCCGTTTACTGTTCGTTCTCGTGTTGTCAGTCTGCCTGTTACCTGTACCGGTCAAGGCAAGTGCCGTTAAAAGTCTTAAAACCTTTGTCAATAAGGCACTGACTTTCCAGGCCAATTTTTCCCAGACGTTGCTGGATAAGAACTTCCAGGTCATCAGAAAAGCCAGTGGCAGCATGATGTTCGAACGCCCTGGTAAATTCCGCTGGACATACGATCAGCCCTATCAGCAGCTGATCGTCGGCGATGGTAAACAGGTATGGTTTTATGACCAGGACCTTGCCCAGGTCACGGTACATCGGCTCGATCAGGCTTTGGGCAGTACTCCGGCCGCGCTGCTTGCAGGGGGCAATACTATCGAACGCGACTTTAACCTGCAGGAAATCGACGTACAGGGAGAAACAGAATGGCTGGAAGCGATTCCCAAAAATCAGGAAAACTCGTTTGAGCTGATCCGGCTGGGATTCTCAAAAACAGGCATTTTACGTGAGATGGTTTTGCGCGACAGCTTCGATCAGGTGACGTGGCTGATTTTTTCCGAAATAGAGCAGAATCCATCACTCGCACCCGATCTGTTCCAGTTTACACCACCGGAAGGAGTGGATGTGATTCGTGACTGATTCCCACACAATCCGGAATCCGGCTGCTCCGCTGGCAGAACGTTTACGCCCGCGGACGCTGGATGATGTCATCGGCCAATCTCACCTGCTGGGCCCGGGTAAGTCTTTGCGGCTGGCTTTTGAGTCCGGCAAACCCCATTCCATGATTCTCTGGGGGCCGCCGGGTAGTGGCAAGACCACACTGGCACGACTCATGGCACATGCATTCGATGCCGAATTCATCGCTATTTCCGCTGTATTATCAGGTGTGAAGGATATCCGGGAAGCAATCGAATGTGCCCAGATTTCGCTGCAACGCACAGGCAGGCCGACACTGCTGTTCGTGGATGAAGTCCACCGTTTCAACAAAGCACAGCAGGATGCCTTCCTGCCCCATGTGGAACAGGGGCTGATCACCTTTATTGGTGCCACCACTGAAAATCCTTCGTTTGAAGTCAACGGTGCACTACTGTCCCGCGCTCAGGTATATGCACTGAAAGCCCTGACTGATCAGGAGCTGCATCAGTTGTTCGAGCGTGCTCGCAGCATTGCGATGCTGAATTTGGAATTTGAAGATACTGCCATTGAATTACTGATCGGATTTGCAGACGGAGATGCACGTCGCTTGCTGAATCTGCTGGAACAGGTGCAGAATGCTGCCGAAACCGAAGAAATCGTAAAAATCGATGCCAATTATTTGAGCAGAGTGCTGGCACGTAACGTGCGCCGGTTTGACAAAGGTGGCGATGCTTTTTATGACCAGATTTCAGCTCTGCACAAATCCATCCGCGGCTCTTCTCCCGATGCAGCTCTTTACTGGCTGTGCCGCATGCTCGATGGCGGCGCCGACCCACGCTACATTGGCAGAAGGCTGATTCGTGCCGCTACTGAGGATATCGGGCTGGCCGATCCGCGTGCACTGACACTCGCGCTGAATGCCTGTGAGGTTTTTGAACGGCTGGGCAGTCCTGAAGGCGAACTGGCACTGGCTCAGGCCACGCTTTATCTGGCCTGCGCACCGAAAAGCAATGCTGCCTATGTTGCCTATAAACAGGCACGAGCCTTCATAAAGGAAGATATCTCCCGTCCAGTCCCTATCCATCTGCGCAATGCGCCCACCAGGCTGATGCGCGAAATGGGGCATGGTGCCGCTTATCGTTACGCGCATGACGAACCGGGATCCTATGCTGCCGGGGAAAATTACTTTCCTGATGATATGCCAGATGTCCAGTTCTACCGGCCAGTTGCTCACGGTCTGGAAATCAGGATTGGCGAAAAGCTTGCCTACTTGCACACACTGGACGAAAAAGCGAGGAAGAAAAAGGATCTTCCATGAAATCCGTTTCAGGATTTCACGTCAGCGAACCATCCACCAGATGTAATACCCGATCGGCACGGCCGGCCAGTTGAGTATCGTGGGTAACGATTACCAGCCCCGCATTGGCCTCGTGATTGAGTTCCAGCATGAGATCGAATACCGCTTCGGCAGTATGCCGGTCGAGATTACCGGTTGGCTCGTCGGCCAGTACACAGGCTGGCCGGGTCACCAGTGCGCGCGCAACCGCCGCCCGCTGACGTTCACCTCCGGATAATTCACCGGGAGTATGCGTAAGCCGGTGCCCCAGGCCAACCCGTTGCAGCATGGCGGCTGCCTGTTCCATTGCAGCTTTTTTATTCATACGGCGAATGAACAGCGGCATAGCAACATTTTCCTGAGCACTGAATTCAGGCAACAAATGATGAAACTGGTAGACGAAACCCAATGCATGATTGCGCAATGAGCCACGTTCCGCTTCACTGATGGTGGACAACTCCCTGTCCAGCAGCGTAACTTCCCCGCGCGTCGGCTTATCCAGTCCCCCCAGCACATGCAGCAATGTACTCTTGCCCGAACCGGAAGCACCGACAATCGCGACCATTTCACCTTCATTCACTTGCAGATCGATACCGTGCAGCACCGGAACTTCGAGATTACCCTGGAAATAACTCTTATACAGATCCCGACAGGCAATGATGATTTTACTCATAGCGTAATGCCTCGGCCGGATTGACTTTCGACGCACGGTAGCTGGGATAGAGTGTAGCCAGCAATGTCAGAATCAGAGACACGACCGCAACCGTCACAATATCGGCCAATTGCGGATCGGAAGGAATCTTGCTGATGTAGTAAACCTCCTGCGACAAAAACTGGGTACTGAGCAGATGCTCGATGAATGCAATGACATCACCGACGTTATAGGCCAGCAGCACACCGCCCAGCAACCCCAGCAGCGTCCCCAGTATGCCGATCAATGCCCCCTGTATGATAAAAATTTTCATGATGCTGCCGGAACTTGCCCCCAGCGTGCGCAAAATCGCGATATCCGACTGTTTATCGGTCACTGCCATCACCAGTGTGGAAACGATGTTGAATGCTGCAACCGCGATGATCAATGCAAGAATCAGCGAAAGCATGCGTTTCTCGATCTGGATAGCCCGAAAATAGTTAGCGTGCTGCTGTGTCCAGTCGGTGAAATACAGGTCAGCAGGCAATACCCTGGCCAGATCCTGGATCACCTGCGGTGCTTCGAACATATCGTGCAATTTGAGCCGGATGCCGGAAACCTGATTGGGCGCCATGCGGTAAAGTTTTTGTGCATCTGCCAGATGGATCAACGCCAGCCCGGAGTCGTATTCAAAGTGCCCGACATCGAAAATACCCGTGACCGTAAATTGCTTCAGACGAGGCAGTATTCCGGCCGGTGTAATCTGTCCCTGCGGGGAAATCAGCACGATTTTGTTGCCTGGAAATGCATTCAGATTGCGTGCCAGTTCCTGGCCGATGATGATGCCGAATTCTCCCGGTGCGAGTCGATCCAGACTGCCTTCCACCATTTTTCCGGCAAAATCAGCTACTCTGTTTTCATCTGCCGGCAAAATACCCCGCACCATTACCCCGCGCACCATATTGTCGTGTGAAAGCATCCCCTGGGCATCGATGTAAGGAGCAGCTGCCGCAATCTGCGGATTCTGGATGGCCGCTTCCCTGATCTGCTCCCAATCGTACAGACTCCCCTGATAACTGCTGATCTGTGCATGTGAAGCCACACCGAGAATGCGTGCACGCACTTCCTTGTGGAAACCGTTCATGACCGACATGACCGTAATCAGCGCCGTCATGCCCAACGTCATCCCCAGCAACGAAATCAGCGAAATAAAGGAAATAAAATGATTGCGACGCTTGGCGCGCGTGTAACGCAACCCGATCAGGAACTCATAGCTGGCCACGAAAAAACATCTCCCCGGAATAGAGCAAAGGATGGAGTATGCCACATCTTCCGGACTGGTTTATGCCATTGACCGGAGCAGATATGCCTGATACATATCTGCCGTTATCTGGGTTCTGGTACGTTGCTGATAATCAGCTGCGACTGCCCCGACGTCGTGACCATAGCAGCATCACACTGCCTAACCCGATCAGCAGACTGCTGACGGGCTCGGGAATAGCCCTGGCTCCAGGATCTCCAGATGCTCCTGCCCCTTCTCCTGCTTCTTCATAATCCCGGCCACCGACTTCTTCAGCGGGAATCGGCGGCTGGAAGGGATCATTCAGTTCTTTACCGGGAGGAGCATCAAAATATTCTGGCGGAATCCCCTTATCGGGTGGATTGCCTGCAGGACCGGCCGCCTTATCTGTAGTAGTTCAGATTTGATCTGACAGCAGGTCTTGCCAAGAGGTGGGATTACCCGGTTTGATAGAGGTGCGAATCTTTATCAACCAAACGCGAAAGCG
>WBZR01003157.1_pt1 | contig 15511 bp, 12 predicted proteins | sample 5204231 | NCBI WGS metagenome assembly WBZR01 (sample SAMN12412403, study PRJNA552823) | activated sludge metagenome | isolation source: activated sludge from anammox sidestream of wastewater treatment plant... | place: USA: Virginia | collected 2017-08 | reverse complement strand
GGCAACGGCGCGCCGCAGCGCAGGCCCCTCCTCGTAACGGCCCGGCACGCTCGAAAGACGATGGGCGGCATGGGCGCGAGGGCGCAAGTGCGCTATTCCGAAAGCACGGCCCGATGGCGCGAAGGATCCCCGAATGACCGTTCGAAACCTTGAGTTCATGTTCTCGCCGGCATCCATCGCTCTCGTCGGAGCGAGCGAGAAGAGCGGCAGCGTCGGACGCATCGTCGCCTCGAACCTCCGGACCAGCGGTTTCAAGGGCGACATCCGGCTGATCAATCCACGACACACCACGATCGACGGCGTTCCCTGCTATCCGTCCGTGGCGGCCCTTCCGCACGCCCCGGATCTCGCGGTCGTCGCCACGCCGCCCGAGGCGGTCCCGGGCGTGATCGCGGACCTCGCGCGCCACGGCACACGCGCGGCCGTCGTCATCACCGCCGGCCTCGGCGCCGATCTGCGCCAGCGCATGCTGGACGCGGGGCGTCCCGCGTGCCTGCGCATTCTCGGCCCCAACTGCATCGGCCTCATCCTGCCGCACCTCGGCGTCAACGCGAGCTTTGCCCACTGCATGCCCTCCAAGGGCGACCTCGCCTTCCTCTCCCAGTCCGGCGCCCTGGTGACCGCCGTCATCGATTGGGCGCAAGGCCGCGGCATCGGCTTCTCGAAAGTCGTGTCGATGGGCGAGATGGCCGACATCGACTTCGGCGACACGCTGGACTATCTCGCCGGAGACCCGGAAAGCCGCGCCATTCTCCTTTATGTCGAGCAGGTGACGCACGCTCAGAAGTTCATGTCGGCCGCCCGTCGCGCGGCCCGCGCCAAGCCGGTCATCGTCCTGAAATCCGGGCGCCACGAGGCCGGCGCCAAGGCGGCTCTCTCTCACACGGGCGCGCTTTCGGGCTCCGATGCCGTCTACGATGCCGCCTTCCGCCGTGCGGGTCTTGTCCGCGTGCAGGACCTCGACGGGCTGTTCCAGGCAGCCGAGATGCTCTCCTTCACGCCGCGCCTCGAAGGAGAGCGCCTCGCCATTCTGACCAACGGCGGCGGCGCCGGCGTGCTCGCGGCCGACCGCCTGGAAGATTACGACGGCAGGCTCGCAACGCTCTCTCCCGCGACGATCGAAGCCCTCGACACCGCACTTCCCCCCACCTGGTCGAAAGGCAATCCCATCGACATCATCGGCGACGCCGGCCCCGAGCGCTACGAGGCCGCCATGAGCGCGCTGCTCAACGATCCCGCCTCCGACGCCGTGCTGGTCATCAACTGTCCAACGGCGCTCGCGTCGAGCGACGAAGGGGCCGCCGCCGTGCTCAAGGCCATTTCGGCCGCCGCCGGCAAGCCGCGCGCCAAGCCGGTGCTGACGAACTGGCTCGGCGAGAGCGCGGCCTCAAAGAGCCGGGCGATGTTCACCGAAGCGCGCATTCCGACATTCGAGACGCCGACCTCCGCCATCGACGGCTTCATGCAGCTCGTACGCTACCGCCGCTCGCAGCACGAGCTGATGCGAACACCCCCCGCCTCCCCGGGCGAAACCGTGCTAGACCGCGAGCGGGCTCACGAGATCATGCTCGGCACTCTCGCCCGCGGCGAAAGCATGCTGACGGAGTTCGAGGCCAAGGCGGTGCTCCAGGCGTACGGCATTCCCGTGGCCCAGACGGTCCGCTGCGCCGACCCCGACAGCGTCGCCGCATCTGCCGCGGAGATTCTGAAGTCCCACCGCGCCTGCGTAATCAAGATCCATTCCGACGACATCTCGCACAAGTCGGACGTCGGCGGCGTGCGCCTCGGCATCACCAGCCCCGACGAGGCGCGCGAGACGGCGCGCGCCATGGCCGCCGACATCGCGCGGCTGCGGCCCGACGCACACCTCGAAGGCTGGGTCGTCCAGCCGATGATCGAGCGGCCCGAGGCCCATGAGCTGATCATCGGCATGAGCGAGGATGCGACCTTCGGCCCGACGCTTCTGTTTGGCGCCGGCGGCACGGCGGTGGAGGTGATCAACGACACGGCCCACGCATTGCCGCCGCTCGACCGCGGGCTTGCCCGGGACATGATGCACCAAACCCGCATCAACAAGCTGCTCGAGGGCTACCGCAACCGCCCGGCGGCCGATCTCGATACCATTGCCGACATGCTCGTGCGCGTCAGCACGCTCGTCTCCGATCACCCTGAGTTGCGCGAGCTCGATATCAATCCGCTGCTCGCCGACGACAAGGGATGCATCGCCCTCGACGCACGCATGCGCGTGGCCGATCCGACGGTGGCCCCGCGCCGCCCGATGGCCATCCGCCCCTACCCGACCGCTTGGGAAAAAAGCGTGCTCGTGCCGAAGATCGGCCCCGTGCACCTGCGCCCCATCCGGCCCGAGGATGAAGCCCTCTACGAGCATTTCTTCGCCAATATGGCGCCCGAAGACCTCCACATGCGCTTCTTCACGGCGAAGCCGGACCGCTCGCACCGCTTCGTGGCGCGCTTCACGCAGATCGATTACGCGCGCGAGATGGCGTTCGTCGCCCTATCGGGCGGCGAATTGCTCGGCGTCGCACGGCTCGCGGCCGATCCGGACTACACGCGCGCCGAGTATGCCGTCCTCGTCCGCTCCGATCTCAAGGGCAAGGGTCTCGGCTGGCTGCTCATGCAGCACCTCATCGCCTACGCGCGCGCGGAAGGTCTCGGCACGCTCTTCGGCGAGGTGCTGGCGGCCAATACGACCATGCTGAGCATGTGCAAATCGCTCGGGTTCGCGATCAAGCCCGACACCGCGGACGCGAGCCTGCGCCACGTCACCTTGACACTCAAGTAACCGCTTCGAGCCCTGTCGGCGCGCGACGCGCCGACCCTATGAAAATTTAGCGTTCGGGCGGCAGCGGCTCGTCGCCGTCGTCCTGAATGGCGCGCCAGCCCGCGCCGTCGAGATCCTTGAACTGATCCGATTTGAGCGCCCACAGGAATGCGGCGAGCCCGAGCCCGCTGAGCGCCAGCGCGCATGGGATGAGCCAGCCGAGCGCACTCATGACGACCTCCTTGCCGGAACCAGGTTGAGCCGGCGGCTCCTCAAGCGCAGCGCGTTGACCGTGACTGCGATCGAGGACAGCGACATGGCGAGCGCCGCGATCAGCGGCGTCACGTGGCCGGCGACCGCCAGCGGCACGAAGACGATATTATAGCCGATGGCGATGGCGAAATTCTGAAGCGACATGCGCTGGCTGGCGCCGGCGACGCGCATCGTTTCGAGGATCGGCGCCAGCGCCTTGCCCTGGAACACCGCGTCGGCGGCCGTCTGGCTGACGTCCGCGGCCGTGGACGGCGAGATCGACGCGTCGGCCGCCGCCAGCGCCGGGGCATCGTTGAGGCCGTCGCCGACCATCAGCACGCGCCGCCCGCGCGCCTTCAGATCCTCGACGAAGGCGATCTTACCGTGCGGCTGCACGCCCGCACGCCACGCGGCGATGCCGACAGCCTCGGCTACCTTTGCCACGACCACCGGGCGGTCGCCCGAAACCAGAAACACCTCGTAACCCTTGGCCGTGAGCCTCCCCACCACGTCGGCCGCGTCGGGCCGCACCGTATCCTCGAAATCGAGTGCGATCGCCGGTCCCTCGCCGTCGGAGAACCACAAGGACCCGCTCCGCCCGCGGCGTGCCCCGCCATCCGCTGGCGCCGATGCCTCCGAGCCCCGGGCCTCCGAAACCCAGGCCTCAGAGCCGAGCCGCAGCGCCCCGCCGCCGGGCGCCGGCGCGACGAGGCCGGACCCCGGCACCTCGCAAACGCCGGATGCGGCAATGATGGCAACGCCGCGCTCGCGCGCCGCGTTCACGACGGCCTTCGAATAGGGATGGCGGCTGGCGACGGCGAGCGACGCCGCCGCCGCGAGCGCCGCGTCCGCAACGTCGTTTCCGTTGCGCAGCACCGGCTCGCCGCGCGTGAGCGTGCCGGTCTTGTCGAACACCACCGCGTCGACGTGCGCCAGCCGCTCGAGGCCGTCGCCCGCCTTGACGATGACACCCTTGCCGAACAGCCGGCTGGTCGCGGCCACCTGCACGGCCGGGACCGCAAGCGCCAGCGCGCACGGACAGGTGATGATCAGCACCGCGATCGCGTAGGTGAGCGACGCCTCCCAGCCGGCGCCCGCGAGCATCCAGCCGACGAACGTCGAGGCTCCGAGGACGTGAACGACGGGCGCGTAGAGGCGCGCGGCCCGGTCGGCGAGGCGCACGTACTGCCCGCGCCCCTGCTCCGCAGCCTGCATGAGGCGCGCGATTTCCGCGAGCAGCGTGTTGTCGTCCGTCGCCGTCGCCTCGATCGTGATCGGGGCCGCCATGTTCACGGTGCCGGCATGCACCATGCCCCCCGCCGCCGCCACGCGCGGCAGCGTCTCGCCCGTGATCAGGCTCTCGTCGATGTCTGTCGTGCCCGCAACGATCCGCCCGTCGACGGGAATGCGCTCGCCCGCCGCCACTTGGACCCGCATGCCCGGAGTGAGTGCGCGCGCCGGCATCCGCTCCGCGCGGCCGTCCACTCCCACCACCGTCGCCGTGAGCGCCTTGAGCCCGATGAGATTCTCCGCCGCGCCCCGCGCCTTGAGCCTCACCAGCTCATCGAGATAGCGCCCGATCAGCAGGAAGAAGGTGAGCATGATCGCCGCGTCGAAATAGACCTGGTGGCCGCCGCGGAAGGTCTGGAACAGGCTCATGGCCGTCGCCAGCGTGATGCCGAGCGAGATCGGCACGTCCATATTGAGCCGCCGCGCCTTGAGCGCAGCCCCCGCCGAGCGGAAGAACGGCTGCCCCGCATACACGATCGACGGCATGGCGATGAGCGCCGAGAGCCAGTGGAAGAGGGAGGCGACCGTCTGGTCCATGTCGCTCACGGCTCCGGCCCAGACCGAGACCGAGAGCAGCATGACGTTGGCGGCCGCAAAGCCCGCAACGCCGAGGCGGCGCAGGAGGTCGTCGGCGCGGCGCCGGTCGAGCTCGCTCGTCGTCTCGACCGATTCCGCCGCCGGATAGCCTTCGCGTGCGAGCGCGTCGATCAGGGGCTGCACGCCGGTCAAGGCTTCGTCGTACGTGACGCTCACGCGCCGCGCCGAAAGATTGACACGTGCCTCCTTGACGCCGGCGGCGCGCCGCAAGGTGCGCTCGACGGTCGCGATGCAAGCCCCGCAGTGCATGCTGTCGACGACCAGAGAGACCGTGTGCCGCGACCCCGCACGCTCCGGCAGGTGGGCGTGGTCTGCCGTCGCGAGCCGGGCCGTCAGGGCGCGACCCATAGGCGCCTCCGCACCTCGTAGAGCGGATCGGGCGCGGCCGCGGCCCCGTCGGCGGCATAGGCGCGCGCCGTGACGATCCAGGCGCCCGTTCCGGGCGCGGTCTCCAACGGGGCCTCGAACACACCGGAGCCGACGTCTCCAAGGCGCACGACGACATCCGAAACGTTGGTGGCGGGGCGGCCGAGCGTCGCTTCGACCCTGAGCGGGCGCAGCGGCGCGTTGCCGGCCGCATCCTTGAGCGAAATCCTGAGCCGCGCCGGATCGGCCGAGAGCTCGACCGTCTCGCTCCAGCCCAGCCGGGCCTGCTCCGCATCACGCGCAATGCGAGCATTGTAGGCGAGGCCGTCCCGATAGGCGTTGGCGTTGTCGACGCCGCCGAACGTCGAGAGGGCCTTGTAGATCAAGGTCGCATCCGCGACGACGATGAGGCCGAAAAAGCCCAGCATCCCCCCGAGCACGTGCCAGCCGGAAAGGCCCCGACGCGAACCGGGCGTGATCTTGGGGCTCCTCATGGCCCCGGCCCCCTGAACGCCGTGGTGCGGATCACTTGCGCGCCGCCCCCGAGATCCGTGACGACGAAGCTGAGCGGCGTCGAGCTCCCCGACAGGCTGGACTTCGCGGCGACCGGTACGGTGACGTAGACCTTGAGCGCGCGAACGGTGTCGGCATCGACGACGATATCGGACCCGGCGTGCGCCTCATGGCCGACAACCGTAAACTGCGCGCCCGCGATCCCGTCGACGCTCACCGCGAACGTCTGCGCCGCGTGACGCTTGTTGAGGATCTTGATCGTATATCCATTGCGGATGCCGCCGTCGGACAGCTTGACGAACAGCGGATTGCGATCCGCGATCACGCTGACCTCGACGGCCGAGCGTGCCATCCACGCCCAGCTCATGATCGCGAGCACGATCAGGATCAGGATCGAGTAGAGAACCGTGCGCGCCCGGACGAAGCGCACCGGGCGCCGCTCGCTCGCGTTGGCCGCGTCGAGATTGCGGAAGGTGTCATAGGCGATCAGTCCGTGCGGCCGATCCACCCTTTTCATGATGTCGTTGCAGGCGTCGATGCAGAGCGCACACTGGATGCACTCGAGCTGGACGCCGTCACGGATATCGATGCCCATGGGGCACACCGCGACGCACGCCTTGCAGTCCACGCAATCGCCGCGGCCGTCCCACGTCTGCCCCTTCTTGTGCGGCCCGCGCGGCTCGCCACGATAGCCCTTGTAGGAGACGATCAGCGAATCGGCGTCGAACATCGCGGCCTGGATGCGTGGCCACGGGCACATATAGATGCAGACCTGCTCGCGCGCGATGCCGCCTAGGAGATAGGTCGTGAACGCGAAGAGCGCCATGAACACGTAGGCGACGATGGACGCTTCCCCGGTCAGGAGCTCGCGGGCGAGCGTCGGCGCATCTTGGAAGTAGAACACGAGCACGCCGCCGGTGGCGAGACCGATCAGGAGCCATGAGATGTGGGTCGCCGTCTTCTTCCAGATCTTCTCGAAGGTCCACGACGAGTTGTCGAGACGCATGCGCGCGTTGCGGTCGCCCTGCCAGAACCGCTCGACGGCGATCATGAGGTCGGTCCAGACCGTCTGCGGGCAGGTGTACCCGCACCACATGCGGCCTGCGAGCGATGTGACGAGGAACAGGCCGAGCGCCGACACGATCAGGAGGCCGGTGATGAAATAGAGCTCCTGCGGCCAGATCTCGATCGGCCCGAAGTACATCCGCTGATTGGCGAAATCGAGAAGGAAAGCCTGGTCCGGCAAGCCCGGCCCTCGATGCCAGCGGATCCACGGCAGGATGTAGTAGATGCCGAGCGTCACCGCCATCACCACCCATTTGATCGAGCGGAATGTGCCGTGCGCCTGCTTGGGATAGATGGGCTGGCGCGACGCATAGTAGGAGCGTCGCTCCTTCGACGAGACCGCATCCACATCAATGCGCTGAACGCCCGGCGCGGCCTCCCCGGCGTGCGGCTCATGGATGAATTTTGATATGGACTCCATCGGTGTCACGGGCCGCCTCCGCCGGCTGCTTGATGGACGGCTACTTGCCGCCACCCAGCGTGTGCACGTAGATCGCGAGCATCTTGATGGTCACGGGATCGAGCTTTCCATCCCACGCCGGCATCACGCCGCCGCGGCCGGTGCGGATCGTCTCCTCGATATCGGCTTTCGTGCCGCCGTAGAGCCAGATGCCGTCGGTGAGGTTCGGCGCACCCATCTCGGGAGTGCCCTTGCCCTCGGGTCCGTGACAGGCGGCGCACTGCTCCTCGAAGATCGCCTTTCCGCGCTCGACGGCCGCCGTATCGCCCGACGTGCCCGACAGCGACAGCACGTACGTCGCGGCATCCGAGATCTGGGCGGTCGTCAGCAACTGATCGATCCCGAACCGCGGCATGGCGCTCTCGTGGGTGTCCGCGTGGTTCGCCCGGATGCCGTTGCGGATCGTCTGCTCGATCTCCTCGAGCGTCCCGCCCCACAGCCAGTCGTCGTCGTTGAGGTTCGGATAGCCCTTGGCGCCCTGGGCGCCGCGCCCGTGGCAGGGCGCGCAGTTGTTGGCGAACTGCGCCGCGCCGCCGCGCAACGCAAACTCCATGAGATCGGAATCCTTCTCGATCTCGGCCGGCGTGCGCTCGGCAATGGCGGCGAGGTATGTCGCCTGCGCGTCCTTGGCGGCGGCAACGTCGCTTGCCACCGTGTTCCGCTGGCTATAGCCGATCACGCCTCTCGTATAGCCGTCGAGGAACGGCCACGCCGGAAAGGCGATCCAGTAACCGATCGCCCAGACGATGCTCGCGTAGAGAACGTAAAGCCACCACTTGGGCAGCGGCTTGTTCAGCTCCTTGAGATCGCCGTCCCAGACGTGCCCCGTGGTTTCGGTGCCCGTGACGGTGTCGATCTCCCTATGTCCGGCCATTTGACTGCCCCTCTTCGTCTTCGTCGCGCAGGATGGAGAGCCCTCTGGCCCGTCCTCCCGGTTCGTCATCGTCAAGCATGAGCGGAACCCGCGCCGCCGCGTCGAATTTCGACCTGTTGCCGGGCTTCAGCGCGTAGACGAGCACGCACGCCATCACCGCCGCGAAAATCACCATGGCAACGATCTGCGAGCAGGTGGCCACTTCCTGGTAGCTCATGGCGCGTCCCTCATCGCGAGTTGGGCCCTGTCGCGTCGAAAGTCGTGAAATCGACCAGCGTGCCGAGAATCTGGAGGTAGGCGACCAGCGCATCCATCTCGGTCAGCGCCCCCTCCGGGTTGCCGTCGAACTTGCGCACCTGCGCCTTGGGATAGCGCTCGAGCACGGCCTTTCCGGCTTTCGTATCGGGATTGACCTGCCCCGCGAAATCGGCGCTCGCGTTGGCGATCATGTCGTCGGTGTAGGGCACACCCGCGATCCGGAGCGCCTTCATGTCCTCGGCGATCGACTCGCCGTCGAGCTTGCGCTCGGCCAGGAACGGATATCCCGGCATGACCGACGCCGGCACCACCGAGCGCGGCGCCTTCATGTGCTCCACATGCCAGGCGTCCGAGTATTTTCCGCCGACACGGGCGAGATCCGGCCCCGTGCGCTTCGAGCCCCACTGGAACGGGTGATCGTACATGCTCTCGGCGGCGAGGCTGTAATGCCCGTACCGCTCCACCTCGTCACGCAGAGCCCGGATCATCTGGCTGTGACAGTTGTAGCAGCCCTCACGGACATAGATGTTGCGGCCTGCAAGCTCGAGCGGCGAGTAGGGGCGCATGCCCTGCACCTTCTCGATGGTCGAGCTGAGGAAGAACAGCGGCGTGATCTGCACCAGACCGCCGATGGAGACGACGATCAGGATGCCGATGAGCAGCACCAGGGAGTTCTTCTCGAAGAACGCGTGGGAAAGTCTCATGTGTCCTTCTCCGTCACTCGGCCGGTGCTGCGAGCGGCGCCCCGCGCAGCTCGGGTGCCGCGGCGACGCGCGGCTGATCCTTGAGGTCTACGGGCTTGTCGCCGCGCACGGTTTTCCAGGTGTTCCAGGCCATCAGCAGTGAGCCGATCACGAACAGGAGACCGCCGACAGCGCGGATGATGTAGGGCCAATGCATCGCCTCGACCGTTTCGACGAACGAGTAGGTGAGGAAGCCCTGTGCGTCGGTGGCACGCCACATGAGACCCTGCGTGATGCCCGACACCCACATCGACGTGATGTAGAGCACGATGCCGATCGTCGCGATCCAGAAATGCCACTCGACGAGCCGCAGCGAATAAAGGCCTTCGCGCTTCCACAGCCACGGAAGCATGCAGTAGATGGCGCCGAACGACACCATGCCGACCCAGCCCAGCGCGCCCGAATGCACGTGCCCGATGGTCCAGTCCGTATAGTGGCTGAGCGAGTTCACGGCCTTGATCGACATAAGCGGCCCTTCGAAGGTCGACATGCCGTAGAAGGCCACCGACACCACGAGGAGACGCACGACGGGGTCCGTGCGCAGACGATCCCAGGCGCCGGACAGCGTCATGAGGCCGTTGATCATGCCGCCCCACGACGGCATCCACAGCATGATCGAGAACGTCATGCCGAGCGTTTGCGTCCAGTCGGGCAGCGCCGTGTAGTGCAGATGGTGCGGACCCGCCCAGATATAGAGGAAGATGAGGCTCCAGAAGTGGATGATGGAGAGGCGATAGGAATAGACCGGCCGCTCCACCCGCTTCGGAATGAAGTAGTACATGATGCCGAGGAAGCCCGCGGTCAGGAAGAAGCCCACCGCGTTATGTCCGTACCACCACTGCGTCATTGCGTCCTGGACGCCCGAGAACAGCGCGTAGCTCTTCGAGCCGAGAAACGACACCGGCACGGCGAGATTGTTGACGATGTGCAGCATCGCGATGGTGACGATGAACGCCAGATAGAACCAGTTCGCGACGTAGATGTGCGGCTCCTTGCGCTTCCACAGCGTGCCGAGGAACACCAGCAGGTAGGAGACCCACACGATCGTCAGCCAGATATCGATGTACCATTCCGGCTCCGCGTACTCCTTGCTCTGGGTGGCGCCCAGCAGGTAGCCGGTCGCGGCGAGCACGATGAACACCTGATAGCCGTAAACCACGAACCAGGGCGTCCAGTAGCCGGCGAGGCGGGCGCGGCTCGTACGCTGCACGACATAGAGGGACGTCGCGATCAGCACGTTGCCGCCGAACGCGAAAACGACCGCCGACGTATGCAGCGGCCGGAGCCGGCCAAAGTTCGTCCACGGCAGATTGAAATTGAGGTCGGGGAAGGCGAGCTGCCAGGCGATGATGTCGCCGACGAGGAAGCCGGTGACGCCCCAGCCCACGGCGGCAATGGTCGCGAACTTGATCGGCCCGTCCATGTACTGCCCTTGCTCGAGAGCCCCGCCCGGCCGGGGGTTCGAGAGGATGTAGAGGCCGCCCACCACGCACGCGGCGAGAATGACCAGGCCGTGAAAACGGATGATCTCGTCATGCCCTGCGAACGCCAGCAGCCCGCCGATCGATACGCCGATTGCCGCGGCCAAGAGCGCGCCCGCTCCCGAGACCGCGATTACCTCTTCGCTGGTTGCCTTCATCAGCCCCTCGCCCGTCGCAAAATGCGGAATATTGCCCGGTGACACTGTGGGCAGTGCCGCCGGCAATCCTTGATTAAGATCAAGCTGCGACGAAACAGACGGCGTTAGGAACACCGGAACGACGCGCGCGCGTTCAATCGACGAAAGAGCCGGGAACGATCCATGCGCCCCATTACCCTCAAGACGTTGGCCCAACGTTATGCGGCGCCCGTGCCACGCTACACGAGCTACCCCACCGCGCCGCACTTCACGCCCGCGATCGGCCCGCGCGAAGCCGACGCCTGGATCAGCGGGCTTCCCGCCGGCGCTCCGGTCTCACTCTACTTCCACATTCCGTTTTGTCGCTCGCTATGCTGGTACTGCGGTTGCGCGACGACCGTCGTCAACAGCCCCCAGCCGGTCTCCGCGTACCTGGAAACCCTGATCGAGGAGATGGCGCACGTCGCCGCACTCGTTCCCCCCTCCCACCGCATTACGCATCTGCACTGGGGCGGCGGCTCGCCCAACGCGCTCGCAGCCCATGAGATCGGCGTGCTGGCCGATCGCATCCACGCCGCGTTCAACATCGACGCGACGAGCGAGTTCGCGGTCGAGATCGACCCGCGCTTCATGGACGAGGAGCGCGTGAAGGCCTTCAGCCGGGCGGGCGTCAACCGGGTGTCCATCGGCGTCCAGGACTTCGACCCCGCCGTGCAGCGCGCCATCAACCGCGACCAGTCCTACGAGTTGACGGCCCATGTGGTCGCCCTCCTGCGCGACGCCGGGCTCCCGAGCTTGAACATCGACCTCGTCTACGGCCTTCCCAATCAGACCCAGGCCAGCGTCGAGCGCACGATCGATCAGGTGCTGACCCTCGACCCCGATCGCATCGCCGTCTTCGGTTATGCTCATATTCCTGACAAAATGCGCCATCAGCGCCTGATCGACACGAAGACGCTCGCAGGCCCGGCCGACCGGCTCGGCCAGGCCAATCGCATCGCCCGCCGCATCCTGGCGAACGGCTATGTGCGCATCGGCCTCGATCATTTCGCCAAACCGGGCGATCCCCTCGCCGTCGGCCCGGTCAACCGCAATTTCCAGGGCTACACGACCGACACGGCCGCCGCCCTGATCGGAATGGGCGCCTCCTCCATCAGCCGCTTTCCCCAAGGCTACACGCAGAACGCCGTCCGCGTCCCCGACTATCAGGACCGCGTCGCCAGGCACCACCTCGGCACGGCGCGCGGGCTGGCCTTCTCCGGCGACGACCGCATTCGCGCTCACGTCATCGAGCGTCTGATGTGCGATCTCACGTTCTCGGAGTCTGATCTGCGCGCGCACTTTGGCGCGGAGGCCGAGCCGCTGATCGAGGAGGGCTCCCTCGTCGTCGAAGCCGACCACGACGGCATCACGGAGCCGACGGACGACGGGTTCCGCATCACCGAGCACGGCCGCGCATTCGTGCGCAGCGTCTGCGCCTGCTTCGATACCTACCTCGACCAATCGACCGCCCGGCACGCCGCCGGCGTGTGACCCGCGCGCCAAACGCAGGCCGGCATCATGGGGGCTTGAAGTCCCTTCGTTGACCTCGCGTCAGCTTTTTGCCAGAGACGGAGGGGGAGCGGGCACGGCAAACTGCTCGAAGGCCCCATCCGCAATCCTGTCGGGGCGTGCAACAGAGTAGAGCGAAGTGCGGGTCCTCCATGTCTACAAGACCTATTGGCCCGATACGTTCGGCGGGGTCGAACGCACGATTCACGCCCTGGTCAAAGGGTGCGCCGCCCGCGGCCTGCAAAGCGACGTTCTATCGCTCAGCCGCACGCCCGCCGAGAGCACGCTCGAGACCGGCGAGCACCGCGCCGTCAAGGCGAAGCTGAGCTTCGAGCTCGCCTCGACCGGCCTGTCGCTCGACTTCTTCTCGAAGTTTCGCCGCCTCGGGGCGGAAGCGGATGTCATCCATTATCACTTCCCCTGGCCGTTGATGGACGTTGCGCACTTCGCGATCCGGCCGCGTGCGAGAACCGTCGCAACCTATCACTCCGACATCGTCAAGCAGCGTGCCCTTCTCCGGCTCTATGGCCCCGTGATGCACCGCTTCCTGTCGAGCGTCGATCACATCGTCGCGACAAGCCCGAACTACGCCTCGTCGAGCCCCGTCCTCCGGCGCCATGCCCGCTCCGTCTCCGTGATTCCCCTGGGCCTGGACGAGAGCGACATCCCGCGCGCGGACGAGGCCGAGACAGCCCGTTGGCGCGCGCGCCTTCCGCGCCCGTTCTTCCTGTTTGTCGGTGTCTTGCGATACTACAAGGGCCTCCACACCTTGATCGAGGCGGCGCGCCGCATCGAGGCCGACGTCGTCATCGCGGGCAGCGGTCCCCTCGAGACGCAGTTGACGGACGCAGCCCGGCGGACCGGCGCCGACAATGTGCGTTTTGTCGGCGCGGTCTCGGACGAGGCGAAAGCCGCCCTCCTCGATCTCTGCACGGCCTTCGTGTTCCCCTCGCATCTGAGATCGGAGGCCTTCGGCCTCTCGCTGATCGAGGCCGCCATGTTCGGCAAGCCCATGGTGACGTGCGAGATCGGCACCGGAACCTCGTTCGTCAACATCGATCGCCGGACGGGCCTCGTCGTACCGCCGGACAATCCCGAGGCGCTCGCGGGCGCGATGCGCGCCCTGCAGAACGACGCCGACCTCGGACGCGATCTCGGCCACAGCGCCCGTGCCCGCTACGAAAGCGAGCTCACCGCCGACAGAATGGTCGACCGCTACGTGACCCTCTACGGAGCCCCGCCGTTTCGCGCCGGCGCCTGATCGCACAGAAACCTGATCGCACAGAAACCCGATCGGCACCTGAGCCCGTCGCGCGGCCGTTTGCCATCAGCGCCCCTCACGCAGCCGTGCCGAGCAGCCGCGCGGCAATCATCGCCCCGATCGGCAAAGCCGACGTCGCAGCCGGCGACGGAGCGTTGCAGACATGCAGCATGCGCGGCGTCGACAGAAACAGGAAATCCTCCGCCGCCTCCCCGGTCCGCAGCACCGCCTGGGCGCGCACGCCGGCGCGGTAGGGAAGCAGATCGGCGAGCGTCAGGCTCGGGCAGTATTTGCGGCACTCTTCGAGATAGGCCGCCCGCGACAGCGAGCCGCGCAGCTCGCGCAGCACGTGCCGCCGGTGCCTCCACACGAGCGTCCAGAAACCGGGAAAGCTCGCAAAGCTCAGCGTATCGCGCAGGTCGAACGAGAGCTTGGGATAGCCTTCTCGGGCGAACCCGATCACCGCGTTCGGCCCGACCGTCACGCGGCCGTCGATCGTGCGCGTCAGATGCACGCCGAGAAACGGCAGCGTCGGATCCGGCGCGGGATAGATAAGATGGCGGATGAGGCTGCTCTTCTCCTCCGGAAGCCGGAAATACTCCCCGCGGAACGGCACGATCCTGAAATCGACCGCGAGACCTGCGAGCCGTGCCATGCGGTCGGACTGAAGGCCCGCACAGACGACGAGCCGGCGCGCCGACCAGCGCCTCTCCCCGGAGCCGATCTCCACCCCGCCGCCGGTTTCCCGGACGAGATCCACCGCGGTGTCGAGAACGATCGCGCCCCCCGCCGTCTCGACACACCTCGCCATCGTCTCGCAGACCTTGACGAAATCGACGATGCTGGTGTCCGGACTGAGGAGGGCGGCCGTCCCGCGGATCGCAGGCTCGCGCTCGCGCAACTCCCCCGCGCCCACCCGCTCGAGCCTGAGCCCGTTTGCGGTCGCGCGCTCGAAGAGCTCACCGATCCGCCGTTCCTCGAGCGGGTTCGTCGCCACGATCAGCTTGCCGCACCTTTCGAACGGAATGCGATGCTCGGTGCAGAACGCGCGCATGGCCACCGCGCCGGCCACGCAATACCTGGCTTTGGCGCTGCCGGGTTTGTAGTAGATGCCGACGTGGATGACCCCTGAATTATGCCCGCTCTGGTGCACGCCGACACGCGCCTCCTTCTCGAGCACGAGCAGGCTGGCACCCGGTCGCATCTCGAGAAGCTTCATGGCCGTTGCGAGCCCGACGATCCCGCCGCCGATGACGCAGAAGTCGTATGTCATGGCTGATCCGTACCGAAGCCCGCCTCACGCCCGCCCTCCCACCGGAATGTAGGAGAGAAACGCCGGGGCGCGAGCGGTCCCCCAGCGCTAGCACGTCGAGCGGCTTTAGGGCGAGCAGGGACCTGCCGCTTTCTGGCCTCCCCCGACGGGGGCGGCGTCCGCTCTGCCAAAAGAAAGGCTCGGCGAATCAATTCAGTCCACGAAACAATTTCGCGGTTCCTCTCTTCCAGGCATCCGACTCGCATTAAGGCTTTGCCTTCTCTCGGCGAGGGCCTTCAATGCCTGGAAAGGTTGCAAAGCACCAGACACGAGCCGGACTGTCGACCGCCGCCGTGCTTCTCAAGTACGGGATTATTTGCTCGCTGTTGTCGGCCGGCGGATGTGCGGTCGGTCCCGACTACAGTCGTCCCGATCTCGGCCTCCCCGCAGGCTACCTCCCCGGCAACGAGGCGCCCGCCGTCAAAAATGACGCGCAACGCTTCGTCGAGGCGCACAACGTGCCGGCCCAATGGTGGCTGGTGTACGGCTCCAGCAAGATCAACCGCCTGGTTGAGATGGCCTTTGCGCAGAACCCTTCTGTCGGCGAGGCCATCGCCGCATTAGAACAG
>WBZR01003156.1_pt1 | contig 15512 bp, 9 predicted proteins | sample 5204231 | NCBI WGS metagenome assembly WBZR01 (sample SAMN12412403, study PRJNA552823) | activated sludge metagenome | isolation source: activated sludge from anammox sidestream of wastewater treatment plant... | place: USA: Virginia | collected 2017-08 | reverse complement strand
CAGAGTACAGTCGAACGCCGATTCGCTCGCGGTCACCGTTGCCGATTCGGCGGACCTGCCGAAGGTGACGAGCGCAGGAGGAGGCGCCTTCTCCGTGCGCATGAGGCCGCGCGAATCCGGCTTCGTTGGCGTCGAGGCAATCAAGCGGGGCGTCAGCGCGCCGGGCGAGCGGCGTCTCGTCGGCGTGACAGTCGTGAGCGATGCGCCCCCGGCGCCTCGCATCGTCGCGCCAGAGCGCGACCTCATGCTGGCCGACGGGCATCGCACGCTCGACGTGGAAGTGGCAGCGACCGACGATATCGGACTGCGCTCGCTGAGCCTTCATTACACGAAAGCGTCGGGGTCCGGCGAGCAATACACGTTCGTCGAGGGAGAGGTGCCGCTCACACTACGACGCACCAACGCGACGCACTGGACCGGAAAGGCGCGCTGGGTGCTCGATTCGCTCGGCCTGAACCCGGGTGATATCGTCGTGTATCGCGCGACGGCCAGCGATGCCAGGCCGGGCAGCGGACCAGTCGAGTCGGATGCTTTCATCATCGAGATTCCCGCGCCCGGAAGCGTGGCTGCGGGCGGGTTCTCGATTGACCCGGACGACGATCGTTCCGCGTTGAGCCAGCAGATGATCGTGCTCAAGGCGGAGCGGCTCCTCGCGGCGAAGGCGCGCATGTCGGGCGAGGCCTTCGCGGACAGCGCTGCAGCCCTCTCGGTGGAGCAGCGGCGCGTCCGCGCGGAGTTCGTGTTCATGATGGGGGGCGAGGTTGGCGAGGTCCATCCTGATGCGGCAACGGAAGACCTGAACGAGGAGGAGGAGGCCGCGGGCGAATCGGACCTCCTGGCTGGCCGCGAGATGAACGCAGGGCGCATTGCGCTCCGCGCCGCAACGCGCGCGATGAGTCTCGTGGCGCGCGAACTGGACCAGGTGCAGGTGGCCTCGGCGCTGGAGCATGCGAAGGAAGCCGTAAAGCGCCTCGAAGAAGCGTTTTCCCGGAACCGTATCCTGTTGCGTGCCCTCGCAGAACGCGAGGCGCTGGATCCGTCGCGCCGCCTGTCGGGTGCGCTCACCGAGATTGCGCGCGCGCCCCGCCCGTTGGTGCTGGCGGCGACGCCGGCGCGCGTCGCCGAGATTCGCCATGTGCTGGCGGACGCGTCGGCGCTGGGCCGAGCGCCCGCTGCGAGCGACCTCTCTCTGCTCGCCGAGCGCGTCCTGCGCGTTGATCCGGGGTCCAAGACGATGCAGGCTGCCTCGGCGGTGCTGGTACGGGCAGCGTCGTCGGCCGCGCGCGGCGAGAGTGCTGCGGCGCGCGCGCTCGTGGACGACGCCTCCCTTGCGCTCGCGAGGGAGTTGCGCGCCGGGCTGGTGCGCGCCGACGCAGCGGATGCCGACGCAGTACGGGCCGGGATGCTCGGGCGGCTGGTGGACATGCTGCGTGGAAGGGGCCGGTGACGCCACCGCTTCGCACCGGGCTCCGCGCGCTCGCTGTCGCCGTGGCGCTGCTGGCTCTCTGGGACCCTGCAGTGACGCGTGAGCGCGCCGACCGCGCGACGGTCGCGGTGACGGGTGATGGCGCGCTGGCGCAGCGCGTTCGCGCGGAACTCGGCGAGCGGTTCGACGTCGTTGCCGGCAACTGGCCCGCGGCGGACGCCGTGGTCGTTGCGGACGGGCGGCTGCCCGGTGGCTACACGGAGTGGCGGGCGCCTGCCTTCGCCGTGCTTCCCGCGGCGGGAGTGGCGATCGAGCGCGCTGAGGCGTCGCGTCTCGCCGGGCTCGACGCCGCCGTTGTCGTGCGCGTGAGCGCGCGCGTGCGCGGTGCAGCGGGGCGCGATGTGGTATTCACTCTGCGCGCACGCGGGACCGCGCTCGACCGGTTGACCATGCGCGCCACCGGCGACGGCGAACTCATGGAACTGGCACTCGCGGCGCCGCCACTGGCCGCGGGCACGCTGCCCCTCCGGGTGGAAGCGGCCATCGCGGGTCCCGGCGCACCGGACTCCACCCACGCCGACCTGGTCGCGCGCGTTGAGCCCGCGCCGTGGCGCGTGCTGTTTCACGACGCGCGCCCGTCGTGGATGTCAACGTTCGTGCAGCGCGCCGTCGCGCGCGACCCCAGGTTCACGGTTGCGAGCCGGGTGCTCACATCCGAGAGAGTGGCGAGTGCGACGGCGTCGGCGGCCGGCCTGGGCGCCGCCGGCAGCCGCTACGACGTAATCGTCGTCGGGGCGCCGCAGGCGCTCACCGCGTCGGATGTGGCGGCGCTCGAGGATTTTGCGCGAACCAGGGGCGGCTCCGTCGTGCTCCTCCTCGATGCGCCGGGCGCCGGCCCGATTGACCGGCTCATGGGGAGGGCCCTGGCAGGGCGTGATGGCGGCGCGCCGGTCGCGGTGGGCGATTCTCCTGATGTCGCGCCGGTGCCCGCACTCGTCGCGACGGAGTTCGCGTGGCCTGCCGCGTTTCCTCCCGGCGCAGAAACCATCGCGACCGCCGCGGTGGCGGTTGCGGGCGGGAGCGCCGTGCGCAGGCCCGTGGTCTGGGCGTCCCCGGAAGGGGCGGGACGCGTGGTGGCGAGCGGCGCGCTGGACGCGTGGCGCTTCCGCGACACTGCGCGCTCGCGCTTCGACGAGTTCTGGCGCGCGTTGCTAGCCACCGAAGCCGCGAGAGCGCTGGCGCCGGTGGAAGTGGCCGCGGAACCGGCAGTGGTGCGGCCGAACGAACCGGTGCGGATCAGCGTGACGGTTCGCGATGCCGCGCTCGCGGCGGTGATGCGTGACGGCCCCGTGACGGCGGCGACAAGCGTGCGCGGCGAGCTTCGCGGGCCCGCGGGCGCGGCACTCCCGCTGCGGCTCGAACCGGGCCCGCTGCCGGGCACGCTGAACGCCACCGTGCGCGCTCCCGCCCAGGACGGTTCGTACTTCATCTCGGCATCGTTGCCGGGCGCGGACGCCGGCGCACCGCTCGTCGTTGCCCGTGATGCGGCGCCGGCGACGGGCGAGGCGGGCGAAGCACTGGCCGCGTGGACGGCGTCGCGCGGCGGAGCCGTACTCACGGAGCGCGACATCGGCAGACTCGGCCCGATGCTGGCTGCTGCCATCAATCCGCCGTCGCACGCGTACGTCGCCCATCCCATGCGCTCGCCGTGGTGGCTCCTGGTATTTGCGCTGGCGCTCTCGGCGGAGTGGTACATGCGGCGACGCTCCTCGCTGCCCTGAGCGTCCATGGAGCCAACGCGGGGCGCCCGACGCACGTAACCTCCCCGGGCGACCGCGCTGGCCCAGTGGCGCGCGCGCGGTATCTTCCTGCATCCCGACCACATCCTCCCGATGATTACCAGAGAAGAAGCCAAAGGCATTGCCGACAAGCTCCTCGACATGGCGGCAGGGAAGTCCGACGCCGCGGAAGTGTTCGTGACGGCTTCGGAGCGCAGCGGAACCCGCTGGGCAAACTCGTCCATCACGACTAACCTGATCCAGTACGACCGCAACGCGACCGTCACCGTGCGGAAGGGCCAGAAGACCGGTAACGCGAGCGCCCGAGACTGGAGCGACGCCGGCCTGCGCAAGGCCGTGGACGAGGCAGTAGCCGAAGCCGACAAGGCCGAGGACGCGCGCAACCTGCCCGAACTGATTGGCCCTCAGCACTACATCGAGATGGACGGCGCGCTGCCCGTGGGAATCAGCTACGGGCCGGCCGAGCGCGCCCGCATGGTGCGTGACTCGATTGACCTTGCGCAGAAAATGGGGGTCCTCGGCGCCGGATTCATGCCGAAGAACGACATCGCGACCTGCAACGCGAACTCGAAGGGGCTGTTTAACTATTATCGAACGGCGGACGTCGGGTTCATTCTGACCTGCCGCATGGCCGACGGCACCGGTTCCGGATGGTCGGGCACGATGGGGATCAAGGATCCAACGACGATCGACGCGAAGAAGCTCACCGAAGTTGCCGCGAACAAAGCGCTGAAGAGCCGCAAGGCGAAGGCGATCGAGCCGGGACGCTACACGGTGATCCTCGAGCCGCGCGCCAACGCGCGCTTTCTCTCGCTCGCCACGGGGATCTTCGGCGGCGGTGGGTTCCCAGGCGGCGGCTTCCCGGGCGGCGGCGGCGCTCCCCCGGTTGCGGCTGACACTGGCGCCGCGGGCCGTGGCGGCCGCGGCGGACGCGGTGGTGCAGGCGCCGACTCGACGGCGGCTGCCGCGCCTCCGCCCGACATGTTCGGCGGCGGCATGTTTGGCGGCGGGCCGGGCAGCGCTGCCGAGTACATGCGCGGCAAGAAGGTCGGCGACAAACTGTTCAGCGACCTCTTTACGCTCAAGAGCGACGTGGGCAACATGGTCCTCCGGCAGTCCACCATCAACAGCGACAACAAGCCGGCCAAGCCGGTCACCTGGGTGGACAAGGGAGTACTCGGCGCGTTCGGGCCGAACCAGGGCGCCAGCACGAACCAGAGTCTGGTCCAGGAGGGGAGCAACCTCTCCATCGAAGACATGATCAGGCAGACGCGCCGCGGGTTGCTCGTCACGAGCTTCTGGTACATCCGCGGAGTGCCCGCCACCGATGCACCCCTCCTCAACACCGGGATGACGCGCGACGGCCTCTTCCTGATCGAGAACGGCGAGATCGCCGGCCCGGTCCAGAACTTTCGCTGGAACATGAGCCCGATCGTCGGCTATTCGAACCTCACGCTGGTCGGCAAGCCGGTTCCGATGGAGATGGGCGAGGCGTTCGGGAGCGGTAATGCGGCCCTCATCCCGCCGGTGCGGATCGAGGAGTTCTACATGACGTCGGTCTCGCCAGCAGTCTGACCGGCCTCCGGGATTTCATCACCAAGCCCAACAACACTCGATACCATGTCTTCCTCGCGCAGAGACTTCCTGAAGGGAACGGCCGGCGCCGCCGCGGTGGCGTTCTGGTCGCGTGACCTGGTCCTCAACGTCTTCGGTGACACGCCCCCGGGCTCGCTCCTCGAGTCGCGGTTCAAGGGCATGGCCGATATCATCCTTGCGGAGGCCAGGCGGCTCGGCTGCTCGTATGCGGACGTGCGGTTTACGGTCACTGCGAGCCCGCCGGGCGGCCAGGCGAGCTGGAGCGAGGGCAACGGCGGACGCGGTGGCCGTGGCGGTGGCCGGGGCGGTGGCGGTGGCGGCGGGCGCGGCGGATTTGGTGGGCGAGGCGGCCCGCAGTTGCGCGAAATCCCCACCGAGGAGAACCGCCAGCCTGCGGGATTCGGCGTCCGCGTGATCCACTCGGGCGTGTGGGGCTTTGCGTCGAGCCCGATCATCACGGACGACGAACTTCGCCGCGTTGCCGGGGTCGCGACCGCTGTCGCCAAGGCGAGCGCGATCGCGAAGAAGGCTGACATGAAGCTGGCGCCGGTGCAGAAGTATATTGACCACTGGGTCACGCCGATGCAGAAGCACCCGTCGTCGGTGTCCGAGACCGACAAGAATGCATGGGCGCAGGCAATCGTAGACAAAGCCCGCGCGGTGAAGGGCGTCACGTCCGTCAACGTCTCGGCCACGCACTCGTATGAGTGGCGCTACTTCGCTTCGAGCGAAGGGTCGTACATCGAGCAGGAGCTGTACGTCACCACGCCCACCATGAGCGTCACCGCCAAGGTGGGCGACGTGACACGCACGCGCAGTTACCCCGGCGTCCCGGGGTGCGCGGGCTGGGAGGTGGCGGAAAAGACGGACTTCCTCGAAAACGCAGAGAAGGTGGCGACGGACGCCGTCGAGATGTGCACCGCGAAACCCCTCGGGGGGAGCGGGCTGCGCGACCTCGTGCTCTCGCCAAGCCATCAGATGCTCACGATCCACGAGATCGTCGCGCACGCGACGGAAGTGGATCGCATAGTGGGCTACGAGGCCAACTACGCCGGCACGAGCTTCGTGAAGCTCAGCGACATCGGCAAGCTGAAGTACGGGTCGAAGCATATGAACATCGTTGCCGACAAGACCGACGATGGCATCGGCTCGTGCGGCTATGACGACGACGGCGTGAAGACGATGAAGTGGGACATCGTGCGCGAGGGCACGCTGGTGGGGCTCCAGACAAACCGCGAGACCGCGCACTACATCAACGAGAACTTCAGCCGCGGATGCACTTTCGGGAACAGCTGGCGCGACTATCCGTTCCTCAGGATGCCCAACGTTCACCTGCTTCCCGGGCCAGCCAACGCGCCCAGGCTCGCCGACCTGATCGCCGACGTGAAGGACGGCGTGATGATTGACGGGCGCGGCAGCTACTCGATTGACCAGCAGCGCTACAATGGCCAGTTCGGTGGCCACATCTTCTGGGAGATCAAGAACGGCAAGATCACCCGCCAGGTAACCGACGTGACGTACAACGCCATCACAACCGACTTCTGGGCCAACCTCGACGCGGTCACCGGCCCGGACGAATACCAGAAGCACGGCACCGGCGGCGATGCCAAGGGCCAGCCCACGCAGACCAACTCGATCTCGCACGGCAGCCCGTACACGCTCATCCGGAAGATCATGGTCGGAGCGGCGTTCGACTGACCTGCGGTACGCCGGCGGGATGCCGGGCCTCCACCGACGCCAACGGGTCCATGGAACCGCTACGGCGTCACGGCATACCCGGTGCTCGGGACGAGCGGCCCGATGCGCTTCCGGTGCTCGCTGCTGCGGGCGAAGTGAGCCGTGGCAGATGGTGCGTCAGGGGCGCGACGCAGGCGGCGTGAAGACGACGGGAAGCTGGTAGACCTGAGCCACGGCATGGCCGGCGCGTTCGGCGGGGGTGAACACCGCATCGGCCGCGACGGCCTTCGCGCGTTCGGCGAACTGCGCGTGCGTGGCCAGGACGATCCCGATGGAAGCAGGGTCCACGCGGCCGCGTGCCGTAACGATGAACTCGAGCACCACTGTACCGCCCGTGCCAGCCGCGAGCAGCGAGTCCGGATACGCGGGGGTCGGGATCGAGGTGGGCTCGGCGGGGCGGTCAACCTCCGTTGCGTCGAACACGCGGCGCGCATCGAGCAGTCGCATGATCGAGTCCGCGCCAATCGTCGTGCGCCGCGGGCGTGGCTCGCCCCGCCGCGTCCAGATCAGGATAGATCCGCACCCCTGCGCCGACATCGGGCCTCGAAACTCTGGCGGCACGAGTGCCGGGCTCGCGTAGACTTCAATTGCCTCGATCGCATCCACCGGCTGGCTGTTCGGGTCGAAGGACGGGCCCATCACCGACATGCCGTCTATGAAATAGAGCGGCTCGCAGTTGTTCGTCCGGAGCACGACGGCCTCCGGGTTCAACGGCGTGCGCATGATCCTGACACCCGGCACCCGCCGCACGATGTCGGTGAACCGGGATGGCAGCGCCTGCATGAAATGGTCGCGGAAGAGGAACGTCCCGTTCGGTGAGGTGCGCGCGCGCGCACGAACCTTCCCGATCGTGCTCAGCGCGTTGGCCTCTTCGGTTACGACCACAGGCGCGATCAACTGGATCGTGCGCGTGAGGTGCACGGTGAGTGGCCCTGCCGCGGGAGCTACCGCCACGGTCTCGGGCCGGAAGCCAATGCGCCGCACCAGCACGTGCGCGAGGCTTCCCGCCGCAACGGTGAACGAAAACGCGCCGGTTTCGTCCGTCGTGGCGCCCGTTGACGAGCCCAACGGCCGCACGTCGGCGCCGACCACCCGCTCGCCCTCGTCCGTAGTGACGATGCCAGTCACCCGCCTCGACGCATCCTGTGCGCCGGCCGCGGCGAGCGACGCGCCCGCCACCAGTGCAAGTGAAACCCCGCCAAGTCGCATCATCCGTCCCGGTCACCGGTCGCGTGTCCCGCCGCGTCGCGCGTGGGCCCGACGTTCCCGGAAATAACGCATTGCAGGCGGATGAGTCCAGCGCGTCCCGCGGAGGCGGCCTCCGGCCGTTGACCGATGGGCCCCGGCGTCGCACGTTTACGGCATGGAACACATCAAGGTTGGCGCCGACAAGTTGAAGGATCGGCTCAAGGAACTGGTTCACGAGGGCAACGTGCGCCGCGTGATCGTGCGCAACGCCGAAGGACGTACGCTCATTGACATGCCGCTCACCGCCGGGATTGCCGGCGCGGTGCTCCTGCCGCTCTGGACCGCCGTCGCGGGAATCGTAGCCCTCGCGAAGGAGTTCACCATCGTCGTCGAGCGCGAACCGGACGCGGTAGTCAAGCGCGACGAGTGAGCGCGCGCTCGCGCGCGGTGCGCAGCACGGCCGTCGCCCCTCCCCCCCCACCATCACCGGAGTCCCATCGTGTCTGTGACTGCGTCCGTTCGCAGGCTGCTCCCGGCCGCCGCCATTGTGCTCGTTGTCCCGTCGCTTGCCCGCGCTCAGGCGACCGGCAAGAAGATCCTCCGCGTGGACGACTACACCCGTTGGCGGAATATCGAAGGCGCGCAGATCTCGGGCGATGGACGCTGGGCCGCGGCCGCGCTGCGGCTCACGAACCTTCCGCAGAACGACTCCAGGCCGGAGCTTCGCCTCAGGAACCTCGATACCGACCAGGAGGTCGTGATCGCGCACGCGTCGAACCCGGCGTTCTCGAATGACTCGCGCTGGATCGCATACCAGGTGGACTCGATGCCGACTCGCGCCGCGGACCGGGGCGGGCGGGGTGGCGCTGGCGCTGACTCGGCGGGCGCACTGCCTCCGGCGCAGCAGCCCGGGACGCCGCCCGCCGTAGAGGGAGCTGGCGGGCGCGGCGGCGCGAGCGCGCAGCAGCCGATCAGGCGCTACGAATTGCGCAATCTGCAAACTGGCGCGACGCAGGCGTGGAAGGATATTGCCAGCGCCACGTTCTCGAACGCCTCCACTCACCTCGTCTTGCGCCGGCGCGGCGCCGCTGGCGGTGGCGGCGGTGGCCGTGGCGGCCCTGATGGTCCGGGCGGAGGGCAGGGCGGCGGTGACGCGGGCGCGAGTGCGTCGGCGCCTCGCGGTGCGGACGCGATCGTGGTTGACCTCGCGACAGGCCGGAGTCAGACGCTGGGCAACGTTGGCGACATTGCTTTCAACCGGCAGGGGACGCTCCTCGCGTACACAGTGGATGCCGCGGTGGACGACGGCAACGGCGCGTTCGTCGTTGACCTTGGCTCCGCTCGCACCTACACGCTCGACAACGATGCGCAGCGCTACTCGCGCCTCGCATGGACCGCTGACGGGCAGGGACTCGCTGTGCTCAAGGGCAAGGCGGTGCCACGCATGCGCGAGCGCGCCAACGTGCTGCTGGCCTGGGCCGACATCCGCCAAGCCTTCGACGATCCGCGTGCCGCCGTGGCCGCGCTCGATCCGTCGAACGCGGCCGGGTGGCACGAGGGCTGGGTGCTGAGCGAGCGCGCGCCGCTCTCGTGGAGCGGCGACAGGGCGCGCGTATTCTTTGGCGCCAAGGCGCAGGCTCCTCAGGCCGACACCGGCCGGAAGCCAGGCACTGACTCGATCGCCGACGTGGACGTCTGGCGCACCACGGACACGCGGATCCAGTCGGCGCAGATGATCCGCGCGCCCCAGGAAGAGAACTTTACGTACCGCCAGGCGTTTGACGTAGCTGCGCGGCGGTACGTCCACCTCGCCGATACGACAATGCGCCAGCTCGACGTTTCGTTCGACGGAAAGTGGGCCGTTGGCAACGACCAGCGCGCCTACTTCTCCGATTGGAAGCCGGCCCAGGCTGACCTGTACCGCGTGAATACGGCCACGGGCGAGCGCACCCTCTTCCTGAAGGGGCACATCATTGACCGCGGCGGTGTGGTTGGCATCTCGCCCGACGGCCGCACATTCCTCTACTGGAAGGACGGCAAGTACCAGGCCTACGACCTGGACGCAGGCACGTCGCGCATCCTGGGTGGCCCCGCCGCGCCGAGCTTCATCAACACGCGCGACGACTACACGGGCCCCAAGCCGCACTTCCCGGTCGTTGCATGGACGCCGGATGGATCCGCCGCCGTGGTCGAGCACATCTATGATACATGGCTGCTCCCGATGGACGGATCCCATGCGCGGAACCTTACCCTTGGCGCTGGCGCCAAGACCGAGACCGGCTACCACTGGGTTCGCACGGAGCCGGTTGACGACGCAGACCCGCTCGCCGAGCGTCGCAGGCGCGAGGTGGATGTGACGAAGCCGATGCTGTTCGCGACGTTCGGTGAGTACACCAAGAAGGCGGGCCTCTCGCGCCTCGACGCCGGGAAGCTCACCGAGCTCGTCTACGACGACGCGGCATACGGCACTCCGACGCGCGCCGCGAAGGCCGACCGTTATCTGTTCACGCGCCAGACCTTCGCTGAGTTCCCGGACCTCCGCGTCTCCGGGCCGGCGTTCTCCGATGCCCGCCGGATCACCGACGCCAATCCGCAGCAGGCCGAGTACCGCTGGGTAGCCAAGCGCGTGCTTTTCGACTACAAGGATCGTGACGGCCACAAGCTCCAGGGGTTCCTCTCGCTTCCGGAAGGCTGGGCTCCCGGCAAGAAGCTGCCGATGCTCGTGAGCTTCTACGAAAAGAACTCGCAGAACCTGAACCGCTACACGCCGCCAACGTACATCACAGGAATGGGCGCGCTGCCGGTGGAGGCGGTGAGCCGCGGCTACATCACGATGTTCGCCGACGTGTACTATCACACCGGTTCATCGCACAGCGACCAGTTGAACGCCGTCGAGGCCGCAACGCGCAAGGTCATAGAGCTCGGCTACGCCGATCCGAAGTTCATCGGCGTGCACGGCCACAGTTATGGCGGCGAAGGCGCCGCGTTCATCGGAACGCGGTCGCGCTTGTTTGCGGCCGTCGGGATGGGGGCCGGTGTAACCGACCTGTACACCGACTTCAGCCAGTCGTGGGGCTGGTCGTACCAGGTGAGCGGCGGGAGCGGCGAGAACGGCAACGCGTACTACATGTACGGGCAGGGGCGGTGGGGAGTGTCGCCGTGGGAGAAGCCCGACCTGTTCCGGTTCGAGTCGGCGATCACGCACGCGCCTGAAGCGACGCAGCCGATCCTCATCATGCACGGCACGGCCGACCCGACCGTCTCGTTCAACGAAGGAATGAAGTTCTACAACGCCCTGCGCTACAACGGGAAGGAGGCGTACATGCTCGCCTATCCCGGCGAAGGGCACGGGCTGCGCGGCCTGGCGAACCGCAAGGATCTCACCACGCGCTACTTCGAGTACTTCGACCACTTCCTCAAGGGCGCGCCGGCGCCCAGGTGGATGACGGACGGCGTGCCGTTCCTCTCGAAGAAGCTGCCGGCGGCGATAGTGCCGTAGGGCTTACTGACGGAACCGAAGATCCACGGGGATCGCCTTGGCGTTGAGCCGGGCGAGATCCTGCTGCAGCGTCGGCGATACGATACCGTATTTCTGCTGGAACTCGCCGGCGGCTGCATAATCTCCGTCGCCCTGCATCGTGATGATCCTGGTGGCGAGCGCGTTCATCCCGGCTTCCATTTTCGTGAAGTCCACGGCGTAGCGGCCCGTCGTGGAGTCGCGCGGGAACGCGCCCTGCTCCTGGAGAAAGTTGAACGCCGCGATGTTGGCGCGGCCGTGCGCGTCGGCGGCGCCGAAGCGCGCCGAGCGTAAGAGACTCGCGAGGAAATCCACGTAGTTCTGGCGCACGTCCTCGCCAGGCAGATTGCCGCTCTTCACGAGACGCTGCACCATGTAAAGGCCCAGGATGTCGGCCTTGCCTTCCTCGAGCGCCGAGTAGCGTTCCTTCAGCGCCGCGCGCACGGTGCCACGCCCGTTGAGCGTGTTCTTGATGCCAAGCCCGTGTGCGACCTCGTGGAACATCGTGTTCTCGAAGAACGCGTCGAACTGGATCATCTCCGCCTGCTCCGGCACGATCAGTTCGTTCGCGATCGGCAGCAGGATGCGCTCGAACTTCTCGCGGATGACGTTCTTGAGCTGGAGGCGTCGCGTGCCCTTGCGGAGCTGAACCTCTTCGTCGTTCGGGAGATTGATCGCGATCGTCTTGCCGCCTATGTTCGCCGCCCCGCCGTAGTAAAGCACGTCGTACGCGTTGAGGTCCGAGTCGGTGCCCGGCCGTTCGCGTTTGTAGGCGTCCGGAACGGGGAGGCCGCGCTGCAGGGCGGGGAGGAATGCCGCGAAGCGGGCCAGCCGGGCGCTCCACGCCTTGTCCTTCACGAGCACGTACGCCTCGTGCGATGCCTTGTAGCCGAACAGCCCGTCTTCGTAAACCTCGATCGGGCCAATGACGATGTCGAGCGTGTTGGCCTTCATGTCCATCCACGCAATGTCGCTCTGTCTGTAGTCGTCGCTGAGGAGGGCTTCCGCCCGCGCGTTCAGGTAGCGCTTCAGCCCTGCGTCTTCAGCAAGCGCGGCCGCCTCCCTCAGCTTCGACGCAGCCGCTTCGTGCCAGCCCTTGTACGCGATATGGTACGGTTCGGTCGTGAGTTTGCCCTTTGAGTCACGGCGCACGAGGGTGTAGAGATCCTTCAGGGAATCCGCGTGCGCCCGAGGCCCCTCCGCGACCGCGCGCTCGAACTCCTCGCGCGTCATGTCGCGCGGGTAGAAGTTGGCGGCCGGCGGTTTCGGGCCCACGCCCGCGATGAACGGCGTGTCGTTCGCAAGCCGGTCCCATGGACCGACGTTCACCTCGATGTACTGTCGCGTGACCGGGTCGCTGGTGGCTTTCATCAGCGAATCGTATGCAGGGTAGAGCTCGTTCCGGAAAACCGGGTCCATTGCGCGCGCAGCGCCTATGAGCACCGGAATCATCTCCAGCTCTTTCGGCGTGAGCAGCGTGGTGTCCGTCGAGAGCGTGACCTCGGCGTATTGCGCCAGGCGCGCGTCGAGCCCGGTCATTGCGGACGGCGCGTCGGTCGCGACGCAGGCGGCGGCGCCGAGGCCTGCGACGGCCGTGGCGATGGGGCGAGCGATGCGGAAAGGCATGGCAGTAACATACGCCTGCCGCGTGCCACGCGGACCGGGCCCGCCCCGAGCCCGGTGCCCCGTACCCCGCCGCGCACGGATCCAGCGCCGACGGTCAGGTCATCGCGTAGACGACCAGGTTCACGGCGAACCTGGTGTTGTCCTTGGTGCGGAACCGCTTGTTGCGCCACGAGTAATCCCACTCGCACCCGTAGTCCTGGTTCGTGTACACGACGCCCAGCCGCCCGTTGCGCTCGACGCCACGCACGTAGTCGTGCACGACGTTATCGCCCCAGCCGTTGATCTCATGGCTCGTCCGCGGAGGGCCGTCGAACAGGAAGAACGAGCGATAGACCGGGTGCGCCGACGGCAGCTTCGCCAGCGTTCCGGACCCCGGGAACGTCCGGCGCATCTCCGCCTCGAACGACTTCGCGTACAGCCCGTTCACGTCATGGTTGCAGTCGTCGGAGAAGAGCAGACCGCCGTTCTCCACGAAGCGCGCCAGACCCCGGCGCTCGCGCTCGCTGAAGCGCACAAGCTTGTGGCCGGTCATGAAGAGGAAGGGGAATGCGTCGAGTTCGGTAGAGTCCGCGGCGACCACAACCTCCTGCTCTTGCACGGGGATCGTCGTGTACTGCATGACTGCGTCGAGCACGTTCGCAGCAACCTTGGGGTTGTAGTCCCAGTCACCGGAGTCGTAACGGAGCCGCGCGAAGACGAACTCCGATCCGCGTGGCGCGCCGCCCCGCCTGAGCCCGCCTGGCTGTCCGCCGTCGGTCGCGCGCCGCTGGCCGCCCTGCGCTGCCGCAAAGATCGGCGTGAGCGCGGCCGCTCCGGCGGCGAGGCCAAGCCGCTCGAGGAACGCGCGCCGTGAAATCGTCACTCCGTGGGCCTCATTGCCTGTAGATCACGCCGGCCTTCATCACGAACTTCACGTGACCCGCCCCGGTGCGCGCGATGTCGCGCGTCGGGTCGCCTTCAACCGCTATCAGGTCCGCCAGCAGCCCGGGGCGCACCGACCCGATCCTGTCCTCCATGTGCAGCACCTTCGCGTTCACGCTCGTCGCCGCGCGGAGCGCCGCCACCGGAGTCATCCCGTAATCCACCATCAACTTCAGCTCGAGCGCCTCGGTACCGTGCGTGAACACGCCCACGTCGCTTCCGGCGCAGATCGTGACGCCGGCATCGAGCGCGGCCTTGAACGACGCGCGCTTTCGCTGGATGCTGGCGGGCTCCGGCCCCGCGCCCGGCTGCCACCCGGCGTAACGGGCGGTCGAGTACCCTGCCGCGAGCGTCGGGCAGAACACGACGCCCTTCGACTTCATCAGCGCGAACACTTCAGGCGTGCCGCCATCCCCGTGCTCGATATCCTCGATTCCCGCCATGACCGCGCGCCGCATTCCCTCGGCGGTGGAGGCGTGAGTCACTACCGAGCGCCCGGACGACTTTGCCGTCTCGACCATCGCGCGCAGTTCCGCCTCGGAGAAGGTGGGCGCCGCCTCGCCGTTCGGGCCCCAGCGATAGTCCGAATACACCTTTACCCAGTCGGCCCCGTGGCCGATCTGCTCGCGCGTCACGCGAATGACGTCCTCGGGCCCGTTTGCCTCCTGTGCTCCTTGCGGCGGGTCGAAGGTGAAGTCGTAGCGTTTGGGCGCGTAGCTGCCGGTGGCAACGATTGCCCGCGTGGCCACGATCATCCGCGGCCCGGGGATGATCCCCTGGTTGACCGCCGCCTTGAGGTCAACGTCCGCGTCGCCCGCCCCTTCTGTGCCGAGGTCGCGGATCGTGGTCCAGCCGGCGAGGAGCGTGTTGCGCAGGTGATTCGTGGCGCGCGCGGCGCGAAGCGCCAGCGGTTCACGGAGTACCTGGTCGTTCCAGGGCGCCTCGTCGTACGGGTGCAGGAACACGTGAGAGTGGTTCTCGATGAGACCGGGGATGAGCGTCGTGCCGGGCAGCTCGACCACACGGGCGCCGGCGGGGGTGCCCACGGTGGCCGACGGGCCCACGGCGGCAATCGTGGCGCCGCGCACCAGGACGGTCCATCCGGGCTGGGGTGAATCAGCGAGCCCGTCCCAGACCGCGGCGGGCCGAAGCAGCACCAGTGAGTCGGCGGCAATGGCGCCCACTGGCAGCGCCCGTGCGCCGCTTCCGCCGCGTCCGCCTGCGGGCGGAGCGCCACGCTGGGCGCCAGCGGGCTGCGTTCCCGCGGTGAGCGCAGCGGCCAGTGCCGCGCCCGCAGCGATGACTGCCTCCGTACGCATCGCGAGTTTCCTCATCCAAGCTTCGGGACGTCAACCACGCCGCCCGAAACCACGAAGGCCATGAAGTCGGCGCTCGACGTTTCGAGGCTCTTCACCCGGCTTGCCGGGGCAAGGCAGGTCCAGCCCGCCAGCGAGTACGAGAACGGCACGTAGACCATGATCGTCCCGTCCAGGCCAAGCTGTGCGAGCGAATCCTGCGTGACAAAGCCAAGTACGCGGATCGCGCCATCGTCCGAAAGATGCACCGCTACCGGCTTGTTGAATCGCTTCTTCTGGCCCACGAATGCGTCGAGCAGGTCCTTCGTGGACGTGTACACCAGGCGCACGAACGGAAGCCGCTCTATCAGACTCTCGACCGCGGCCACCATGCCGCGCGTCACGAG
>WBZR01003153.1_pt1 | contig 15519 bp, 11 predicted proteins | sample 5204231 | NCBI WGS metagenome assembly WBZR01 (sample SAMN12412403, study PRJNA552823) | activated sludge metagenome | isolation source: activated sludge from anammox sidestream of wastewater treatment plant... | place: USA: Virginia | collected 2017-08 | reverse complement strand
GGCGGGCTGGTCATCGGCTTCATCGGCGGGCCGGGTGGCGGCAACCGCTTCGACATGCCGCTGCTCGGCGAGATCCCCGCCTGGCAGGCGGTGTTCATCCTCATCGGCCTCGCCGGCCTGGTGCCCGCGCTCCTCATGGCGCTCACCGTGCGCGAACCGCAGCGGCGCGACCTGGCCCGTGGCGGCAGGCAGGCCGGCTGGCCGGAGATCCGCGCCTTCCTCCGGCAGAACCGCACCACGCTGCTCTGCCACCACTTCGGCGTCGCCTTCATCCTCATGGCGATCTACGGCTGGGTGAACTGGCTGCCGACGCTGTTCGTGCGGCTGCACGACTGGCCGGTGGCGCGCTTCAGCATCTGGTACGGCATCTTCGGCGGCACCGCCGGCATACTCTCCGCCATCGCCAGCGGCTACGTCACCGGCTGGTTCAGGAAGCGGGGCCACAGCGATGGCAGCATGCGCACGGTGCTGGTCGGCGGCATCGGCCTGACCATCGGCACCAGCATCGCGCCGCTGATGCCCACGCCCGAGCTGGTGCTGGCCGGCTATTGCATCACCGGCATCTTCACCAACTTCCCGCCGGCCCAGGCGCTGGCCGCCGTGGCCGAGATCACGCCCAACCAGCTGCGCGGCTTCGTCACCTCCCTGTATGTCTTCGTCATCGGCATCGCCGGGGCCGGGCTCGGCCCGTGGATCATGGGCATGGTCACCGACCAGGTCTTCGGCGATCCCATGAAGATCCACTACTCGATCGCGCTGGTCACCTTCGTGATGGGGCTGCTCGGCATCGCCCTGGTCAGCTACGGCCTGAAGTCCTACCGCGAGAGCGTCGCACGCGCCAGCTGGTCCCAATTGTCATAGAACTATGACATTATCGGCGCATCCCGCCGCCACCGACGCCAGCGCCGTGACCGCAAGTCCTGCCCCCCCCGCCATCGCCAGCGAGGCAGCCCGCGCTGCGCCGGTGCCGTTCTCCACGCGGCTCGGCTGGGGCATCGGCTCGCTCGGTGTCGCCATCCTGTTCAACAGCTACGCCGTGCTGCTGCTCTTCTACCTGACCGATGTGGTCGGCATGAAGGTGCAGGTGGCCGGCCTGCTGCTGACCATCGCCAAGCTCTACAACGTGGTCTGCGACGTGCCCATCGGCCTGCTGAGCGACCGCAGCCACTCGCGCTGGGGGCGCCGGCGACCGTGGATGCTGGCCGGGTCCTTCTTGTGCGCGGCGGCCTTCATCGTCATGTTCAACGTGCCGCAGACCGGCACGCCGGGCGACATGGAGACGGCCACCTACGTGCTGGGTTCGCTGGTCTTCTACGCCACCGCCTACAGCATGTTCAACGTGCCCTACATGGCCATGCCCGGGGAGATGTCCAACAGCTACCACGAGCGCACCGCGATCATGTCCTACCGCGTGGTGTTCATCCAGGTGGGCTACCTGATCGGCGTCGGCCTCGCGCCGCGCCTCGCCAGGGTGCTGGGTGGCGGCGCCCTGGGCTACGGCCGCATCGGCTGGATCCTCGGCGTGGCGGCCGGGCTGGCCATGCTCGCCAGCTTCTTCGGCACCGCGCGCGCGCGCGCCACCGAGCGCGAGAGCGTGCGCTACACGGCCCGCGAGCAGTTCCTCAGCGCCATCGGCAACCGGCCATTCCTGCTGCTCTCGGCCTTCAAGCTGCTGACGCTGTTCTCCGGCGCCACGGTCACCGCCACGCTGCTGTACTTCGTCAAGAACATACTGCGCCACGATGCCGGCATCATGCTCTGGTACAGCATCGGCCATGCCGGCGCCGCGCTGCTCAGCGTGCCGCTGTTCTGGGTGCCGCTCTCGGCGCGCATCGGCAAGCACCGCGCGCTGATGGTGGCGACGCTCGGCTTCCTGCTGGTGGCGCTCTCCTGGCTGCTGGCGGAACCCGGCGAGAGCGAGTGGATGTTCACGTTGCGGGCCTTCGCGCTCGGCGCCTTCGCCGCCGGCAAGCTGCTGCTCGGCATGACGCTGCTGCCCGACATCATGGAGTACGACAGCCTGCGCACCGGCATGCGCCGCGAGGGCGTGTTCTCCGGCGCCTACAGCCTGGTGGAGAAGAGTGCTTTCGCGCTGAGCCCGCTGGTGCTGTCGCTGATCCTCGCGCTGTTCGGCTACCGCGAAAGCGTCAACAATGCCTTCGTCGAACAGAGCAGCGACGCGCTGTTCGGCATCTACCTCAACATCGCCATCGTGCCCGCCATCTGCAATGGCCTGGCCGCCCTGGTGCTGCTGCGCTGGGACCTCACCGAGCAGCGGCTGCAGGAACTGCGGCAGGCGGCCAGGCAGGGCTGAGGTCGATGCCCGCGGCCTCCAGCACCGCCCTGGCCGGGGCGAGCTCCGCCTGGTAGCGGCGCCAGCGGCCGACGCTGCGTGAATTGAGCGCCTCGCGCACCTGCACGGCGCTGGCGGTGGCCACCGGCGCGGCATTCTCCTGGAAGTGCAGGCAGGCCTCGTCCCAGGGCAGGCCGCAGAACTCGAGCAGCCGGCGCGTCTCGCCCTGCTGGTCGGCGACCAGCCCTTCGTATGACAGCTCATGCACGAAGCCGGGCGCCGCCATGCGCCAGTGCGCCATGAGCCGGTCGAACAGCAGGTAGTAGCGGGCGGTGTCGGCAAGGTCGTAGGCGTAGTCGTAATAGGTCACGCCCAGCGAGAACAGCTGGCGGTAGTTGCCGAGGCAGGTGTCCAGCGGATGCCGCCGCAGGCACACCACGCGCGCCGACGGCAGTGCCAGGCGGATCACGCCGACATAGAGGAAATTGAGCGGCATCTTGTCGACGAAGCGCATCGCGCCGGGTGGCGCGGTGGCCGCCAGGTACTCGCGGCCGATGGCGGCGAAATCCAGGTCCTGGCAGCGCGCGAGGGTCCCGGGGTCGAGCACCTCGCGGGCGCTGCCGCCGGCGGCGCGGCGCAGGGCCAGCGGCAGGTTCTGCGACTCGCCCACCGAGACCACCGACGGGTGGCTGGAGAGGATGCGCTCCACCAGCGTGGTGCCGGTCCGCGGCATGCCGACGACGAAGATCGGCGCGGCGTCGGCCGCAGCGGCCGCCGGCACCGCGAGCCTTGCGGCCGGGAAGGCAGCCCGCACCGCATCGAACAGCGCCTGGTCGCGCCCGCTGTCGTAGGCCATCGCGCGGCGCTTGCGCGCCTTGCCGGCGGCCAGGTGGGCGAAGGCCCGGGCGCTGTCGCCCAGGTCCTCGTACTCCCTGGCCAGGGCATGGCGCAGGTGCAGCTCGCCGTCGGCATCGGGTGCCGCATTGGCCAGCAGGCTCTCCAGCGCGGCGACGTGGTTGTGCTCCGGCGTCTGCCGGCGCAGTTCGGAGCGCGACGAGTACGCCTTCCAGAAGCGGGGGCTCAGGGCGATGGCTGCCTCGAACGCGCGTTCGGCGCCAGTGAAGTCCCCGATGAACTTCAGCGAAGCGCCGAGGTTGAACTGGTAGCCGGGATGGCGCGGGGCGAACCGCACTGCCCCGGCGAAGGCCCGGGCTGCCCGCGCATGGTCGTTGGCATGGCTGAAGACCACACCCAGGGTATCGAGCGTCAGGGCGTCGCCGGGTTCCAGCGCCAGCGCGTGGCCAGCGGCGGCGGCCGCCTCGCCGACCCGCCGCAGCGCCACCAGGCAGCGGCCGCGGTGCGCATGGTATTCGGCGTGCCGGCCGTCGAGGCGGATGGCCTCGTCGATGAACTCCAGGGCATTGGCGAAGCGCCCGCTGGCGGCCGCCACCAGCCCGAGGATGAAATGCGCCCCGGCGTCGCCGCGGTCGGCCGCGAGCAGGCGCAGGGCGCTGTCCTGGGCCTGGGCGAGGTCACCCCGCGCCAGTGCGGTCCGCGCCGCCTGGTGCAGCGCCCGGGCCCCGGGCGGGGACGCGCTCACCCGCGGCCCCCGTGCTCAGTCCATGCGGAAGCGGTAGCGGAAGCGCAGCCCGACCTCGCGGGGGCGCAGCACATCCTGGTGGTAGCGCCGCAGGGCGAAGCCGCCGACGTCGCGGATGTAGCTGCGGTCCTGCCGCACGCCGGTGACCGCGAACTTGTCGGTGAGGTTGTCGGCATACAGCGTCGCATCCCAGGCCTCGTCCCCGAGGGACAGCGAGGCATTGTGGACCGTGAAGCCGCCGATGTCCTCGCCATTGTTGCGCAGGCCCACCTTGGAATAGATGTCGCTCTGCGCCGTCAGGCCGTAGTCCGCGGTGATGCGTCGACCGCCGCCGATGCCGGTCGTGTAGCGCAGGCCGAAGGCGCCCTTGTGCTCGGGCGTGCCGGCCAGCCGGTCGCCGTCCTTGCCGTCCGCCACCCCGTCGACCACGCCCGGGGCATCCTCGGTGAGTTCGGCATCGGCATAGGCGTAGCTGCCACGGAGCGACCAGTGCTCATCGAGCATGAACTCGGCCGACAGCTCGATGCCGGTGCTGCGGGCCTTGCCGCCGTTGCCGGTGATCGGCAGCCCGCCGATGACCGAGGTGCTGGCGATCTGGATGTCCTGCCAGTCGATCCAGAACAGCGCGCCATTGGCGATCAGGCGCCGGTCCAGCCAGGCGCTGTGCACGCCCAGCTCGTAGTTCCGCGTGGTGTCCGGCTTGATCAGCACCTCGTCGGGATGCAGGCAGAAGCTCTGGCCCGGGGGCACCGGATCCGGACAGGGCGGCCCGGAGTTCACGCCGCCGATGCGGTAGCCCTCGCTGTAGGTGGCGTAGGCCGTGAGGTCGGTGGTGACATCCACGGAGGTGTTCACCTTGAAGATGAAGTCGCTGTCGCTCACGGTGTTGGGCGCGCAGGAGAAGGCGTAGCCACTGGAGAGTCCGTTCACCAGCGGGAAATCCGTGCAGATCTGCACCTTCTCCTCGTAGTCGAACCAGCGTGCGCCGGCGGTCACCTGCCAGGCCTCGGTGAAGTGGTAACCGATCTCGCCGAAGATGGCCTTCTCCTCCAGGTCGTCGTCGGTCAGCTGCACGTACTCGCGGTTGTCCGGCCGGTCGATGCCGGCCCAGGCGGGATAGCCCGGGGTGAACTCCTCGCTCTTCGCGTCGGTGTCGAAATTGTTGTAGAACACCCCGGCGATCCAGTTCCAGGCGCTGTCGTTGTCCGACACCAGGCGGAGCTCCTGGTTGAAGCGATCCTCGTCGGCCTGGTCCAGGGTATAGGCGGAGAACGCCGGGAAGCCCTCGTAGCCGTACTCGAAATTGAGCAGCAGGTCGGTCTGGTCGCGCTGGCCGTCCTCGTGGAACATCGAGTAGCCCGTGGCCGAGGTCAGCCGCGCGCGTCCCAGCAGCGGCAGCTCGAGATCCGCGACGTTGACCTCCAGGCTGAGCAGGTGGTTCTGCCGCTCGTTGGGCTCCAGGTAGCGGTAGGCCGAGACGTAATTGCCGGTGCCGAAGGCGGCGGCGTGGTTCATCTGCCGCCCGCCCACGTCGCTGTCCTGGAAGTAGTAGCCGAGCGTGGCGTCGATGTTCGCGGCGGGGGTCCACTGCAGCAGCGAGCGCGCGTACAGCGTGTGCTCGGAGTTCGCGTCCTTCTTGCGGACGAGGTTCGCGGCCACGTCGGCCGGATCGCTGAAGTCCGGCTGCGGGTTGGACACGCCGGGCACCTTCACCAGGTAGTCGTAATCGATGAAGCCAGGGTCGCTGACGCTGCCCACCAGCACCCGCCAGGCCAGCTGATCGCCGAGCGGCAGGTTCATCACCACGTCGCCATCGAAGCCCAGCCCGCTGCCGTGGCTGAGGCCATAGGCCTGGCCCTCGACGTCGACGCTGAAGGCGTCGGTGCGGGGCTTCACGGGGATGTAGCGGACGGCGCCGCCGAGCGTGCTGGCGCCATAGAGCGTGCCCTGCGGCCCGAGCAGCACCTCGACCCGCTCGATGTCCTTGAGCTTCAGGTCCAGGTACAGCGGGATCTCGCCGATGTAGGTGCCGACGATATTGCCGCTGGTGTTGTTCAGCAGTTCCGTGCCGTTGAGCGATTCCGTGTTCAGGCCCCGCACCGTCATGACGTTGCCGGAGCGCGGCCCCTGGTCGATGACCGTGAGCCCCGGCACCACGCGGCCGAGGTCCGCCAGGTCGCCGAGCCGCTGCTCGTCGATCTGCTGGCTGCCGATGGCGGCGATGTTGTAGGGGATTTCCTGCACGGAGGTCTCGCGTCGCGAGGCGGTGACGATGATCTCCGGAATACCTTCATCGGCTGCCGATGCAACGGCCGGCGCCAAGCCCGCCGCGCCGAGCGTGGCGGCAATGGCAGCAGTCAGCGGATGAATGCGCGAGACGGGCCGCAGCGGCCGCCGGCGGCGATGAACCATGTGCAACTCCCGGACCCCATCCCCTGGGGAAACGCTGGGACGACATAATCAGTCGTCCCTCGACGGGGATCACAGGAACGGATTCACAGTTCCGGACGTGCGTGCCTGCGCATCGGCGGCCCGCGGCCAGCCCCACAGGGCCAGCGCGATGCCGCCCAGGCCCAGCAGCAGCACCGCCAGCCGCGCCAGGCTGCCCAGCAGCGGCAGGGACCCGACCAGGGCCAGCAGCAACAGCACCAGCAGCAGAGCCAGCAGGCGCCGGCCGGCCGTGACGGGCTGGCCCGGGCGCGCCGCCGCCAGCGCGCGATCGCCGAGGTACAGTGCGCCCACCACGTAGGCTGCGATCAACATGGCGAGGTAGACCAGCACGAGGATCAGCGCCAGCGGCAGGCCGACCAGGCTGAGCGCCAGCGCCACCGCCACGAAGGGCACGCCGGCCAGCACCAGCAGCCCCACCGCCATGCCGAACCAGGGCCGCTCGCCCAGCGCGGCGCTGGTGCGGCGCGAGAAGCCGGCAAACGCATAGGCCAGCAGCAGTCCCAGCGCCAGCAGGCCGGCGAACCACAGCCAGCCGGCATTGCGCGCGGCGCCGCCTGCGCTCCAGCCACCCGCTTCGAGGCCTGTGCGGTCTTCGTCCCGGCTGACACCGGCACCGACCTCCAGATCCTCCGGCAATGTCACCGGGCTCGTGGTCCGGTAGCGCAGCGCCCCGGCGATGCGCGTGCCGGGCAGCACCGTCAGGCGCTCGGCATAGACCCGGACGTCGCCGTCGACGATGCCGCCGATGGTGACGTCACCACCTGCCACGGTGAGGTAATGGCCGAACTCGCCCTCGGCGTCGACGCTGCCGCCGGCGATGGCCACGCCGCCGGCGATGCTCGACTCCGGGGTGATGCGCACCCGGCCACCGGCCAGCCGGGCGTTGCCCTGCACCAGCGCATCCACCTCGACCTGCCCGCCGACCGCGTAGAGGTCCTGGCCCACGGTGGCGCGCACCGCCACCTGGCCGCCGGCGAGGCTGACATCGCCGTCGACGGAGGCGTTGCTCTCGACCGTGGCGCCGGCCAGCAGCGCGTCGCCGCCGACGGTCTGCTCCAGGCGCACGCTGCCGCCGGCCTCGAAGTAATCGTCGTCGATGGCCAGGCCGCTGGTGTCGCCCGCCGCCAGGGAAGCCGCGGAGCAGGCGCCCGCGAGGCAGAGCAGCAGCAGTTGCCGCGCCCGGTGTCCGCGGATCGGGGCCGTGCCGCGCATCAGTAGGTCAGCACCGTGCGGATCGACTCGCCACGGTGCATGAGGTCGAAGGCGTGGTTGACCTCGGCATGGGGCAGCGTGTGGGTGATCAGGTCGTCGATGTCGATGCGCCCCTCCATGTACCAGTCGACGATCTTCGGCACGTCGGTGCGCCCGCGCGCGCCGCCGAAGGCCGTGCCCTTCCACACGCGGCCCGTCACCAGCTGGAACGGCCGCGTGCGGATCTCCTGGCCGGCGCCCGCCACGCCGATGATGATCGACTGTCCCCAGCCGCGGTGGCAGCACTCCAGCGCCTGGCGCATGACATCGACGTTGCCGATGCACTCGAAGCTGTAGTCGGCCCCGCCATCGGTGAGCGCCACCAGCCAGGCCACCAGGTCACCCTCCACTTCCCGGGGGTTGACGTAGTGCGTCATGCCGAACTTCTCGGCGAGTGCCCGGCGCGAGGGGTTGCGGTCGACGCCGATGATGCGGCGCGCCCCGACCATGCGCGCGCCCTGCACCACGTTGAGGCCGATGCCGCCGAGGGCGAACACCACCACGTTCGCCCCCGCCTCCACCTTCGCCGTGTTGACCACCGCACCGATGCCGGTGGTGACCCCGCAGCCGATGTAGCAGACCTTGTCGAAATGCGCGTCCTCGCGGATCTTCGCCACGGCGATCTCGGGCAGCACCGTGAAGTTGGAAAAAGTGGAGCAGCCCATGTAGTGGTGGATCAGCGTGCCGCCGCGCGAGAAGCGGCTGCTGCCGTCGGGCATCAGGCCGCGTCCCTGGGTGGCGCGGATCGCGGTGCAGAGGTTGGTCTTGCGCGAGAGACAGGACGGGCACTCGCGGCATTCCGGCGTGTACAGCGGTATGACGTGGTCGCCCTTCTTCACGGACTTCACGCCGGGGCCGACATCGACGACGACGCCGGCGCCCTCGTGGCCGAAGATCGCGGGGAACAGCCCTTCCGGGTCGGCCCCGGAGCGGGTGAACTCATCCGTGTGGCAGACCCCGGTGGCGCGGATCTCCACCAGCACCTCGCCCGCCTTCGGGCCCTCGAGGTCCACCTCCTCGATCACCAGGGGCTTGCCGGGCTCCCAGGCCACCGCCGCGCGCGTCTTCATCGGGTCGCTCCTGCTCCGCGAAGCCCGGAGTATAGGCGACTCGCGCCGGGCCGGTGGCGGCCCGGCGCGGTGACGGCTCAGTGGCTGCGCGAGTGGCGGCCTGCGCCGCCCTGGCGATGACGCCCGCCGCTGCGGCGCTGCTGCGCGCCGGGGTGACGCTGGCCACCGCCGCCACCCGGCCGCGAACCGCGCCCCGGCTGTGCCTGGCCGCCATGGCCGGCGTGCCCGTCGTGACCACGCGGGGCCGCCGGCGGATCCGCCGGCATCTCGAAAGCGGGCAGCGGCAGCACCGGAATGGCGCGCTTCAGCAACCGCTCGATGTCCCGCAGCAGCACCGACTCGTCAGGCGCCACCAGCGACACCGCGCCGCCATCCATGCCTGCGCGGGCGGTGCGGCCGATGCGGTGCACGTAGTCCTCGGGCACGTTCGGCAGCTCGTAGTTGACCACCATCGGCAGCTCCTTGATGTCGAGCCCGCGGGCCGCGACTTCGGTAGCCACCAGCGCGAGGATGCGCCCGGCCTTGAAGTCGGCCAGCGCGCGGGTGCGCGCCGCCTGGCTCTTGTTGCCGTGGATGGCGGCCGCCGCGATCCCGGCGCGCTCCAGCTGCTGGGTCAGGCGGTTGGCCCCGTGCTTGGTGCGGGTGAACACCAGCACCTGGTTCCAGCCCTGCGTCTTCACCAGGTGCACCAGCAGGTGGCGCTTGTGGTCCTTGGGCACGCGGTAGGCGCACTGCTCGACGCGATCCGCCGTGGCGTTGCGCGCCGCGACCTCGATGCCCACCGGCTCGTGGAGGAAGCGCGCCGCCAGGCTGCGGATGTCGTCGGAGTAGGTTGCCGAGAACATCAGGTTCTGGCGCCGCTGCGGCAGCAGCCTGAGCACGCGCTTGATGTCGTGAATGAAGCCCATGTCGAGCATGCGGTCGGCCTCGTCGAGCACGAACACCTCCACGGCGCGCAGGTCCAGCGCCTGCTGCCCCGCGAGGTCCAGCAGCCGGCCCGGCGTCGCCACGAGGATGTCGCAGCCCCGGCGCAGCGCGTCGATCTGCGGATTGATGCCGACGCCGCCGAACACCACCACGGTGTGCAGGCGCAGGTACTTGCCGTAGTCGCGCGCGCTGTCACCGACCTGGGCGGCGAGCTCGCGCGTGGGAGTCAGCACCAGGGCGCGCGGCGCGCGCCGCTGCGCGTCCGCCGGTGCCTCCTTCAGCCGCTGCAGGATGGGCAGGATGAAGCCGGCGGTCTTGCCGGTGCCGGTCTGGGCGCCGGCCAGCACATCGTGGCCGCCGAGCACGGCGGGAATGGCACGGGCCTGGATCGGCGTGGGCGTGTCGTAGCCCTTGTCGGCCACGGCACGCAGCAGTTCGGGCGCAAGCCCGAGATCGGAGAATGACATTGAATGATTCCTGGAAAAAACCCGCTCATTCCGGGCCGCGCAAGCGCGCTCCGGTGCGGTCACAAGCGAGGAAAAAAGTTACCGGAGTGCGTCAGCAACAGGTCGACGGACTGCGAGCCGGGGCGGCGCTGACCGCGCACGTGCCCGAACGGCGGGGCGCACTGTAACCGGGATCGGCGGCCGGGTCCACCCCCGGCGCGCGCGGCGGGAGCGTGACAGGCGCCTCAGGCGAGCGCGGCCTGGACGAGCTGCGCATCGGCCTGCGCCGCCCTGACCAGCTCCTCGAAGCCGCGGCCGTCGATGCGGATGCGCGCGAGCGCCTGCTCGGCCTCCGGCTCCGCCGGAGCACCCGGCTTGCGCAGGCGCAGGTGCAGCTTGGCCCCGCAGAGGATGCGCACCAGCGGCTCGAGTTCCTCGTTGTCGGCGTCGAAGATGGCGTTCTGCGCTTCCACCGCCTCGGCCACCCGCGCGGGGATCTTCCAGTGGTCGAGAATCGCGCGGGCAATGGCGACATGCCATTCGTTGAGCGCCCTCTCCCAGCCGGCGATGGCCTGGGGATCGATGCTCTCCTGGCGAGCGCGCGCGAACAAATAGAGCTTGCCGATCAGGTGGAACAGGCCCGCGGACATGGCCTCGTCGGCCTTCACGCCCCTCACCTGCCTGGCCACGGCGAAGCAGAGCGCGGCGACACCGTTGCTGTTCTTCCAGATGTCGGCCAGCACCGGGCGGATGGGCTGCAGCCATTCCTGCCGGTCCAGCTGCTTCATGGCGAAGGCGGTCGCCTGGCTGCGCACCGTGTTGAAACCGAGGCTGGTGATCGCTCCCCTGAGGTCCGCCACCTCGCGGCCCGATTTGTTGAAGGCCGCGGAATTCGCCAGCTGCAGGAGCCGGGCTGCCAGCGCCGGCTCGCTCGCCGCGAGCTTGACGATGTCGCTGGCCGCGACGTCCGGATCGGCGAGGGCGCGATGGATGCGGGCGACGATGTCGGGAAACCCCGGCAGCTCGATCTTGTCCGCATTGAGCTCGCGGGCAAGGCCCTTGACGATCTGCGCGGCTTCGATGTCCGGCAAGCCGGTGCCGCTCGCTGCCGGGCCGCTTTCGGCCCGCAGGTTGGCTGCTGCTGTCATGGGAATCCTCACGCGTCCCGCACTGTCCGCTGCGGCCGGCACGCAGGCGCCGCCGCCACCCCGTCGCGCACTATACGGGTGGCGGGCCGATCATCGCTGTGACCGGATGCGCAGATGGGGCCGCCGAAGCCCGGGCGACGCTGGCGGCGATCAGATCCGCGCCGGCACGCCCCGCTGCGCCAGCAGCGCCTTCTTGCGGAAGAAGCGCAGCAGCCCGGCATCACCGTGGCGCGAGCCGCCGATGCCGGAGTAGCCGAAGGAGTTCTTCTCGGCCTCGTAGGTCTCGCGGGTCAGGCCGGCATCGTTGAGGCTCATGCCGCCGGCGTTGATGCGCTCGGCCACGGCGCGCGCCTCCTCCAGCGTGCCGGCGAACACCGCGCCGGAGAGCCCGTAGATGCTGTCGTTGGCGAGCGCCACGGCCTCGTCCACGGTACGGAACCTCATCACCGGTGTCACCGGGCCGAAGGTTTCCTCGGTCATGAGGGTCATGCCGTGGTCCACTCCGGTCACCACCGTGGCCGGCACGTAGCGGCCACCACCGAGGTTCAGGCTCTTGCCGCCGCAGTGGATGACGGCGCCCTTCGCCACGGCATCGTCGAGCTGGGCGTCGATGATGTCGGCCTGCCGGTCGAAGATCATCGGGCCGACCTGGCCTTCGTTGATGTCCGGGTAGTTGAGGCGGATGCGCCGCGACTTCTCCACCAGCAGCGCGACCAGGCGATCGTGCACCGACTCCTGCGCATAGATGCGCTCCACCGCCAGGCAGGCCTGGCCGCTGGCGAGGCATGAAGAACGCAGGATGCCGTCGCTCGCCTGCTCGAGGTTGGCGGATTCCAGCACCACCACCGGATCCTTGCCGCCGAGCTCGAGGAACGCGGGGATGAAGTGGCTGGCGGCGGCCACCGCCACCTTGCGGCCGGTGGCCACGCTGCCGGTGAAGCAGACCACGTCGACATTGGCGACCAGCGCCGCGCCGGTATCGCGCCCGCCGGCGATGATGTCGAACACCCGGGCGAGCTCCGGCACCGAGCGGATGATGGCGCGCAGCGGCGGGGCGAAGCGCGGCGTCACCTCGCTCGGCTTCACCAGCACCGCGGCGCCGGCCAGCAGCGCCGGCACGGAATCGATCAGCGACAACGCCATCGGGAAGTTCCACGGGCTGATCACGCCGACCAGCGGGTAAGGCACCAGCTGGTGGGCCACGCGCAGCGTCGGCATGATCTTCGAGTCGAATTCCGTCGTGGCGACGATGGCCGGCGCGCGCTCGCACCAGCGGCGGATGTTGCGCGCCGCCGAGGCGATCTCGCCGGCAGCCACCGCCACGCGTCCGGTGTCCACGCTCAGCGCCTGCAGCAGCGGCTCGCGCTGCGCCTCGAGCGCATCGGCGAAGCGGCGCAGCAGCGCGCTGCGCGCGGCCAGTCCCGCCTCGCGCCAGGCCACCTGTTCCTGGCGCAGCGCCTGGCAGCGCGCGGCGAGCTCGCCGTCGGTGGGCGGCGTGAACTCGTAGTCGTCCTTGCCGGTGCGCGGATTGCGCACCTGGATGGCGGGGGAAATGGCGAGGGGCTGTGTGACTGGCATGGCGTTCCCGCGACGGCTGTCGCTCCTAGTTGTGGTTGCCGGACCCGGGCGTGTCGTCCGTTCCGGGCTTCGCTTCCGGGCCCGGCTCGATGCCGGCCAGGGTCCTGGCGAGCTGCTTCTTGAACTCGAGCTGCATGGCGCGCCCGATCTGGATGCGCTGGGCCTGCGGCGAGCCCGCGCCATGCAGCGATTCGGTAAGGTAACCCACGGCGTTGCGCCCCATGGTCATGTTCTCGATCAGGCGCAGGATGCGCATGCGGTCCTCGGTGGCGACACCCTCGCGGCCCTGCAGGTACTTGCGGAGCAGCGCGCCGATCTCCGGGTGTTCCAGGTCGGCGGCCGCCGGCATGGTGACCACCAGCCCGCCGGCGAGGTCCTGCGCCAGCCGGCCGATCTCGTAGGGCAGCTTCGTCACGTGGTGCTTGCAGACGTTGGCGAGCATGTCGTCGGCCTGGTACACGCCCGAGGCCATGGGCGTGGCCTGGTGGCTGGCGGCGATGCCGGTGCCGTATATGGTCTCGTTGAGGTGGGTCATCTCCACCAGCTTGTCGCGGATGTGGCTGGCCCGCTCGACACCGTTGTAGTCGGCGACGGTGGCGGCGGCGCCGATCAGCACGTCGCCGACGCCGGTCTTGCAGACGTAGCTGCGACGGTGATAGCCGGTGAAGCGGTCGACGAGCAGCGAGGCGAACTCGTGCTCGCCATCCATGAACACCCGCTCCTGCGGGATGAACACGTCGTCGAAGACGATCATCGCTTCCTGGCCGGCGAAGCGCGGGTTGCCGGCGTCGATGTCGCCGTCCATGGCGCGGCTGTCGCAGCTCTGCCGGCCGTAGAGGTAGGTGATGCCCGGCGCATCCACCGGGATGGCGCCGACGATGGCGTAGTCGCGGTCCGCGGCCCCGAGCCGCATGGTCGGCATCAGCAGCAGCCAGTGGGAATTCACGCAGCCGGTCTGGTGGGCCTTGGCGCCGCGGATCCACACGCCACTGGCATCACGGCGCACCACGTGCACGAACAGGTCCGGATCGGCCTGCTCGTGGGGCGCCTTGCCGCGGTCCCCCTTGGCATCGGTCATGGCGCCGCCGACCACGAGGTTCTGCCGCTGCACCAGCGCCAGGAAGTCGAGCAGCCGCCGGTGGTAGGCGGTGGCATGCCGCGCGTCGATCTCGTGGGTGACCGAGTGCAGCGCGTTGAAGGCGTCCATGCCCACGCAGCGCTGGAAGCAGGTGCCGGTGAGCTGGCCGAGACGCCGCTGCATCCGGTTCTGCATCACCAGGTCGCCGGGCGAAGTGGCGATGTGCAGGAAACGGTTGACCCGCGCCCCGGTGTAGGGCGAGAGCGCCGAGGCCAGTTCCGGGTCGTCCAGCGCCAGGTCGTAGGTGGCCGCCACCGCGTTGATCGACGGGCGGATCACCGGGTGCTCCACCGGCTCGTCGATGAAGGCGCCCTGCAGGAAGACCCGCAGCCGGCGCCCGCGCAGCGACTCGATGTACTCGGCGCCGCTGCGGATGGGCCGGGGTTCTGTGCCGTCGGCTGCGTTCATGGGTCGGCTGCCACACGAAAACCGAAGAAGGAGTAACGGGCATCGACCGGGTCGCGGCCGCGGAAGCTGACACGCTGGCGGCTGGGCCGGGTGATCCAGCTGCCGCCGCGCACGGCGCGGCGCTCGCAGCTGCCCTGCGCGGCCTGCACCGCGCTGCCGTCCACCGGTGTGGCCGGATAGGGCGCCTGGTAGCAGTCGGCGGTCCACTCCCAGACGTTGCCGATCATGTCGTGGAGCCCGAAGGCATTGGGCCGGAAGCTGCCCACCGGGGCGGCACGGGCGAAGCCGTCGTCGCAACCGAAGGGCGCCCAGCCGAAGCCGTTGGCGCGCGCGCCGCTGGCATCGTAGACATTGGCGAAGGTGCAGGCCGCCGCATCGGCATCGGTGCCCGGGACGGCCCAGAAATAGTCCCCGGTGCTGCCGGCGCGCGCGGCATACTCCCACTCGGCCTCGCTCGGCAGCCGGTAGTGCCGGCCCGTGCGCCGCGCGAGCCACTGCACGTAGGCCTCGGCATCGTTCCAGGACACGCAGGTGACCGGCTCGTCGTCGAAGGGCATGCGCCCGTAGCCGGGATCGGTCCAGTCGGCGTCGGGTGGCGTGCGCCACTCACCCGCCCACACCTGGCAACCTCCGCCCATGGCGTGGCCCGTGGCGCTGACGAAGGCCGCGAACTGCGCCTGCGTCACCTCGTGGCGGCCGAGCGCGAAGGCCCTGGCGATGTGCACCGTGTGCACGGGACCCTCGGGCCGGCCCTCCTCGCCCCCTGCCGCGCCCATGCGGAATTCGCCGGCCGGCACCACCACCAGCGCCGGGCACTGCGCGCAGTCCTGCAGGCTGGCGCCGGCGCGCGGCCCGCGCGTGATGCAGCCGGCCAGCACGAGGCCGAGCAGCGCCAGCAGCGCAAGCTGCGCGGCGCCACGCCGCCACTGCTGGCCGGAATCAGGCCACCAGGCCATGGCGCACCAGCGGCAGGCTGCGGATGCGCCGGCCGGTCACCGCGAAGATGGCGTTGACAACCGCAGGCGCCACCGGCGGGACACCGGGCTCGCCGACCCCGCCCCAGGGCTTGCCGCCCTCGATGACATCCACGCGGATCAGCGGCGTAGCCGCGGCGGCAGTGACAGTGACTGGGGAGGGGGCGCTCATCATTTCAGCTTGGGATCGAGCGCATCGCGCAGGGCGTCGGTGAATAGCGAGAAGGCGGTGACC